>Ga0302326_10007514_pt1 | contig 24203 bp, 19 predicted proteins | sample Palsa_T0_3_FD_202264 | JGI IMG/M metagenome (GOLD analysis project Ga0302326, IMG submission 202264) | Peat permafrost microbial communities from Stordalen Mire near Abisko, Sweden - Palsa_T0_3 | ecosystem: Environmental > Terrestrial > Soil > Palsa > Peat permafrost | place: Sweden: Abisko... | reverse complement strand
AGATCTGCCATCCGCCTCCCAACGCCTTATAGAGCTGCACGACGCTCAGGATCTCATTGCGATTCAACTGCGCCAGCGTCAATTGGGCCTGAAACAAGTCGCGATCCGCATCCAGGGCGTTTAACTGCGTATCGACGCCGCCCCGGTATCGCATATAAGAAAGCCGCTTGCGATCTTCCAGCGCGGAAGTCAGAGCTTGCTGATGAATGCGGCTTTCGCGCACTCGCTGATGCGCGATCAGAGCGTTGGAAACCTCGCCGAACGCGGTCTGAATGGCTTTTTCGTACTGCACCAGCGCGCTATCTCTCTGCGCCTCGGCGAGCCTCACATTCGACTTAAGCTTCCCGGCGGTGAAGATCGGTTGTGAGATTTGAGGAACAAAGTTGTAGACGCTGTGGGGTCCGGCGAACAGATTGGAGAGTTGGGTGCTTTGGCCGCCCAGCAGCGCCGTTAAGCTGATGCGCGGAAAATAGGCCGCTTTCGCCACGCCGATCTGCGCGTTGGCGGCGATCAGGTTCTGCTCCGCGGCGCGAATGTCGGGCCGGCGTTCAAGCAACGCGGAAGGCAGTCCGGCGGGGACTTCGGGGGGCAATACCTGCCCGGTCAAACCCTTTCCACGAGCGACTGTGCCTGGATTCCGGCCCAGCAGGAGCGAGATCTGGTTCTCGGTCTGTTCAATCTGCTGTTGCAGTGCGGGAATCGTTTCAGCGGCGGTTTCCACGAGCTGCTCCGCTTGGCGCTGGTCGAGAATCGTAGCGACTCCTCCGGTTCTCCGGGTCTCGGTGAGTCGCAGCGATTCCCGCCGGGTGGCCAGCGTGCTTGTGGAGATATCGAGTTCGAGGTCCAGTTCGCGCAGACTGAAATACGCCGTGGCGACATCGCTCACCAGCGTGGTCACGACGGCTTTCCGGTTCTCTTCCGCGGAAAGCAGACTGGCGCGGGATGCTTCGGTGGCGCGCCGCAGCCGGCCCCACAAGTCGAATTCGAAGGACAGCATGCTCAACGTGGCTTCGCCCCAGTTGCGATTCTGATTGGGCAAGAATGCGGCCGGCAGAGGCTCCGCGCCATCGCGGGAGAGGCGGGTGAAATCCAGGTCTCCCTCGGCGCCGACTTGCGGGAACTGATTGGAGCGCACGATCCCCAGATTCGCGCGGGACTGCGCAACGCGCGCGACGGCGTCGCGAAGATCGTAATTTTGGGCCAGCCCTGTACGCACCAACTCCTGCAGCGCGGGGTCTTTGAACACTTCAAACCACTTCAGGTCGGCGAGCGAGGCCGCTTGGTCGGCCGGAAGAGGCTCCGGCGCGCGGAAAGCAGTCGGCGCGGCAACTGCCGGGCGCTTGTAATTCGGCCCGACCGTGCAGCCGGTAAGAACCACCGCGATGGGAATGGCGATGAGTGGATATTTCATGGTTAGTCTCCTTGCGCAGGCTCGGGGATCGGCGGCACAAGGCCGGGAATCTGCTTGCCGGAGAGTTTTTCGACGACGTAGAAAATCGCCGGGATGAAGAAGATACCGATGGCGCTGGCCGCGAGCATTCCGCCGATGACGGTGGTGCCCATGATCTGCCGCCCCACGGCTCCGGCGCCGGATGCTATCCAGAGGGGCACGCAGCCCAGGATGAAGGCAAACGAGGTCATCAGAATGGGACGCAGGCGCAGGCGCGCGCCTTCCAGCGCGGAATCCGCCAGCGGCTTCCCTTTCTTGAGTTCGTCAACGGCAAATTCGACAATCAGGATGGCATTCTTGGCCGCCAAGCCGATCAGCATGACCAGTCCGATTTGCGAGTAGACGTCATTTTCGATCTGCACCATGTAAGGCGGCGCAAACCAGCCGACGACGATGCGGCGGAGCCACAAAACGAAGAAGGCTCCGAAGATCGCGATCGGTGTGCTCAGCAAAACGCTGAAGGGCAGCGTCCAACTTTCGTAGAGAGCCGCCAGAATCAGGAAGACGAACAGCAGCGAAAATCCGAAGACCACGCTGGAGGAGACACCCTCCTGCGCTTTCTTTTCCTGGAACGACATGCCCATATAGTCATAGCCCATTTCGCGAGGCATCGTCTGGTCGAACGCGTCTTCGAGGGCCTTCATGGCCTGCGCCGAGCTATATCCGGGAGCGGCGCTGCCGATGATTTGCGCGGAACGGTGCAGGTCGTAGCGCATGGTAAATTCAGGTCCGGCGCGCGATTCGAATTTCGTCAGCGAAGACAGAGGCACCATGCTGCCGCCGCCGTTGCGCACATAGAACTGGCCCAGATTGTCCATGTTCTTACGGTAATCGCCTTCGGCTTCGACATAGACCTGCCACTGGCGGCCGAAACGGTTGAAGTAGTTGATGAACACGCCGCCCATGTAGGCCTGGATGGTTCTGTACACGTCGTTCAAAGGCACGCCTTGCTTCATCACCTTGTCGCGATCGACGTCCAGAAACTGCTGCGGAACGCTGGGTAGAAACGTAGTCAGCATTCCCGCGATCTCCGGGCGCTTGCCGGCCGCGGCCATGAATTTCTGCAAATTGTCCGCCAGAAATTGGACGTCCTTCCCGGCGCGGTCCTCAAGCACGAACGTAAATCCGCCGGAAGTGCCGACACCCGGAATCGCCGGCGGAGAGAAGCTCAGGGCGAAGCCATCGGGCAGTTTGCCCAGCTCGCGATTCAGGTTTTGCACGATCTCCCGATAGCGCTCCTCTTTGGTTTTGCGCTCGTCCCAATCCTTCAACGTGACGAAGAAGAGTCCGTTGTAGCTGGTGCGCACGAAACTCAGCAGGCTGAATCCTTCGACGGTGGTGGTGTACTCGATGCCGGGCATCTTGGCCAGAATCCGTTCGATTTTCTTGCAGGCTTGGTCGGTGCGCTCCAGCGACGCGGCGTTGGGGAGCTGCAGATGCAAAAACATATAGCCCTGGTCTTCGTCGGGAAGGAAGCTGGAGGGCACCCTGCCGCTGAAAAACCATGCGCCCGCGCCGAAAACCGCCAGCAGGATGAACGCAACGGCGCTCTTGCGGATCAGCGTTGCAGACCAGCGTACGTAGCCTTCGGTGGCGCGTCCGAAGACGCGGTTGAAGCCGCCGAAGAACTCTTGCAGCGGACCGTGCGCCGGCTTGCGATCCCTCGGTTTCAACAGCAACGCGGAGAGCGCGGGACTCAGCGTGAGCGCGTTGAATGCGGAAAGGATCACCGAGATCGCGATGGTCACGGCGAATTGCTGGTAGAGCCGCCCGGTGATGCCGGGGATGAAGGCCGTGGGGATGAATACTGCGGAGAGCACCAGCGCGATGCCAATCACCGGCGCGGAAATTTCCTGCATGGCTTTCAGCGCGGCGTCTTTCGGCGATAGACCTTCATCGATATGGCGCTCCACAGCTTCCACCACCACGATGGCGTCGTCCACCACCAAGCCGATGGCGAGCACCAGGCCGAATAGGGAAAGGGTATTGATAGAGAAGCCGAACGCCGGGAAGAAAACGAACGTGCCGATCAAGGAAACGGGCACGGCCAGCAGCGGAATCATGGTCGCGCGCCAGCCTTGCAGGAAGATGTAAACGACGATGGTTACGAGCAGAATCGAGATCAGCAGCGTGATCACGATTTCCTTGATGCCCTGGGTGACGGCTTTCGTGGTATCCAGTGCAACCACGAAATCGACGTCCTGCGGGAAGCGCTTCTTCATCTCTTGCATCTGCTTCTTGACGCCATTGGCGGCGTCCACCGCGTTGCTGCCCGGCAGTTGATAGAGCGCGACGATGGCGCTGGGCTTGCCGTTCAGCCGGCCTGTGATGGAGTAATCCTGCGATCCCAGCTCGACGCGGGCGACGTCTTTCACGCGGACGATTCCGCCGTTCGGATTCTCGCGCACCACAATCCGCTCGAAATCCTCGGGCGAGGTGAGGCGCCCTTGCGCGCGCACCGAGTAGGTGAACTCCTGGCCCTTCGGAATGGGCGCCGCTCCGATCTGCCCGGCCGGATTCACCGTATTTTGGGCCTGAATAGCGCTCACCAGGTCGGGTACGGTGATCCCCAGCTTCGCCAATTGGTCCGGCTTTACCCACAGCCGCATGGCATACTGGCCGGCGCCGAATACCTGCACGCTGCCGATTCCCGGAACACGGGTGAGCTGATCGTTCAGATTGATATACGCGTAATTGGCGAGGAACTGAGCGTCGTACGTGCCGTGCGGCGAATACAGACCGAGCACCATCATCGGCGCGGTCAGCGACTTCTGCACGGTGATGCCGTAGTTGACCACATCGGAGGGAAGTTGCGAGGCGGCCTGCGTCTCGCGCATCTGCGTGAGGATCAGATCGGTGTTCGGATCGGTCTTCACGTCGAAGTCGACAATCATGGTCATCTGGCCATTCGCCGCGTTGAGCGAATACATGTAGTTCATGTTGTCGACGCCGCTCATCTGTTGCTCAATGGGCGTCGCGACGGATTGCTCGACGGTCTGCGCGTCGGCGCCCACATAGCTCGCCTGAATCTGTACTTCGGGCGGCGCGATAGCCGGGAACTGCGCGATGGGCAGCGATGCGATGCTGACCGCGCCCATGATCACCAGAACCAGGGAAATCACCATGGCCACGATGGGCCGGTTGATGAAGAATTTGGACACGCTTCGATTACTTTCCGCCCGCGGCTTGCGGGACAACCGTCGATCCGGGGCCCACCTTCTGCACGCCTTCCGCAACCACCCGGTCTCCGGCTTTAAGCCCCTCGTCGATTACCCACATCGTGCCCACCCGGTCGCCCGGCTTGACGGTCACGATGCTCGCCTTGTTCTGCGCGTCGATCGCCGCTACTTGATAAGTGCCTTGTAGTTCGGTGACGGCGCGCTGCGGGATGAGCAGCGCCCCTGGCCGCGTGCCGGTAACGGCGCGGACCTTAGCGTATTGTCCGGGCCGCAAAACATTGCCGGGATTGGGAAACAGCGCGGTCAATTGAATGGACCCGGTGCTTTGATTCACCTCCCGATCGGCGAAGAAAAATCGGCCCTTCTTCGCATAGGTGGAGCCGTCGGAAAGGATCAGATCGAGCGGTAGCTTCGAGACTTCGATGCCGGACTGATGTGTGAAGCCGAGATATTCCTGTTCGCTCACGGTGAAGTTCGCGCGAATCGGATCGAGCGTGGAAACGGTGGTGACGGCGATGCTCGCCGGACCCACCAGCGTGCCGGTCTGCGAGGCCGCCATGCCCGCCACGCCATCGACGGGCGATGTGAGCCGGGTGAATCCGAGGTTGTATTTTGCGGCCTCCACGGCGGCCCGCGCCGCTTGCACTCCGGCTTGGGCGGCTTGGATTTGCGCCCGGGCGGTTTCGACGTTGGCTTGAGAAGCCTTTACCTGCGCGGCCGCGGAAAGATTATTTTGCGTCGCGTTGTCCAGATCCTGCTGCGTCACGGCCTGCTCTTTTGCGAGCGGCGCGTATTTCTCAAGGTCGAGTTGCGTGCGGTGCTGGTTGGCCTCGACACTGGCGAACTGCGCTTGCGCTTGAGTTAGCTGCGCCTGGGCCTGCGCGACCTGTCCGTTGGCTTGCGCAAGCTGGCCTTCCGCCTGGTCGACCGCGGCCTGAAACGGGCGTGGATCGATCTCGAAAAGAACTTGGCCTTTCCTTACGAAGGAACCTTCAACGTAATTTTGCCGCAGCAGATAGCCGTTGACTTGCGCCTTGATCGGGGCGTTGACGTATCCGTCGAGGGTGCCGATCCACTCGCGGTAGATCGGAATATCCTTTTGCTCGACGGTCGCCAACTCGACCGTAGGCGGCGGGAATCCGCCCGGCGCGGACGCGGTGGCTGAGCATCCGGCTGACAGTAGTAGAATCCCAGAGAAGGCAATCGCCGCCAGTAGCATCGGATTTAGCTTTTCAGGAAGACTTGCTCTCATCAAGTGCATTAGGTAATTGATGCGGGAGGCGGCCAAAAGAAGCACGTTCCTCGGACCGGGCAGTCGCGATGTGGGATACAGAGCTGATGAAAACGCTTGGAGGGCGGCCAATCTTGGCCGCAGCCGCCTTTTTAGGCGGACAGAGCCGGCTGAAAGCCGGCTGCGGGCAGGATTGCCCGCCCTCCAAGGGCGGTTTTCGACCGTGCCATGTTCTCACAGGCAGCTTGACTTTCGAATAAATGTAATCCTATCATGTAGTTGACACTAAGCGGGGAGTGCGCTCCCGCGATCTCCGGGAGGCCCATTTTGATCAAGCTGGATATTATCAACGAAGTCGTCAACAAAACCGGCATTACCAAAACCAAGGCCGAGATGGCCGTCGAGACCGTCTTCGAATCCATGAAGAAGGCGTTGGAACAGGGAGATCGCATCGAACTGCGCGGCTTTGGAGTCTTCAACGTCAAGCCGCGCAAGACCGGCATCGGGCGCAATCCGCGGACCGGGGCCGAAGTATCCATTCCCCCTGGCAAAGCGGTGCGCTTCAAGCCCGGCAAAGAATTGCAGACGCTGCAGTAGCTAATCGAATTGTGTCCCCTCAGGATTATTCGGCGGCCACTTACCCCGCCTACGTGGAGAACGGAAAAGGCCGCGGGTTTCCGCGCGCGCTGCCCCGGCTGCATGAACGTTACTGGCTGCACGGGCTGCTGTTCCTGATTACGCTGGTCACCACCACTCTGGTGGGATCCAGCCTGCAAACCGACTTCAACCGCAATCTGCCCTTCGATGTCGAGCATTACCTGAATGCCTTTGTCAACGTTTGGAGCCATCCCGGAATCGTCTGGCAGGGCCTGCCCTTCTCCCTGACGCTGCTCACCATCCTGCTGGCCCACGAGTTCGGGCATTATCTGACTTGCCTCTACTACGGCGTGGATGCCAGCTTGCCGTACTTCCTGCCGGCGCCCACCCTAATGGGAACTTTTGGGGCGTTCATCCGCATCCGCTCGGCGATCTATTCCAAGCGCGTGCTTTTCGATATCGGCGTGGCGGGGCCTCTGGCCGGCTTCGTATTCCTGATGCCCGCGCTGGCCGTGGGTTTGGCCTTCTCCAAGGTGATCCCAGGAATCGCGCACCAGGGCGACATCCAATTCGGAACTCCCGGGCTGCTTTGGATCTTGCAAAAAGCCATCTTTCCGGGAGTGCCCGCCGCGGACATTTATCTGCATCCGGTGGCGCGCGCGGCTTGGATCGGGATACTGGCTACCGCGCTGAATCTGCTGCCCATCGGCCAGCTGGATGGCGGCCATATCCTCTATGCGCTGACCGGCGACCGGCACAAGCGGCTTTCGATGATCTTCATAGTCGCGCTCGTTCCGCTAGGCATCTTCGGCCATTGGTGGCCGTGGTGCTTGTGGGCCGTGGCGCTGTTCTTTCTGGCGCGCCGCCACCCGGTTATCGTGGACCCGTCGGGTCTATCCACCGGCCGGAAGTGGCTGGCGCTGGCGGCCCTGATCGTTTTCCTGCTCTGTTTCACTGTGGCTCCCGTGCTGGAGGGCGCACCCTGACGGCCCGGCGTGGGGCAGACATTATTGTGGGGCGGACCCCCTGGTCCGCTGCCGGCCCCCTGGCCGGCTGGTCCGCTTGCCGGCCAAGTTCATTTCGTTAGCAAAGAACGGGTCCAGGGGACCCGTGCGGACCGGGGGGTCCGCCCCACGAATTAATGCATGAAGATCACCGCCACGATCATCACGCTGAACGAAGAACGTCATATCGTCCGCGCCATCGAGAGCCTGCGTTGCTGCGAAGAGATCCTGGTGCTGGATAGCGGCTCCGCCGACCGCACTATTGAACTCGCCGAAAAGCTGGGAGCGCGCGTGCTGGAAAGCCCCTGGCGCGGCTATGCGGGCCAAAAGAACTGGGCAGCCGAGCGCGCCAGCCACGATTGGATTTTATCGCTGGACGCCGACGAGGCTCTCAGCGAGGCGCTCGAAGGGGAAATCTGGAACCTCAAGAAGAACGGTCCGAAATGCGACGCCTATACCATGCCGCGCATGGCGCAGTATCTGGGCCGCTGGATTCTGCACAGCGGCTGGTATCCCGACCGCAAGGTCCGCCTGTACAACCGCCAGAAAGCTAAATGGGTCGGCGACTTCGTGCACGAAAGCGTGCAGGTGCGCGGTCGCCTGGGGCACTTGGAATCGAATCTGCTGCATTTCACTTGCGATTCGCTTTCCGAACATTTGCGGACCATGGATCGCTACACCACGCTGGCGGCCGAAGAGCTGGTGTCGCGCAAAACGCCCCTGGGTTGGGGCCACCTGATCCTCGACCCCACCTGGACTTTTCTGAAGACCTACTTCGTACAAGCCGGTTTTTTGGACGGTGTCGAAGGGCTGACCATCGCCTATATGGCTGCGATCTACACTTTTCTGAAGTACGCCAAGGCGCGCAACATGAGCAGCTAACCGCTTGCTCACGCGCGCGGCTCCTCATGCTTTCGAGCCGCATGTTACCGAGCCGCGACCGTTAGGGAGCGGTAGATCACCGTCAAGTCTGTTCTGCCAACCTCCTCATTTTGCGCGAGCCATGGGCGCAAATCCGTATATGTCCCAATCGCCAGATGCGGATTGAAGGGACCCAGGCCGTCCACGACAAAAGTCGGATGCGTGCGCACGAGTTCGGCGCGCCGCGCGCGCGTCGATTCGCGATCCACCGGTTGCCACTCGGTGAGATGGCGGTCGGCGGGAACGCCGGTCAACGGCTGGGAATCGAGATAGCGCGTGGCGGCGGAAAGGTCCGTATAGACGTATAACTCCGGACGGAAGCCCCATTACGAAAAGCGTATCGCCGGGCGCGCTCGATTGGCGCGCGAGCTGCGCGGCTCGGCGGCTGTCCTGGTCCATGGCGATATCCACCCAGCGGTGGGGTTGGCCTGCGATCAAATCGCGCGCCAGCAGCGCATAGCTCGGCGGCGGCCCAGCAGTGCGAATCCGCGCACGCCGACTCCATAGAGCGCAGGCGTCTGCTCGCTGCGAACTGACGGCGGCGTGTAGTGGGTCAATTTGCTTGTGGGCAGGATTGCCCAATGTCACTTAGTTTTCGCCATCTCGCAATCCTGCATAATTTGTGGGGCAGACCCCTGGTCTGCGCGGGTCCCCCTGGAACCGCTCTTTGCTCGAAGAATCAATTCCTTGACCGTCGTGGCGAGCCGCCGAGGGCGTCGGCCGCGAATTGGGGGGACCGCCCCACAATTTATCCAGGTGCTTGGTTACTGGAAAAGTATGCGGCTTAACGCTCGAGTTCGTGCGCCACGGGCGGTTACCCATGTTTAGCCCGTATCACATCCACCAACTCCTGCACTGCCGATGCGCTTTTTTGCAGCATGCCCGCTTCTTCCGGCTGGAGTTTCACCTGGTAGATGTGCTCGATTCCGCGCGCGCCCAATTTCACCGGCACCCCTACAAACAACCCTTGAATTCCATATTCGCCTTCCAGGAGAGCGGCGCAAGGCAGGACCTTCTTCTTGTCCTTCAAGATCGACTCGGCCATTTCGACGGCGGCAGCCGATGGCGCGTAGTAGGCGCTGCCCGTCTTGAGATACTTCACGATCTCCGCGCCGCCATTGCGCGTGCGGTCCACAATGCGGTCGATGGTGGCCTGATCCATCAACTCGGTAAGCGGAATTCCCGCGACGTTCGATAAGCGAACCACCGGGACCATAGTATCGCCGTGGCCACCCATGACCACCGCCGTCACGTTGTCCACCGAGACCTTGAGTTCCTGCGCGATGAAAGTGCGGAAGCGGGCGCTATCCAGGACGCCGGCCATTCCGACGACCCGGTTCTTGCTGAATTTGGAAACCATGTAAGCGGTCTGGCACATGGCGTCCAGCGGGTTAGTAACTACGATCAGGATGGAATTTGGCGAGTACTTCACGATCTGCTCGGTGGCGGCGCGTACTACGTCGTAATTGGCCAGCAGCAGATCGTCGCGGCTCATGCCGGGCTTGCGCGGAAAGCCGGCGGTCAGGATCACAATGTCGGAATTGGCGGTGGGCTCGTAATCGTTGGCGCCGGTCACCGTGACGTCATAGCCTTGTACGGGGCCGGATTGCAGCAGGTCGAGCGCCTTGCCTTGCGGGACGCCTTCAATCACGTCCAGCAGCACCACGTCCGCCAATTCCTTATCGGCAATGCGGAGGGCGCAGTTGGCGCCGACGTTGCCCGCGCCTACAATGGTAATCTTCTTTCGCAATGGAAGCTCCTTTTGAGATGTTGAAACCGGATTATACCGTCATTCGCGAACCGCCTATAATGAGGAGTAAGATGCAATCGCAACAAACCGCCAGCGCGGATCTATCCGGTCTCTACGACGAGGATTTCTTCGAATGGACGCAACGTAATGCGCAACTGCTGCGCGCTGGAAACGTGCGCGCAAGCGACATCCAGCGCATCGCCGAAGCAATCGAGGACCTGGGAAAGCAGGACCTTCGAGAATTGCGCCGCCGCTCCCGGGATCTACTGGCACATCTGTTGATCTGGCAGGTGCAGCCCGGAAAACGATCCTCGCTCCTGGTTATCACCACAGAGCGCATTGAGTTGCACGGCCTCCTGAAGCAGAGTCCGAGCCTGAAGAGCAGGCTTGCAAACGAATTGCTCGATACCTATTCGAAGGCGTTGCGGCTTGCCATCTCCAAGACCGACTCTCAGCGCGGGCAGTTCCCCGCCGAGTGTCCGTTTACCGTCGAGCAGATCCTCGATTTGGACTTCCTGCCACGGGTACAATGAAGGAGGCCTATGCAATCACAACGCGCAAAGACCTCGGTGGAGCTATCGCTCGAAGACATGGGGATTCGGGATCTCAGAGCGCTGGACAGCCCCTTGGAGGTGCTGCTCGCCCACTTGGACGGCGACAGTTTTCTTCCACGAACGCGACCTCTTCTCAGCCTGAAATTGCCATTTCAGCAACGGAAAAGTGTGGATCGCCTCCTGAAGCGGAATCCCAGTTTGCGGCCCAGGATCAAGATGGATCTGGCCGAAAACTATGAGTTCGCTCTGCGCCTTGCCGCGATCCAGACGGGCCTGCCGAAAAATCACTTCCCAGCCGAATGCCCCTTCACTGTTGACCAGATTCTCGATCCGGAGTTCCTTCCGTAGATGTTTCACCTCCTAGAAGAACGGGTGCAGCGCGCCTTCCACGATCACATCCAGGCGCGCTATGGCATCGATCTCGCGGTAACCGTCGAGCAGCCCAAGCAGAGCGATTTCGGCGAACTGGCCGTGCCCGCCGCATTCCAGTTGGCCAAACAACTGAAGCAGGCGCCACGCAAGATCGCCTCCGAACTTGTGGCGGACCTTGGCCCGATCCCTGGCGTTTCGGCGCTCGAAGTGGCCGGCAGCGGATACATCAACGTCCGTTTCGACCGCGCCGCGTATGCGCAGGGACTGCTCACACCCGTGGTCAAAGAGACAGCCGCATCCAGCGGCAAGGTCATCGTCGAGCACACCAACATCAACCCAAACAAGGCGGCGCACATCGGGCATCTGCGCAATGCCGCGCTGGGCGACACGTTCGTGCGCATGATGCGCGCGCGCGGGCAGCGCGTGGAAGTGCAGAACTACATCGACAACACCGGCGTGCAGGTGGCCGATGTCGTGGCGGGGTTTCATTACCTGGAACATAAGACGCCCGCCGAGGTCCGGCAGCTTACCGAAGACCCCGGCGTGCGGTTCGATTACCTGTGCTGGGAATTGTATGCGCGTACTTCGGCATACTACACCGAAGCGCCCGAGTCGCGCGCGTGGCGCAGTGAGACGCTTCACGCCATCGAAGCCGCCACCGGCCCGCAGGCCGAACTGGCCCATATCGTGGCGGACGCGATTGTCGAGCGGCACCTGGCCACCATGCTCCGCCTCGGCGTGGAGTACGACGTACTGCCGCGCGAAAGTGAGATCTTGCACTTGCAGTTCTGGGCGTCGGCGTTCGAACTGCTCAAGCGGCGCCAAGCCATTTACCTGGAAACCGAGGGCAAGAACGCAGGATGCTGGGTGATGCCCGCCGCGGCGTTCGCGGGCGATTCCGGCACGGAAGATAACAAAGTGATGGTGCGTTCCGACGGCACGGTCACATATGTCGGCAAGGACATCGCCTATCAACTTTGGAAGTTCGGCTTGCTGGGCAAGGATTTCCACTATCGCCCGTTGATGCGCTACGCCGACGACCGCGAGCTATGGGTTTCGACGGACGAGCCGCAGGCGGATACCGCCGGGACGCCGTCTTTCGGCCGCGGCACTCGCGTATACAATGTCATCGACGTGCGGCAATCGTATTTGCAAGATGTAGTGGTGGCGGGACTCAAGGCGCTAGGCTACGCGAAGCAGGCCGCGCAGTCCGTACACTTCTCATATGAAATGGTGGCCTTGTCGCCGCGCTGCTGCGCCGAGTTGGGCATCCCTCTTTCCGAGGAGGATCGCAAGCGGCCGTTCGTCGAAGTCTCCGGGCGCAAGGGCCTGGGCGTGAAGGCGGACGATCTGATCGACACGCTGATCGCCAAGGCGCTGGACGAAGTGGCCGCGCGCCACGCCGAAGCCACGCCCGTGGAACAGCGCGCTATCGCGTCGCAGATTGCCATCGGCGCGCTACGCTACTTCCTGCTGAAGTACACGCGCAATTCGGTGATCGCGTTCGATTTTCAGGAGGCGTTGAGCTTCGAGGGCGAGACCGGACCCTATGTGCAATACGCCGCCGTCCGGGCCCGCAACATTCTGCGCAAGCTGGCAGAAAAGGGCGAGCGGTTGCCCGATTTTGCCGCGGAGCTGACACCCGCCGCGTTGGGCCGGCAGCTTGCGAGCGAAGACTTCTGGCAAGTGCTGCTGGCTGCGTCGAAAGCGGATGCGGCGGTGGAACGCGCCGTCGCGGCGGGAGAGCCCGCGCACGTGGCCAAGTACGCGTTTCAGCTCGCGCAAACGTTCAATAACTTCTACCATTTGTATCCGATGATTCACGAGGAGAACCGCGAGAAGAAGGTGTTCCTGCTGTGGATAACCGATTTCTTCCGCCGGCAAATGGAGTGGACGCTGGATATTCTGGGCATCCAAACACCGGATTATATGTAAGTGACTGCCGGTTTCGTGGGGCGCTCCCCCCGTAGACCCAAATACTGACCATCAGGCGCGGGTCGAACGGCGGTTGCCCCGCATGGCCTTCCACCGCTTTCACCTTCTCATAAAACGGACTCAGGTCGACCCGGCCCACCAAGTCCCAAATCGCTCGCGCCGGGTGCTCCTCAGGGATCAGGCGTTCGACATCGAGGTTCAGCATCCGGAACTGATTACGATTCAAGGGGCGGACTCGAGGCTTGGCAGGGGCGGCAGGCGCCGGGATCCCGAAAACGGGCTTGGAATGGAGTTCCATTGACAGAAAGACGAGGAAAGGCGCGAAGAGGCTACCTCAACGCAAAGTTATTTTAGTTGCAAAGGTCCGATTAATTCACAGCTCCCCTGGACCGCGCGGGACGCCCGCGTCCCGCTGCTGGACGCGAAGGCAGGGCCTCCGCGCGGGCGAGGGCGCCCGCCCCACACGACATCGTTGGCGCCGTCTGGCCGAATCAAGGGATTCCCGCGATCAAGTTCCGGATAAGCCGGCCGCCGCCGCCGGGATCTACCACGGCTTGAACTGCTTGCTTAGAGCCAGGCGCTGCGATTGGTATGTGGAACCAATCTCCTGGCCATAGAGCTTGGCCGGCGGCGCCAACAGCCGCTCGTAAATTAAGCGGCAAACGACCTGTCCATGTTCGAGAAGCGACGGAACATCGTGGGAGCGGACCTCCAGCACCGCATGTGTTCCTTTGCGGTCCCCGGAACCCCAGCCGAAGCCCGGATCGAAGAAGCCCGCGTAATGAATGCGGAACTCTCCCACCGACGGATCGAAAGGCACCATTTCGGCGGCGGAATCGGGCGGAATACTCACCTTCTCCTTCGATGTCAAGATGTAGAACTCCCCAGGCTCAAGGACCACGGACTTCTCGGCGTTTCGGAATAGCGGCGACCAGAACTCTCCCGGAGAATAGTGGTTTATGCGGGCAAGATCGATGGGCGGCGCGCCTTTCTTTGCCTGGTAGCCCACGATATCCGATCCTTCAAAGCCCAGCAGATTGACCGATAGTCTGAGACCCTCGGAGATGGTCGGTTCCGTTGGCGAGGCATCCTGCGCATACACGATGGGCTCTCTTTCGTGCAGTCTCAGGAGCATGGCATCGGACGGGGAAGGGCTGCCGCGGCGAAGTCTCAGTTGGTTCAGCCGCGTGCCTCTGCGAACCAGAACGCTGAATGTGAGTGGGACGATCTCGGCGTACAGTTTGCCCCTGTAGCCCGGCCGCACATACTCAAATGCATTTCCATAATCGGTGATCAGCCTGGTAAAGATGTCGAGGCGGCCGGTGGTGCTCTTCGGATTGGCTTTCCCGGAAATCGATTCGGGCAGGCTCAGTTCCTCCTCCAGCGGAACAAGGTATGCGGAGTCCTTGTGCAGCAGCGTGGCTTCGGAAATATCGAATTCCTCGATCTTGACCTGTTGCAGTTTGCTCTGTACGGTGGCATTCGGTGTCGGCAGAAAGCTGGCGCGAATCCGGTAGGCGACCGCGCCCAAGCGCAGGTCGAGGCTGGACGGTTGGACCTGGTCCGGGCCGATGGGCACATTTGCCCGGATGCGTCCCGCCTCTATCAGGTCGGCAAGCTTTTGAGATGGCAGCAGACCGGTGGTGTGCACCTCGAACGGCTGGTCTGCAAGCTCCGGGAATAGAACGAGAGCGTCACTGCTCATGTTTTGTGGCGAGTTCCTCGTGGCGGCTCCCGCACCTTTGACACTCCAGGATACATCGGAGCCGATTCGAACGGGAGCGCTTCCCGCCGTGAACGCGCGGGCGATAAGGAACTCTGTCCGCCGATTGGGGGGGAAAGGAAGCCTCGGTAGCTGGTAATGGGAGGCGCATGGGAGTTGATTTAGCATGCTGCTTTTTTGGGCAAATAACCCAGCGTTTCGTCCCGTCGAGGGCACTCGGCGGCCAAGATTCGCGCAATTCCTGTCAGTTGGTCAGCGCCAGACCATATCTCCTCAGAAGTCTCGCAAGCTGTTGAGGGTCCTCGGCCAGGGAATGATCCAAGACGACCGCCAAACCATCTTTTGCACGGTTGTACACGGCGACGCAGAGCGCCGAGTCGTCGTGGCGAGACCGATAGAGGATTCCGTCCGGCTGGTCACTGTGCTCCCAAAGAGCTCGCGACCACAACTGCGAGCCCACGTAGTTGCTGCCGCTTGCCAGTTCAGCCGTCACTCCCCATCGGGCGAGGCGCGAACCGTGAATCGATACCAGCCGCAGATCGCGGCGCACTTCCGCAGTTGCGATGGAGCGCCCGGCGAGATCGTCGAGTGCCAGGATTCTTACGGGCGGATTGCGGAGGAACGTCTCGGCAAAGCACACTGCAAGGGTGGTTCCCAAATAGCACACGCGAAATTGCCCGGCAGGATCGTCGAAGCGATGAATCGGCTGGCGGCCGCGCGCAGGGCCGAACCAAAGCGCATGCGTGGCTTGCGCGTGAATTCGCATCCAGCGGGTCCCGGCTCGCACACGGCGTAGCGGGTGACGCTTTGGCAGGTTTGGCCTCGGCGTCATGCGCCCTATGCTGCCTGATCTCCAAATGATGCAGCGATGGCGATTGCCTTCTCGGCCGCGCCGGACTTCAGCGCCTCGACGATCGTCTTGCCCCCTAGAGCCGGTACGGAAGCGAGCAGCGCCGAGAGTTGGGTCCAAGGGTTTCGAATCCGGAACGTCCGAAGCACCTCCCCCATCCCGGGAATCACTCCGTCCGAAGTGAACTGGCAAGCCGGATACACGTAATCGCCGGATCCATCCGGCATCGCCAGCAGAGCGCGCCGGCTTCGGCGTTTGTCCACTGCTTGCCGCGTGATGCCTAGAGCGCCACCTGACTGGACGTGAGTCCTCCCCCGCCGCTGATTAACAATTCCCGCTTGATGCCGGCTCCCCGCGCCATCGCTTCCAAAAACGGATCCACGGCGGACAGATCCACACCCAGCGGAGCAAGATCCGACAGCAGAGCGGCTACGCCGCCGATATCCGTCGGAGAGGACAGGGCAGACTTCAGGGCTTCGGACGATGCCGAGGAACTCGCGCGCTCAAGCATCTGCACGGATCGCTTCAAGAATGTCTGCGTGAGAGCATGCCGGGTGCTGTCGGCCGGATGCCTGCCCACCGAGGGGGATGGCGTGCCGTTAGCCCTGGTCAATGCGGCCGTGTGGCGCTTAGTTCTCATCAGTTCCTCTCACTTGAAGTTTACAATGTCTACAATCTACTGGACCAGACAGGAGCGGGTGTGCGACATAAATGTGAGGTCTTTAGGCGGAGCGACTCATTTCCCAATAGTTTTCAAAGCGACCATTGAGCAAGGAACATCGAAGGGCGACAATGGCATTGGCACCGTCGACGGTCCAGAAGCCGGACGTCCCGCCGCCCAGGCGCTGCTGATATTGGCGCTCTCCCGTAGCCAGCTTATAGACACTCAACACCCCGGAGTCGAAGCAGAAATAACCCAGACCGTTGTCGAGCAGCGGAGTCTGCATGTAGTTACCGCCGCGCGGTTCGTTCCAGGCAATTGCGGTTTTGCTATCCGTGATGTCACCGGCGGCGTCGGCGCGTATGGCGTAAATGGGCCGCCCCTTGCCGTGCGCGTTCGTAATCACCACCAGGCCGTCCTCGAAAACCGGCGTGGGAACCGGGATGTCGCCGCCGCCCTTCAGGCTCCACAGTTCCTTGCCGGTCTTCAGATCGTAGCCGGCGATGTGCTTCCATCCGTTCACCACCACCTGCCAACCCTTGTCGCCGCCCGCGGTGTACGGCACCACTGCTGGCGAGCCGAAAGTGGGCACATCGTTGCGCGGTGTGCGCCAGAGTTCCTTGCCGGTATCGATATCCAGCGCCGCGACGAAGGAATCCTTCTGCACGTCGACCTGAATCACGATCATATTGCCGTGGATCACGGGCGAACTGGCAAATCCCCACTGCGCGGCGGGCACCATGTAGAAACCGGAATCCAGCACGCCGAAATCTTTCTTCCAAAGCAGCTTGCCGTCCAGGTCATAATTGAACAGGCCTTCCGAGCCGAAGAACACCACCAGATGCTTGCCGTCGGTCGCCGGAGTCGGATTGGCGTGCGTCGATTTCGGGTGACGCATGATCTTGGGCAGTCCGCTCACCGCGACGCGCTCCCACAGAATCTTTCCGGATTTGCGGTCCAGGCAATACACGTTGAAGCTTTGCGCGGGTTCGCCCTTGACTGGTGCAATGTCGCCATACAGGCCGACCTTCAGCGACGACTCACCACTGGCCGGGACGGCGCTGGTGACGAAGATGCGGTCGTCCCAAATCACCGGGCTGGAGTGGCCCAAGCCGGGTATTGCGGTTTTCCAGCGGATGTTCTTGCCGGAATCGACGTTCCATTCGGTGGGAGGCGCGCCGACGCCCACGCCGCTGGCGGAGGGGTCCGCGAAATTGGGGCCAGTTGGGGTCGGTGGTATCGGCCGCCAAGGCGGCTACGGCTAGCAGAACGGTCGGCAGGAAGATCGCAAAGAGCTTCATGGATGCCAGTTTAACAGCACAAAGCTTCCTTACGGAGCGGTCCGCCCTAGGTCGTAGGCCGCGATGGTATGGCGGTCGCGCAGGTAGAGCCGCGTGCCCACCAGCGTGGGCGGCGTCCAGGAGATGCTCTGCATCACCGAAGCCTTCGAAAGGACTTCGAACTTATGGGGAGTCGCCCGGCACAGGGCCAGCGTGCCATCCTGATCGGCGAGTATCAGCTTGCCATCCGCCCAGAGCAGTTGCGCCTTGGCGAAACCACGCTGTTGCCACATGATCTTGCCGGTCTTCAACTCCACGGCGGTCATCAGGACCGGGCCGTTGTAACCTCGCGATATGTACACATAACCGTCGCGCTGGATAGCGGTCCCGATGTGCAGTTCCAGGTGCGGGTCGTACCAAAGCTGGTCCACTTTGGTCTTCCCGCCGGACTGGCTCAGGTGCAGCGTACGCGCGCCCGTACCATACGCCGAAGCCACGAACAGCAGGTTCCCGGGCGCCCACACGGGAGTGCTGATAGCCAATCCATAGTTGGTGACGTGCTCGTGCGACCAAAGCAGCGCGCCATTATCCGGATTGAAACCGAACACCGTCTTGGCCGCCAGGACCGCAACCTGCGTCTGGCCATCCACGTCGATCGGCAGCGGAGAGGAGTACGAATTCGAGAATTGCAGCGCTTTCCAAACCACTGCGCCATCGCTCTGGCGGAACGCGATCACGCCGTCGCCGTTGCCGCCGGCTTGGTAGATCAGCATGTCCTTGTAAGGCAGGCCGTGGCTCGAGTAGCCGTACTCGAGTTGGCTGGCGTGGAATTCGTTGTACAAGTCGTGCGACCATTTCGGCTTGCCGGTCTTCTTGTCCAAGGAATGGATCTTGCCGGTTCCGCTGGCCGTGACCACCCGATCGCCCACCACCTCCGGCATGGCGTAAGGGCCCGGTCCCACCGCCTCCGCATATGAATTGGTGAACGGATTCTCGTATGCGTATTCCCAGAGCGTCTTGCCGGTGGCGGCGTCCAGGGCTGTGATGACGTCGCGCGGACCGCGGCGAAACGTGGTGTATAGCACGCCGCCCTCCTCGGCGATAGAGGAATAGCCGTCGCCTAGCGGACGGCTCCAGATTTTCTTCGGACCGGCCGCGGGCCAGGAGTCCGCCAGGCCCGATGTGTTGACTATGAAATCGCGGTTCTTGCCGCCCCACACGGGCCAATCCTCGACGACGGCCGTCTTCGCCGCGAGCGCAAGGGTTGCCAGAGTCACAGTTAGGGCGATGCAGGTATACCGCATGATCTGATTGGACGCGGAAGCGCGCGGATTGTTCCGGAATCGGCGGCGATGTTCTACGCGGGGCGTTATCCTATAAGCAGATGGTGGGAAAAGAGATCGGGAATTACCGGATCGTCGAAAAGATTGGCGCCGGCGGCATGGGCGTAGTTTACAAGGCCATCGACATGCACCTTGACCGCGTGGTGGCAGTCAAGGCCCTCAGCCCCGAATTCTCCGGGAATCCCATGTTGCTGGAGCGTTTTCGCGGAGAAGCGCGCGCACAGGCGCAACTGAACCACCCCAACCTGGCGACCTTGTACGCCTTTCTGGTGCAGGACGAGGTCGCCTATATGGTGATGGAATTCGTGGATGGCGAGACTTTCCATGCAATGGTGACGCGCCGCGGCGCCATCCCCGCGGAGGAGGCCGCGCCGCTGTTCCGCCAGGCGCTGGCGGGGATCGGCCACGCGCATCGCCTGGGGATTGTGCACCGCGATATCAAGCCCAGTAACATTATGCTGAACCGCGAGGGCGTGGTGAAGGTGATGGACTTCGGGCTGGCCAAAGTTACGGGCGACCACGGCGTGACGCGCACCGGGGTGCGCCTGGGGACGGCTTACTACATGTCGCCGGAGCAGGTATTGGTGAAGCCGGCGGACGCCCGGTCGGATATCTACTCTCTGGGGGCGACCCTGTACGAAATTCTGGCGGGGCAAGCGCCCTTTCACGCGGACAGCGAGTTCGAGATTCTGAACGATCACGTGAATACACCGCCTCCGCCGCCCACGCGTCTGCATCCTCAGATCCCCAGCGGGATTGAGCACTCCGTGCTGAAGGCGCTGGCCAAGAATCCGGACCACCGCTTTCAGACCGCGGAGCAGTTCAGCGCGGCGCTGGAGCGTCCGGAGGAGTTTTATTTGGCCGCCACCGTGGCGGACGCAGTTCCGGTGGCTTCGGATCGGAGGGTCGGCATCGCGGCGGACCCGGCAGATCCGGCGGTCCCGGCAAAGACGGAGTTCCGGACGCCGCGCAAGCTGTTAGCCTATGCCGGCGGCATACTCATTTGCCTGCTGGCGCTGTGGCTGCTCTTCCGGCCGGAGCCGCAGACGACGCAAATCATAGTGCAGGCGCCGCCGCGGCCAGTGACCGCTACGCCAGTGCCGATGCCCGCCGAGACGCCCGTTCCGGCGAAGCCTTTGCCTCCGGCCCTGAAGCCCGCGCCAACGGCGGGCGGGATCGTCATACCGGCCGCCACGGCTGTTTCCGTCACTACTGTCGATCCGATAGATTCCAAGGCCGACCGCGTTGGTCAGGAATTCCTGGCGAAGTTGGCGGCCGCGGTGAAAGTGAAAAGCCGCGAAGTCTTCCACGCGGGAGATGTGGCGCACCTTCGTCTGGGACAAACGGCCAGCGAAGGGCATTCGGGGAAGCCGGAATTGATTCTGGAGTTGGTCTCGATTACCGCCGGCGGCCAAAGCTATGCCATCAGTTCCGCGCCGTTCCTGATGAAGGGCGGCTTCTTGCGCAAGAAGAAGGTGGCGCCGGGAACGCAGATCGAGTTCACGTTGAGTGCGCCGGTGACGGTGACGACGCCGCCTTCGTAGCGCTCCAACTTGCTAATTGTGGGGCGGTCCCCCCTGGACCGCGGCCGACGCCCTCGTCGGCCTGTCGCGACTACCACAGGACTTGATTCCTCGAGCGAAAATCGGGTCCAGGGGGGTGTTTAACCGTTTTGGGGATGGTGGTCGGGACACGGACTGTGGCAGCCTAGTCGAGTCCTCGAATAGGCAAACTGCGCTGAAGCTGAAGCGGTTTATTTGAAACATTTGTTGTTGGTCTTGTTTTCTAGCATATCTGCTGGTATCGTTTACCGGCAGATGACAAACGGCAATATTCGCCGAGGATCCGCGGGCGGGAAAGGTGCAGGATGTCATCCGCAGGCTGAAACGAGTGCGTCCGAAAACGCCGGAGTGGCGCGAAAGCTTGCCGGCGCTCATCCGCTACTATAATGCGATTGGGTCCGGCGTGGCCGCATCGGCCGTTCGAGATTGCGCCACGCCGGCCGTAGGAAACGCCAGTAGCACCACAACGGCGTAGGAGCGCTCCCAGAACATCTCTACAGATTACAGCACCCAGAGCCGGGGCGGTTAACTTTCGCGCACTTGTTCTGTCTTCAAGGGCAGTGTTATGCCGATAAGAGAAGTCGAAAGGAGTAGTGTGTGACTCTCTGGCGCAACCTGTTAGCCCTGACGGCCCTGCCCGGTCTGGTGGCCGCCGCCGACCCCGAGATGATGAACCTGGTCATGCCGGATGCGGCCATGGTGATGGAGTTCAATATTGGCAAGATCATGGCCTCGCCCATAGGATCGGCCATGCGCGAAGCGGTTCACAAGGGAATCGCGACGCAATTGAAAGGCGAGCTGGCGAAAGCCAAGCCGCAGTTCCAGGAGCAGATTGCCGTGCTCGGCAACATTGACTGGAGCCAGGAGGTGCAGGATATCGTGATCGCCGGCGGTCCAGGCAAACACCCGCCGACGCTAATCGTCGCGCGAAGCTCGTTCGGCCCGGCCCGGATTCAAGCTCTGAAGGCATTCACCGGCGGTCCGATCGAGTACGAAGGTGTGCCCATGCTGGCCTCTGCCAAACCCGGCGACGGAGTGATCGCCTTCCTGGACAATTCCATCGTGGTGATCGGACAAATGACCGACGTAGAGGCTGCCATTCGCCGCCGCAGCCAACACACGGCATTGCCGCAGGCCCTGGCGGCGCAGGTGCGCAAGTACAGCCAGGATGACATCTGGGTGGCCTCGACGGAGATCCTGACCGCGCCGGTGATCCCTCCTTCCGTTACGAAGTCCCCGGCGGGCGCAGAGATGACGCAGTTCATCGAAAAGGTGGCAGGGTTGAATGGCGGGCTGCGCTTCAGCCCGGACTTTGATTTTTCCGCCGACCTGGAAGCGCGCACGGAAAAAGGGGCCGCCGAAATTGCCGAGGGGTTGCGCTCGCTGACGGGCATGCTGCAGCTCCAGGCAAAGAACGCGGGCCAGGGTGGGCGCGGCCTGCAAGGTTTCAAATACCAAGTGAACGGCAAACACATTCTGCTGTCGGTGCACGTGCCGGAAGGGCAGATGCGCGCGGGGTTGCAGCAGATACGCGCGGCTCATGCGGGCCAGACAGCGGTGGCTGCGAGGCAGCCGGCGCCGGCGGCGGCGCCTGCGAGCGGCCTCCCCGCACCGCCCGCTGGCACGATGCGCGTGCAGTCTTCGGATATGGGGACGGTGCTTATCCCGGTGGGAAAACAGCAGTAGGCAACGCGACCGTCGAGGCGGGAATGGGCGGTTATTTATTGAGACAAGGCGAAGGCGACGTTGCTCAAACCCGGTCCTTGCAATTCTCCGGCGCCGTACGCACGGCCGCGCATGTCCCGGATACTTCTTCCGAGATCCGCACCCCCCCCCTTTTTGGCCCGTGGCGTGCTAATGCCCTGCCATGTCATCCCCTACGGAGCAACTTGCGACCACCATGGAAGAGCCTCTGGCGCGGCTGGTGGCCTTCGAACCCACGGCGTTTCCGGTGTTGAGCGTCTACCTGAACACCCAGCCGGATCAGCACGGACGCACGCCCGACGCGGCGCCGTATCTTCATGGCGAATTCAAAGCTCTCGCCAGAACCTGGGCGCCGAGTTCCCCCGAGCGTCACAGCTTCGATCGAGACGTGGAGCGAATCGTTTCATATGCCACAGACAAAATCGACCCCGCGGCAAACGGAGTCGCCATATTCGCGTGTTGGGGCGCGCAGGAATTCTTCGAGGCGATCCAGTTAACGACCCCGGTCAGCGATAACCGCGTCTACGCCTACAACCAACCTCATCTGTATCATCTGGCGCATCTCGACGATCAATACCCGCGGTACGCCGCTGTGCTTACGGATATGAACACGGCGCGTATCTTCGTCTTCGGGCTTGGCCAAGTCATCGGCGCGGAAGAGGTGAAGGGCAAAAAGGTTCATCGCGTCAAGGTTGGTGGATGGTCGCAAGCCCGCTACCAGCGGCGTGTGGGGAACGCGCACCAGGAGCACGCCAAAGAGGTCGTGGAACGCTTGGCTCAGATTGTCCGCGAAGACAAAATAAGCCGCATCATCCTTGCCGGAGATTCGGTTGTGATTCCGCTCCTTCAAGAACAACTTCCTCAGGAAATGATCCCCATGGTGGAAGTAATGAAGCTCGATATGCATGCTTCCGAGCAGGATGTGCTGACAGCCACCCTCGCAAAGCTACAGGAGCAAGAAGCCAAGACTGGCGCCGAAAAGGTGGACCGGCTGATGCAGCAATATCGCGCTCGCGGATTGGCCGTAGCCGGGCCGCAAGAGACGCTCGAAGCCCTGGCCAACGGACAAGTCGAAGAATTGCTGATCAGCGGCGCGCTCGAAGGGAGTCATCCGCAGCCCGAGGAAGTGCAAGCCATTCTCGCGCCGGAGATCCCCGATTCAGAGGGAGGCTCGGAGAGCGAAGAGCCGCGGCAAGCGTCCCTGCCCGATCTACTGGTGACGAAAGCCAAGCAAACTGGCGCAACCGTGACGTTTATTGAGGATGCGGCTTTGCTCGAACCGGTCGGCGGCGTCGCCGCGTTCCTGCGATGGCGCGCGTGAATTGGCAAATTGGCCATTGGTTTGCTCATCGAAAAACATGTCCAAGATCACTGAAGCTAGCCGCGAGCATATCGCCGATGAAAACTTTGCCTTTCCCAAGGAACGTAAAGAACCCATCCATGACGCCGCCCACGTGCGCAACGCAATCGCCCGTTTCAAGCAGGTGCAAGGGGTGAGCGATTCTGAACGCGACGCCGCCTGGAAGCGCATTAAATCCGCGGCGAAGAAACACAAAGTCGAGTTGAATGAGCACGACTGGCGCGAACTTAGTTGACCGCCGGCGTGCGGCTCCGCCGTGGACGCTGCGCGCCGCGCCTCGACCTGTATTCCATCTATGATGGATAGTTGAGGGCGCCGGGGGCAATGCGGACCTACACCGCCATAATGGAGAAGTGCCCGGACACCCGCTTATACGTGGGCTACGTGCCGGGTTTCCCTGGGGCGCACAGCCAAGGCAAGACGCTGGACGCACTACATCGCAATCTCCAGGAGGTCATTGGAATGCTCCTGGAAGATGGTGAACCGCCGCTGAATGCGCAGTACGTCGGAACGCAGACGGTGACTGTTGCTTGAGATGGGGTGCCTTCCGGTTCATTCGCTACCGCAAATGAGTCCTCTGAGCCTCCCCACATTCTGTTGGGGCGAGCGCTAAGCCAAATCGAGCCTCCTCGCTGTTTGGTGTGGGTTACGATGAGAGCAGTGGGGGCGATGCCGACGGAACTGATTCGTTGGCAAAGCGCTGCCACCGCCTCAAGATTCATGGGTT
>Ga0302326_10007513_pt1 | contig 24205 bp, 18 predicted proteins | sample Palsa_T0_3_FD_202264 | JGI IMG/M metagenome (GOLD analysis project Ga0302326, IMG submission 202264) | Peat permafrost microbial communities from Stordalen Mire near Abisko, Sweden - Palsa_T0_3 | ecosystem: Environmental > Terrestrial > Soil > Palsa > Peat permafrost | place: Sweden: Abisko... | reverse complement strand
CGCCATGAGGAAGTTCCTGCCCTGGCTCGCCGCGACCGCCCTGCTGACCTCGTGTAACTTCGCGCCTAACTACTCCCGGCCCTCTCTGCCGACCCCGGATGCCTTCAAGGAAGGCGCGGCCTCCGCCCCCGGGGAAACCGTGCGTTGGGAAATGGCGCAGCCGCGCGACGCCGCGGCCCGGACCAAATGGTGGCAGCTCTATGGCGATCCCGTCCTCGACGATCTGGAGGAGCAGGTGCTGGTGTCCAACCAAACGCTGAAGGCGGACGAGGCCGCCTACCGCCAGGCTCGCGCCCTGGTGGTGGAGGCCCGCTCCGCCCTTTTTCCCACCGTGAGCACCTCGCCCTCGTACACGGCGTACCGGTCCTCCCAGACCCTGGGTGGAGGATCCTCCGCCGGCGGGACGGCCGGCAGTGGCGGGGGGGGGGCGACCTCGGGTGGCAGCGGACAAACCTATTCCCTGCCGGTCGAGGCCTCCTACGAACCCGACCTTTGGGGCCAGATCCGAAACAACATCGCGATGAATGCCGCCAATGCCCAGGCGAGCGCCGGAAACCTGGCGGGCGCGCGCCTGAGCATCCAGGCGCAGCTGGCGCAGGATTATTTTCAGGTTCGGGCCCTGGACGAGGAAAAGAGGCTCCTCGATGCGACGGCGGACGCCTATCGGCAGGATCTCAACCTCACCCGCGAGCTTTTCCGCGACGGGATCGATTCGAATGAGGACGTCGCCCAGGCCCAGGTGCAATTGGACACGGCGATCGCCCAGGCGACCGACCTCGGGACGGCCCGGGCGCAGTACGAGCACGCCATTGCGGTCCTGGCGGGAAAGGTGCCGGCCAGCTATTCCCTGGCGGTGGCGAAGTTCTCCGCCCGCCCGCCCGCCGTGCCGGTCGGCCTGCCCTCGCAGTTGCTCGAACGGCGCCCGGACATCGCCGCCGCGGAGCGGCTGGTGGCCGCGGCCAACGCGGAAATCGGAGTAGTCCGGGCGGCGTATTTTCCGGCCCTCACCCTCGGCGCAACCGGCGGATTTGAAAGCTCACATTTTTCCCAATGGCTGACCTGGCCGAGCCGCTTTTGGTCGCTGGGTCCGGAGCTGAGCGAGACGCTTCTCGATTTCGGAAATCGCCGGGGAGAGAACGAGCACGCGCGGGCGGCCTACGACCAAGCTGTGGCCAATTACCGGCAGACGGTCCTGAACGCCTTCGAAACGGTCGAGGACAACTTGGCGGCGTTGCGCATCCTGTCGACGGAGTCGGACCAACGGAAGACGGCGGTGAATTCCTCCCAAGTCTATGTGGATCTGGCGATGACGAGGTTCCGAGCCGGCATCGACAGCTATCTCAATGTCAGCACGGCGCAGACCGCATATCTGACCAACGCCGAAAGTGCCGTGCAAACCCAGCTTCAGCTGATGCAGGCCAGCGTTGCCCTGGTGACGGCGCTGGGCGGTGGCTGGGAAGCGTCCGACCTGCCCCGATAGACGCCGCAGACCCGATTTGGCTTAGATTTTTAGTTAATGTCGGATAAGGATTTAAGAAAATAGCCGGCTTTCTCGCTTGCATAGTTTACTATATGGTCAACTATGTCGCGCATGGGGAGGACCAGTGACGCCAAAGAACGCCTGATGGCGGCAGCTCTCGATCTCACATGGGAGGAGAGCTACGGCGCGATCACGATCGACGACATCTGCCGGCGCGCCGGCGTGAAAAAGGGGAGTTTCTATTATTTCTTCGAGTCGAAGTCCGATCTTGCGGTCGACGCCCTTGAGCGCCTCTGGGTCGAACAATGGAAGCCGGCGCTGGACGCGCAGTTCTCCTCGTCGGTCGAGCCGCTGAAGCGCATCTCGGATTATCTGGAGTCGATTTATGTGCGGCAGGCCGGGGCCAAGCACAAGTCGGGCAAAGTGCTCGGGTGCCCGGTCTGCTGCCTCGGTTCGGAGGTTACGACCCAGGACGAAAAGGTGGGCGCCAAGGTGCGCGAGATCTGCGACCGCAAGCGCCGCTACTTCGAGTCGGCGATTCGCGACGCGGTCGCCGAAGGAGCGATCGAACCATGTAATCCGGCGGAGAAGGTCGCAAGCGTCGGGGGGCTGATCGAGGGCGTGGTGCTGCAGAGCCGGATCATGAACGATACCGAACTCGTCCGGCGGCTGCCGGCCATGATTCTTGACCTGCTCAGGCCGAAAACCGCGGCATCCGCCAAAGCCTGACTCACAAACGTTTACGAACCTACCGGCGCCGATGCGCTTTTTTTTAAAATAACTATATAGCTAACCAGTCAACTATCACCGTGATAATTCCCGTCATACTTCTGGCCACACTTGTCATATTCACTGTCTGGGACAGTGCCGATGAACGTAACAGGTAATGAAACCAAACCTTGATTTTACCATGACTACCACTGCCACAACCCTCTCCCTGAATTCGCCAGCACCGGCGCGCGAGCGCGACGAGCCGGTGGAACGCGACAGCCTGCAGCTCTACCTGCGGGAGATCGGGAAAACACCCCTCCTTACCCGCGAAGAGGAGGTCGCCCTGTTCAAGCGCATCCGCAAGGGCAACCCGGCCGCGCGCGAGCATATGATCCAGGCGAACCTGCGCCTGGTGGTGAAGATCGCGCTCGATTTCCGCGACTTCGGCCTGCCGCTGCTGGATCTGATCAGCGAGGGCAACGTCGGCCTGATCAAGGCCGTCGACCGGTTCGACCCGGGCAAGGGCGGCAAGCTGAGCACGTACGCGGGTTGGTGGATCCGGCAGTCCGTGCAGCGGGCGCTGGCCAACCAATCCAAGACGATCCGTCTGCCGGTGCATTTGATCGCCAAGATTTCCAAGCTGCGCAAGACGGCCCGGTCGCTGGCCGAGGGGCTCGGCCGCGAGCCCACGGACGAGGAGGTGGCGAGGGAGTTGGGGCTCCCCACCCACAAGGTGGCCCATCTCCGCTCGGTCTCGGTGCAGCCGGCCTCCCTCGATGCGCCCCTGGGCGGAGCGGCCGGCGAGCCGGAGTCGTCGTCGCTGGGGGAGGTGGTGCGCGACGAGAATGCCGTCGATCCGTCCGACCGTCTGCGGGAAAAGAGCGCATCCGAGGATCTCAATGCCGTCGTCGAATCGCTCGACCAGCGCGAGGCCGAGATCATCAAGCTGCGTTTCGGACTGGATGGCCGCTCCGAAATGACCCTGCAGGAAGTGGGCGACCGCTTCCACGTCACGCGCGAGCGCATCCGCCAATTGGAGGACCTGGCGCTGCGGAAAATGCGCCGGCTGATGGCCGACCGCGATGATCCGCGCCTTTCCGAGGATCAGGCGTCGGACCGCCTGCGGGTGGCCTGACGGACGCCGCAGAGCAGGAGCAGCGCGCCGTAAAACCACCAGCCTGGAGCGCCCCCGCCACCGCCCCCGCCACCGCCGGAAGAGGCCGGCGCGGCGGGCGAGGCGAGGGTGAGGGTGGCGCCGCCGCTCGTCACGCTGCCGGCGGAGTTGGAGACGACGACCGTGTAGGATCCGGCATCGCTGGCCGCCGCGGCGCCCTTCACATAGGATGAACCGTTGGCGCCGGAGATGGCGGTGCCGTTGAGCAGCCACTGGTACGCCAGCGTGCCGCCGCCGGTGGCGCCGACCGTGAAGGAAAAAAGCGATCCGAGCGTCGTGCTCACCGAAGTCGGCTGGCTGACGATGGTGGGAGGAAGCACGCCGCCCAGCGCGACGATCAGGTTCCTCACGTTGGGAGAACCGATTCCGGTGCAGAGGTCGTAGCCCGGTCCGGCGCTGTAGGCGCCGTTGTTGCCGGTCGTGACGTCCGTGAAGGCGCCTGTTCCGACGAGAGGATAGATGCGGGGCCCCAGGAGGCCGGCCGTCGACAGGCCGGCCGCCGCACGGGCCTGGTTGATTTGCGCGCCGACCGCCGCCCAGGTCGGGCACGCCAGGCTGGTGCCGATCACGTTGTTTGCAACGCCTCCGACGAGGATGAAGGCGCCGAGATTGCCGACCGGCGATGAACCGGCGGCGCTAGCGGCCACATCGGGCACGCACCGGCGGGTGGGGCTGGGTGTGCCGGTCTGCCACGAGGGTGCGGTGAACACAGAGCTGATGCCTCCACCGCTAGCTGCGTTTTGTGTCGAGATGAAATTCCAGGCGGCTTCGCCCGTGTCGACGAAGCTGGCGTTGAGTGTCATGGTGGTGCCGCCCACACCCGTGACATTGGGATCGCTGGCGGGATATTCGGCGGCGAGTGCATTTTTGGCGCCGTACATCCCGCTGGTGGACGAGGGATTGGAGCCGCCGTCCCCCGAGGAGGCGAAGACGCTCACGCCCGCCGCCGCCAGCTGCGCCATCGTCTGGGCCAGGGACAGGATCGAGGCCGTCGACTGGGAGTTTTCCGGCGCACCATAGCTGATGGAAACCACCGAGATCGACGGGTGCGAGGGGAGGTCGGCCAAGACCTGGGTCAGGCACGTCAGGGCGTTGACCGACAGGTAGAGGCGAATCTGCGCGTTCGGAGCCAGCGCCCCCGCCCATTCGACGTCGAGGGCGGTTTCCGGCCCGTTGCCATTGCCGTTGCCCGGGCCGCCCGCGACGTTGATGGAGGTGACATTGGCGGCAGTCTGGCTCACGCCGACGGTGCTCCAGAACGAGTTGAGGTCGCTGGTGGCGACCGTGGCCTCGTCCACAATCGCGATGGTCTGGCCCAGGCCGGTCCAGACGCTGGAGATATTGTAGCCGGCGGCGACGTCGTCGGGCGTGATGTAGGAGGAGTTCTGCTCCACGTCCAGCGGGCGCGCCCCGACCGGGGCATGCCGGTACCGGAGATGGGGCTGGAGCCCGTCGATCCCCAGGACGGGATCGGCGATCGCGGCGGGCAGGCTCGGCGCGGTGACCGCCGATGTGTATTCAGCGGCCGGTGACGTCGCGGTGGCCGGGACCGCCACGCGGGCCAGCGTCACCCCGAGCGCCCGGGCCACCTGGGCCGCGGGCCCGCGCATGACGAGCGTCGTATGGTTGCGGTCCGGCACGACCTGGGCGAAGCCCTGTCCGGCCAGCCACGTGGCGACCCGATCGTAGTCTGCGGCCAGCGGGAGGTAACGGGCCTCCATTTCCCCCTGGGCGACCTGCTCGCCCGCGGCGAGGCGCGCCTGCAATCCGGGGAAGTCGCGCATCCTCAGGTTCACCGAAAAGGTGAGGGGAGCCGCCCATTCGTCGGTGGAGAGGCCGCGGGGGACGATCACAGGCCCCGACTGAGCCCCCGCCGCCACCTCGACGATCGAATCGGGGAAGAGCCGGCTGCCGGATTGCGCCTCCGCCGCTTCCATGGCCCCAAGCCAAAGTAGGGCGGCGCAGACGAAGGGAAGATGGGTTTTCATGGCCGGAAAAGGGGTCTTATTCAACCGTGCAGGGTGTTGGATTGAAAATGACGTTCTTAATTAAACCATAACAAGTTATAGAGCATCTTAAATTGCGCCGTCGCTCGGGGATTCACCCTCTCACCATGGTAAGACTAACAGAACGCAAAGAGGTGCCCGCGTCCATCGTCGAAGTTCTGGCCCTCGATGGCCTCATGCTTCGGGCGCAGACCAAGGGGGAGTAGGAACTAATGAAAATCGGGCCGCAGTTGAGATGACTAGGCGGAATTGGCTTCTGGAATGCGAAAGCATCTCTTCGCGGCTAGACGGCAACCGGCCTGCAAGGCTGCTGCCAGTTGACGTCACGCTCCGCTGGCAGGCTTTCGCGGCCTAAGTCTCGGAGTTTACTCCTGCTGTTTTGTCGGATTTCCGATCTAGCGGCCATCAGGGGAGCGGATGACGTTGGAACCATTGTGGCTTGTGGGGCGCAGGAAGCGGATCTGCCTTCTTGCCGCGGTCTTAGTCGGCCTAACTTTGGCGTCCTACCGGCCCGCGCTGAGCGGAGGCTTCGTCTGGGACGACGACAACAGTCTCACCCGAAATCCGCTGATGCAGTCGGCGTCCGGGCTACGGCAATTCTGGTGGTCGACGGCGCCGGCCGACTATTGGCCGGTCACCGAGTCGATATTTTGGCTGGAATGGCGAGCCTGGGGGGAGCGGCCGGCTGGTTACCATGCGATCAATTTGGGGCTGCATCTCGCCAGCTGCTTCCTGCTCTGGTCGATTTTGGACCGGCTGCGAATTTCCGGCGCCTGGCTGGCTGCGGTGCTCTTCGCCTTGCACCCGGTCAATGTCGAGTCTGTCGCCTGGATCGCCGAACTCAAGAACGTGCTCGCGATGGGATTTTACCTTGGCGCGCTTCGGGCGTTCCTCAATGGCGGCTGGACGAGCTCTGCTACGGCCAACCGGTGGGGCCGGAATGAATGGCAATCGTATCTCGCGGCGCTGCTCCTCTTCCTGCTCGCATTGCTGAGCAAGGGATCGGCCGTCGTGCTTCCGCTAGTCGTCCTTGGGCTGATTCGCTGGCATCGCCCGCTCCAGCGCGGCGACACCGGCCTGCTTGCTCCTTTCTTCGCCCTCGGAGCGGGCCTGGCGTTGGTGAATGTGTGGTTTGAAGGGCATCGCTTTGGGCCGGGCGAAGTCATCCGCCATGCCGGCGGCCTGGAGCGCGTGCTCGGCGCCGCCACGGCCGTCTGGTTCTACTTGAGCAAGGCCCTGCTGCCCGTGGGGTTGAGCTTTGTCTATCCGCTTTGGCGGATTGATCTCCGAAATCCGCTTTGGTACCTGCCCCTGGCGGCCGCTATCGGGCTCACTTTCCTTTTGGCCGCCCGGTCGCGCCCGCTCTTCTGGGCTTGGATGTATTTCTGCGTGGCGCTGATTCCGGTGATGGGTTTTGCGGACACCTTTTTCATGCAGTTTTCTCTCGTGGCCGACCACTACCAGTATCTCGCCCTGGCGGGAGTGGCCGCCCTGGCGGGTTACGGCTGGCACTATTGGCGCTTGCACGCCGCCGCCGTCGCCAACGTGGTCGCTGCGTCCGCGATTGGCGCCTGCGCGCTCCTGACCTGGCGACAGGCTGGAAACTATCGCGATGCCATCACGCTCTATCGGGCCACGATCAAGGCGAATCCCGGCTGCAGCCTGGCTTGCTACAACCTTGGCGTGGCCCTGCTTGCTGAAGATCGCCCCGCCGAGGCCGCGGCCAGCTTTGAACAAGGGCTCCGGTCCGATCCCGGCTCGATTGGCGGCCATCTGAATCTCGGGAACGCTCTGCGCAGCCTCGGGAGGAGGAATGAAGCCCTGGCCCAGTATCGCCTGACCTGGAAACTTCAGCCGACGGACGCGGAGGCCCACTATAATGCCGGGATCATCCTGGGGGAGGAAGGGCGCTTGGCGGACGCTGCGGCGGAATACCGCGTGGCGCTGGGTCTGCAGCCTGGCTATGCCGAAGCCCGCGTCAATTTGGCCATGACCCTGCGTGATGCCGGACACGTGCCCGAGGCCGTGACGGAATTCAGGCGGGCACAAAAGCTGCGGCCCGGCTCCGCTGAAATAAGCAACGACCTCGGCATTGCCCTGGCGGACGAGGGGGATTTGGTTTCCGCGATCGCCGAAATGCGCCGAGCCTTGGCTTTGCGGCCGGATTTTCCGGAAGCGCAAAACAACCTGGGCAATCTGCTTCGCCAGGAGGGGCAGGCGGCGGAGGCGCAGATCCATTACGAGCGGGCCGTGGAACTCAAGCCCGACTATGCCGAAGCCCGGTGCAATTTCGGCAGCTTGCTGGTCTCCCAGGGCCGCATGACGGAGGGGATTGAGCAGCTTCGGCGGGCCCTGCGCAGCCATCCGGACTATCCCGAGGCGCTCGACAGTCTCGGCAATGCCTTGCAGTCGACGCAGCGGTATCAAGAGGCGATCGATTGCTATCGTCGCGCCCTGGTTGTTCGGCCCGGCTACGAGATAGCGAAGCGGAATCTGATCGGCTTGCTCCGCACGCTGGGCCGCGATCAGTGAGAGCGTTGGCGAGCCACGAATTGTCCCGCAAGGTCGTAGAGCTTTGCCCGGTTGGCCAGCGACTGAACGGCGCGAATCTGAGGAGGCGCCAGCACGCCCTGCGCCCGTTCGGCGATCAGCTGCCAATCAATTTCCGCCGAAGTGCTGCCGGCGCCGGCTGCCTCAGGGTAGGCTTGAGCCGCGAGCGCCGACAATTGCAGCTCCTGCTCTGAAGTGAGGGGCGCCGACTGGACCGTCGCGGCGATATCTTCGATGACATGGACCCCCCGAATGATGAGACTGGGTTCCGTGCCAAATCCGTTTTGCGCCAAGAGCGGGACGAACTGAGCCGGCGCCAAGCCGGTTTCGTGGCTCACCTCCATCTGGAAACTTCGAGTTTCCTCCTGTACTAGGCGGCTAATATCAGGGTCGGCCCTATCTAGGCCGTTGGCGTCCGCCGTCGCCCGCAGTTCGAGCAGACGGACAAGATGATCGACGGTCTCCGCTTCAAAACGGGCGATCATTTCCGGCGTCAGGTCCAGCCGGCGAAGACAGGTCTCCACTCGGACGGCCAGGGACGCTTGGGCGGCTTGGCGGTAAAGGGCTAGGATCTGCGGGTCCGAGACCACTTCGTTGGCGAAGAGGGACGGGGGCGTGATCTCAGCAGTGGCGGCGGAGCGATTTCCGGCAGCGGCGGCGGCGGCCGGCAATTTCATCTCGGCTTGGACGAGCGTCAGGATCTCCTGGCGGGTGTCGGCGAGCTTTTGCCGCAACGCTGTCCGTGCCGGACCCAGTCGATCGAGCCTTCGCTCCGCCTCCCTCGCGCTGCGCGCGTCCGCGATGCCGATCGCCAGAGTGATGGCCGAGGCCACGAGCGAGAGGCGGATGCGGAGGTTCATCGGGCGTTTTCCTTTGCCTGCTTGGCTTTACTTAGCGTCTGGCCGAGTTCGAGCTGGAGCAGCGTGGCTTGAGTCATTGGCCAAAACTGGGCGGGCAGAATTGTCCGCAGCCGGCTCATGGCCATCGGCCAATCGAGCGAAGCCGCGGTGAAGTCTCGTCCCAATCGATATTCGGAGCTCGCTCCAGCCAAGATTGCAGTCATCTGGTCGATTTGTTCATCGGAAATCGGGATCTGAACCAACCCGGCCTGGACCTGGATATTTTGGATCACGGCGCGAGCCGGAATGGAGCGCCGGTAATTCTCGAATTGGCGAGCGCTGTCGGGGTCGAGGACGGTGCGGATCTGGTCGGGCGTGGGCAAGGGGACCGTCGGTCCCACGCTGGCGGGAAGCCGGTCGCCGACGGCGATGCTGTCCGCATGTACTTGGGAGTAGAGATTCTCCAATCGGCTGGCCTGGGCCTCGGTGAGGTGGGCGGATCGGACAAATGAATGCAGGGTGGTGAAGAATTGATCGTGATCGATGGCGCGTAGCACTTCCTTCGCCTGGGGATACTCGCGGAGAAATTCCATTCCCTGGTTGCCGGCCCGGAGGAGGTTGGCCCGATGGATTCGGGCCAACGCGTCGGAATTCAAGCCCGCGGCGCGAATCGGACGGACCGAACGCGACTGGCTTTGGCTGGCGTTCACCTCGGCCTGGAGGCCTTGGCGGCGCTGAAGCAGGACTTCCAGCTGACGCTGGTCCGCAAGATAGCTCTGATTCGCGGCGGCCAGATGGTCCCAGCCGGACTTGACCGCCCGCGCCTCCCGCCAGGCCAGACCGAGCGCCGAAAGGCAGAGAAACGCGGAAGCCGTGGCCATCGACCCCGAAAAGAAAGCGGTCCTACCTCCATCGACCAACGAACAAAACCAAGCGAGCGCCGGACTGGCTGCCGCCGGAGGCGCCATCGATGCAACCAGGGCGGTTGTGGCCGCGGGCGCTGCCAGGCCCGTTTGCGTCGCCAGCGCCAGCGCCAGTGCGGCCGAGCTCGAGCTGAGGCCGCGGCGAGCCAGAGAGCGGCGGAGCTTTTCGAGGGCGCGGTCGACCCGCTTCTGGGCGGAGTCATCGCTTAGCCCCAGTTCGGCCCCGATCTCCGCATACGATCGCCCCAGGAAATAGCGCTGGATGATCGCCTCACGATCGATCCGGCCGAGTTCCATCATGGCTTCATCAAGCCAGGGACGGACGCGGTCCCAATCGCCGGCAAATTCGGCGGGCGCATTCTGCAGATGCAAGGCCTGCGCCGTGCGTTGACGGGTCCGCCAGCGGTGTTGCGCGCGCATCCATTCGCGCGTTTTGTAATGCGAAGTCTGATACAACCATCCCGCCAGCGTGGGATGGCGGACAACCTGACCTGCTCGGCGGGCGAGATGGAGAAAGACTTCCTGGGTCACGTCCTGGGCGGCATGGGTATCCCCGCCCAGCTGCCTGAGCGCCGCATGATAGACCAGCCCGACGTGCCGCCGCACCAGTTCGTCGAAAGCGGCCTGCGATCCCTTTTGGGCGAATTCGCGCAGCAAGACATTGTCTTCGGCCATGGTTATGCCCCTCCGATGGCCGCCAAATCGAAAATCCGACAGAAAATCAAGAATCAGTTCAATTGCATCTGCTTTAATGGATTAGATTGCTTCCGGGCAAGTTCGGCCTCCTGGGCAGCTGTGCCGCTTTGCGGTGACCTCGAACGGCAATGGCGGCGCCAGCGCGCACGCGAAAGAGCTCGTCCAGGCCGTGGCGGGCGGTGGGCCGACAATAGCACCGTCAACGGTACTGTCACGGCAAACAGCCCGCTCCTCAACAGCGGAGCGGTGGTGGATCCGAACCCGTAGGCGGGAATCCAAACCGAGCCCAAAAAGGGACGGATTTGGAGGCCCGATCGGGGCGGTCTTCCCGGCTTTTTGAACCGGTGAGCAAAATGTGAACAAGATTTGATAGATTAGTGTGCTTAAGTGCTTGACGGGTGTGGGGTAAAATGGGTTGAAATGGGGCACTGTGGGGCGAGGAGGAGCCTTTCCCCTATCCATGGTTATCCCCGGCAAAGCTTTTTATACGGGCCTTTTCAGGCACGCATTGGACGACAAGGGTCGGATCACGATCCCGTCGGCGTGGCGCGCCACGCACGGCGAGGCCGACGCGTTTCTCGCCACCCCGCACCCGGACGGCTATGTCGCCGTCCTGCCGCCGGCCGAGGTGGAGAAGCTTCACGTCAAGATCGCGGAGATCGCGCTGAGCGACGGCGCGGGCCAGGATTTTGCGGCGCGCTTCTTCGCGCAGACCCAGTCGTTCTCCTTCGACAAGCAGGGCCGGGTCGGGCTCAACGCCGAGTTGCTCGGCCATGCGGGGATCGCCAAGGACGCGGTGCTCGTCGGCGCTCTGACCAAGTTCAACCTCTACGCGCCGGCGCGCTGGGGGAAGGTCGAGGCGCGCACCGCGGGCGAAAATTTTGGCGACCTCATGCGCCGGCTGGGGATCTGACCGATGCGCCTCAATCGTGTATCTAAGATTCAGATACCAAAGACTCCCGCCGCGCCGCGCCGCGCCTTTCCCGCCTGGATCGACGCGGGGCCCGGCCCGGCCTTCGCCGCGATCGTCACCCCGCGGGTGCGCGACGCGCTGGTGCTGCGGCTCGTGGCGTCCGCCAAACCCGGCCACGGCCGCCACGCCTCCGATGCGCCCCGCGCCCGCTGAAACCCTCGCCGCGATCATGCCGCCCGGCCACCAGCCCGTCCTGTTGCGCGAGGTGCTCGGGTTCCTGGCCCCGCGGGCCGGCGGCCGCTATCTCGACTGCACGTTCGGGGGCGGCGGCCACGCCCGCGCCCTGCTGGAGGCGGCGCCGGGAGTCCGGGTGGTCGCGCTCGACCGCGATCCGGCCGCGCTCGCGCGCGGTGCCGGGCTGCGGGAGGATTTTGGCGGCCGGTTTGAGCTGCTCGACCGGGATTTCGGCCGCCTGGCGGACCTGCCGGCGGACGAGGGCTACGACGGGATCCTCTTCGACCTCGGGGTTTCCTCCTACCAGCTCGACGACCCGGCGCGCGGGTTTTCCTTCCGCGCGGATGCGCCCGCGGACATGCGGCTCGACCCGCGCACGGGCGTCCCGGCCGGCCGGTGGCTGGAGACCGCGACCGGCGAGATGCTCGAGCGGGCCGTCCGCGATTGCGGCGAGGAGCCTCACTGGCGCCGCGTGGTCCGGGCCCTGGCGGCCGCCCGCGGCACGGGGGCCCTGGCCCGCACGGCCTCGCTGGCGGACGTCGTCGCCGGCGCCATCCCGGCGCGCGACCGCCGGGCCGCCAAGGTCCATCCGGCGACCCGGACCTTCCAGGGGCTGCGCATCGCGGTCAACGACGAGCTCGGCGCCCTCGAGCGCGCGCTGCCGGCGGCCTTCGCGCGGCTCCGCGCGGGCGGCACACTCTGTGTGATCAGCTTCCATTCGCTGGAGGACCGGCCGGTGAAACGGTTCTTCCGACGCCAATGCGGCCAGCCCGAGGATGCGAGCGACGCCCTGCCGCAGGATTACCGGGTGCGGCAGGCGGAACCGCTGACGGGCCGGCCGGTGACCCCGGGTCCGGAGGAACTCGCCGCGAATCCCCGCAGCCGTTCGGCCAAGCTGCGCGCCCTCCGGAAACTTCCACTCCGATGAAGACCCCCTCCTCGGCCGCCTTCGTCAATTCCCTGCTCGCCTGCAGCCTGGTGGCGATCGGCTGCACCGGCACCGTCGGGCTCGGCATGGTCTGGGCCCGCCGGCAGATCTCGGTCTTGGCCGCCGACAACAAGGCGCTGGCCACGCGGATCGCCGAGATCGACCGCCGGTGCCAGGAAATCGGCGCGGACATCGCGGAGGAGCAGGATCCGGCGGCTCTGCTCCAGCGCAACACGCAGTGGAGCCTCGGCCTGGTGCCTCCCGCCCCTGAGCAGGAGCGGCGCCTGCCCGGGGATCCGGCCGCGCACCTCGCCGCCAAAGGCAACCGGGGCCTCTTCGCCGACCGGGCCGTCCCCGTGACTTTCTCCGTCGCCGCCCAGCCCTGATCACCCGCCAAAAATGTCGAAGGGCTTTGCCAACTGCCGGGTCGTCTTACTAGCGAGCCTCGTCCTCGCCTGTTTCGCCGGCCTGGGCACGCGCCTGGTCTGGCTGCAGCTCGTCCAGCGGGACCAGCTGCTGGATTCGGTCGAGAAGGCCCGGCGTGAGATCATTGTCGAGAACGCCCGCCGGGGCGACATCGTGGATCTCCATGGCAATCTGCTGGCGACGAGCCGGTCGATGATCGAAGTGGGCGTCGATCCGCGCTCGCTGCGCCCCAAGGACGAGCCCAAATGGCCGCAGCTGGCGGTCCTGCTCGGCCGTCCCCTGCCGGAGGTCGCCAAGATTTTAACCACCAGGTTCAGCCCGGCCGCGGCGCCGGTCCGCCCAACCGAGGGGGTCGGTAAGGCGGCCTCGTCGCCCGCGGTCGGGCTTGCGAGCCTGGTGTTCAATTTGCCGGGCCAGCCCGCCGCCCCGCCGGCGCCGCCCGCCGGGGCGGCCGCCGCGCCGGCCGAGGAAAACGGCGACACGGTCGTCGACGAGCCGGACGCTCCCGGAGACCGGCCGATCAAATACGCCAAGCTATGCGACAGCGTCTCCGAATCCACCTACGAGGAGATCGTGCGGCTCGGCATCCAGGGGATTGTCGGCCAGCGCATGTTCCGGCGCGTCTATCCGGACAACGCGCTGGCCGCCCACGTGATCGGCTATGTGAACCACGACGAGAAGCCGGTCACCGGCATCGAGGCCTACGCCGACTTCTACCTGCGCGGCCAGAACGGATGGGTGGAGACGGAGAAGGACGGCCATCAGCGGGAATTGCCGCAATTCCGGAGCCGCGTGGTTCCCGCGGTCGGCGGCTACAGCGTGAAGCTGTCGATCGACGTGAACGTGCAGCACATCGTCGAGGCCGAGCTGGAATACATCGCCCGGACCTACCAGCCGCTCAAGGCCACCATCATCGTCAGCGATCCGCGCACGGGCTTTATCCTGGGGATGGGCAATTATCCCACGTTCAACCTCAATGAATACAACAAGGTGACCAAGGACCAGCAGGCGGAGATGCACGATGTCGCGGTGGGCGACATGTACGAACCCGGCTCGGTCTTCAAGATCATCCCGGTGGCCGCGGCCCTCAACGAGCGCCTGGTCACCCCCTCGACCAAGTTTGACTGCACGCTGACGCAGGTCCTTTACAACGACGGCAGGACCACGCGCGTGGTCGGGCTGCCGCGCGAGGACGCCTCGGATCATTTCGTCCATCCGCTGACGGTGGCGCAGATCCTCGGCCGTTCCTCGAACAAGGGCGCGGCCCAGTTGGGGATGATGCTGGGCAAGGGCCGCCTCTACGCCTACGCCCGCGCCTTCGGGATCGGGGAGCTCACCGGGCTGCCGGTCGGCGGCGAGATCTACGGCACGCTCCATCGGACGGAGAATTGGGATGGAGAGATGATCACCCGCATCCCGATGGGCCAGTCGGTGACGGCGACGCCGATCCAGATGCACCAGGCGATGAGCGTGATCGCCAGCGGAGGCCTGCTGCTGCGGCCGCAGCTGATTCGGGAGATTCGCGATGCGCAGGGCGCGATCGTCTGCTGGTTCGGCACCTCCGTCGTCCGCCGCGTGATCTCGGCGGAGACCGCCCAGACCATGCAGCGCCTGCTCGCGACCGTGGCCACCGAACCGGTCGGCGAGGCGGACGGCGGCATGGGCTCGAGCCTGGCCATTCCCGGCTTCGAGGTGGCGGGCAAAACGGGGACGGCGCAAAAGGTGGAAACGATGACGCTGGCCTCGGGCAAGACGATCCGGGCCTATTCCCACAGTCACCACGTCGGTTCCTTTGTCGGTTTCTTCCCCGCCCGAAATCCCCAGGTTGAAATTTCGGTGATTGTGGACGATGCTGACGCCCATACGCCCGGGGGCACCGGGTACGGGGTCCGGGTGGCCGGACCCTCCTTCCGGCACATCGGCGAGCAGCTCATTCCGTATCTCTCCATCCGTCCCTACGATCCCCCGGCGCACTCCGCTCTCGCCATGGGAGGAGCCCGCCCGTGATCGGCTACCTCACGCACAACCGCGCGCTCTTCCAGGTCCTGCCGGTGCCGGCCCGCCGCGCGCCGCGCTCCTCCGTCCGCACCTCCGTCTTTCCGCTCATGGCCCAAAATCTCTCCGACTACTTTGCCGACGGTGAAGTCATCGCCAGCAAGGGAGGCCTCGACCGGCCGATCACCGGCATTGCCCTGGACAGCCGGCGGGTCGTGCCCGGGAACCTCTTTTTTGCCTTGCCGGGGCGCCGCGCGGACGGTGCCTCCTTCATCGACGAGGCGGTGAGCCGGGGCGCCGCGGCGGTGGTGGCCCTGCGGCTGCCGGCCTTCTCCCAGGCCAAGGTCACGTTCATCCAGGTGGCGGACGCGCGGGCGGCGCTGGCCCGGGTGGCCCAGCGCGATTACCGCTTCCCCGACCGCGATCTCGAGGTCACCGGGGTCACGGGGACCAACGGCAAGACGACGGTCACCCATCTCCTCAAGCATTTCCTCGACGCCGACCGCCGGGTGGGACTGATCGGCACGATCAACTACGACCTGGGCACGCGGACGGTGCCCTCCTTCCGGACCACGCCGGAATCGCTCGATCTCTTCGGAATGATGGCGCAGATGCGCGACGCCGGATGCCGCCAGGCGGTGATGGAGGTGAGTTCCCACGGCATCGACCAACAGCGCGTCCTGGGGCTTCGTTTCGCGGCCGCGGTCTTCACCAACCTCACCCGGGATCATCTGGACTACCACCCGTCGCTCGACGCCTATTTTGAGGTCAAGGCGCGGCTCTTCGCCGGGGGGACCGGCTCTCCGCCGAAACTGGCCATCGTGAACCTCGACGATCCGTACGGGAAAAAGCTGGCCGAGCGGGTGGCCGCCGCGGGCGGAGGCACCCGCCTGGTCACCTTTGGCGAGCACGCCGGCGCCCAGGTGCGGGCGGAGGCGATCGAGCTCAACTTCAAGAACAGCGTGCTGCGCCTGGTCTGGCCGGGCGGGGCGGCCAAGGTCGAGTCGCCGCTCATCGGCCGCTACAATGTGAGCAATCTGCTCGCGGCGACCGCGACGGCCTGGGGCCTGGGCCGCGATCCGGCCTCGTTTCTGGCGCGGCTCGCCGGCTTCGCGGGAGTGCCGGGCCGCATGGAGCGGATCGAGGAGGGGCAGCCCTTCAACGTCCTGGTCGACTACGCCCACACCGACGACGCCCTCCGCAACGCGCTGGGCATGCTGCGCGCGATCACCCCGGGGCGCCTGCTGGTGGTCTTCGGCTGCGGCGGGCTGCGCGATCGCACGAAGCGGCCCCTCATGGTGCGCGCCGTGCAGGAGTCCGCCGATTTTGCGTTCGCCACCGCGGACAATCCCCGGGCCGAGCCCCTGGCGCAGATCTTCTCGGACATGCGGGCGGGGGTCGGAGCGCCGGAAAAGATCGCCTGGATCGACGACCGGCGCCGCGCCCTCAGCCTCGCGCTCGACGCGGCCCGGCCCGGCGATTGCCTGCTGGTGGCGGGCAAAGGGCACGAGAGCTACCAGGAATTCGCGGACACGGTCATTCCCTTCGACGACCGCCAGGTCGTCCGGGAGCTGATCGACGTCAAGGCGCTGCGCGAACGCTGACCTCCGGGCGCCATGCTCCAATTTCCATCCGACGAACTTGCCGCCTGGACCGGGGGCCGCTGGAGCGCGCGCCCGGCCTCCCCGCCGACGGGCTTTGCCATCGATACGCGGCAGCTGCGGGCCGGCCAGGCTTTCGTCGCGCTCAAGACCGCGCGCCGCGACGGCCGCGATTTCCTGCCGTCCGCGCGGGCGGCCGGCGCCAGCGCGGCGCTGGTGGCCGCGTCCGATCCGTCGGTCGAGCTTCCGCAGTTGGTCGTGCCGGATCCGCTGGCCGCCTTCCAGGAGGTGGCGCGCCGCCACCGCCGCCGTTTCGAGCGTCCGGTCATCGGGATTTCCGGCAGCGCCGGCAAGACCTCGACCAAGGAGCTGCTGGCCCTGCTGCTGGGCGGCGGCGTCCTGGCCACCGAGGGGAACCTGAACAACCAGCTGGGGGTGCCGCTGACCCTGACCCGGCTCGATCCCGCGGTCCATCTCTACGCCGTGATCGAGGCGGGAATCGGCGCGCCCGGCGAGATGGCGCCGCTGGCCGCGATGATCGCGCCGGACATCGCGATCATCACGCTGGTCGGGCCGGCGCACCTCGCGGGGCTCGGCGATCTCGCGGGGGTCGCCCGGGAGAAGGCGCTGCTGGCGGCCGCGGTGCGGGCGGGCGGCGTGGCGATCTTTCCCGCGGCCTGCGCCGTGTGGCCGGCTTTTCGCGGGCTGGGCGCGCACGCGCTGGTGGTGGGCCGGGAGGGGGAGCAGGGCGGCGCCCCGCCGCCCCGGCCCGGCGAGGAGAGGATCTATTATTCCACGGAGCATCGCGGGGAGGAGACCACGATCACCCTGGGCGGTGAGTCCCCACCGGCCGCTTTCACCCTGCGCCGGGTCTCGGACGGGATGGCGCAAAACGCCGTGCTGGCGGTGTGCGCGGCGCGCCGCCTCGGGCTGCCGGCCGCCGCGATCCGGCAGCGCCTGGCGGCCTGGCAGCCCGCGCCCCTGCGCGGCGAGCTGCGGCAGGCGGACGACAAGCTGTTTTATCTCGACTGCTACAACGCCAATCCGGCGGCGATGGCCGACGCGGTGACCGCTTTTTGCGCCAGCGCCCCGGCGCACCAGCCCCGGCTCTTCGTCCTCGGCGGAATGGAGGAGCTCGGGAGCGAGGCGGCGCGCTACCACCGGGAGCTGGGCCGGGGCCTCCCCATGCGGCCGGATGATTTCCTTTTCGTGATCGGGCCGGAGGCCGAGGCCGTGCGCGCGGGCGCGCTGGAGAACGGCAGTCGCCCCGAGCAGATCGCGGTGGTCGACTCGCTCGGGCCGGTCGCGGCGCGGCTGGCGTCGTTCGCGGGGGCCGTCTTCGTCAAGGGCAGCCGGCGCTACGCGCTCGAGAGCCTGGTGGGGGAGGCCGCCCATGCTTAGCTATCTCTACCGGTTCAGCGGCCATTTTGGGCCGTTGCGCGTGCTGAAATACATCACGGTGCGCACGATGATGGCGGCGGGCACCGCCGCCATCATCGGCTTCATCATCGGGCCCTGGCTCATCGGCCGGCTGCGGCGGCTGAAGTTCGGGCAGCACTACGATGACGACCGCACGGGCGACCTCGCCCGGCGGTTCGACAAGAAGAACACTCCGACGATGGGCGGTCTCCTCATCTTCGGCTGCGTCTTCGTCAGCTCGGCGCTCTGGGCCGCCCCCAACGTCTGGGTCGTGGTCGCGCTTTTCGTTTATACCGCGCTGACGGCCGTGGGATTCCGCGACGACTACCTCAAGGTGGTGCGCCAGAGCCGGGCGGGCATCTCCTCCGGCGAGAAGATCGCCTGGCAGACGCTCACGACGGTCGTGGCGCTGCTGATCCTGCTCTGGGACCCGCTGAGCGCCGGCAAGATTCGCGAGCTGTGGGTGCCCTTCGTGAAGCATCCGGTGATCGCCAGCCTGCCGATCGCCGCCCTGTTCGTCTTTGTCTATCTCTGGCTCGTCGGCTTTTCCAACGCGATCAACCTGACGGACGGCCTCGACGGCCTGGCCATCGGCTGCACCATCACCGTGGCGATGGTTTACGGGATCATGGCCTACGCGGCGGGCAATGTGAAGGTGGCCGACTACCTCCTCATCGCGCACGTGCCCGGCACGGACGAGCTGGCGGTGGTCTGCGGCGCCCTGGTCGGCGCCGGCCTCGCCTTTCTCTGGTACAATTCCCATCCGGCGGAGCTGTTCATGGGCGACACCGGCTCGCTGGCGTTGGGCGGTCTCCTCGGCATCATCGCCTTCATGGTGCAGCAGTCGCTCACGCTCGTCATCGTCGGCGGCGTCTTTGTCTGGGAGGCCGCCTCGGTCATCATCCAGGTGGGTTACTTCAAGGCCACGCGCCGCCGCTTTGGCACGGGGCGCCGCTTCTTCCTCATGGCCCCGATCCATCATCACTTCCAAAAAAAGGGCTGGCCGGAAACCAAGATCGTGCTGCGTTTCTGGGTGCTCTCCGTCATCTTCGCGCTCGCCGGCCTCGGCACGCTGAAGCTCCGCTGATGTCAACCGCCAAACCCGCCCGGCCCATCGCCGTTCCCGGATTTCTCCAGGCGCGCCTCGCCCGGCCGGTCGCGGTCCTCGGCGCCGGCGTGAGCGGCCGGGGCGTGCGCGCGCTCCTGGCGGCGCTCGGCGCGGAGGCGGTGGTCTATGACGCGCGCGAGCGCGCCTTCACGGGGGCGGCGGCCGAGCGGCACGCGCTGGTCGTCTTTTCGCCCGGCTTTCCGCCGGAGCATCCCTGGCTCCGCCTGGCGCGCTCGGCCGGGTGCGCCTGCCTGAGCGAGATTGATTTAGGCTCGCTCTGCTGGCGGGGGCGGATCGTCGCCGTGACCGGAACCAACGGCAAGACGACCCTCACGGAGTTCATCGCGCACGCGCTGGGCGAACTCGGCACGCGGGCGGTGGCGACAGGCAACATCGGCCATTCCTTCTCGCAGCTGGCGGCCGAAACCGGCGGCGGCGGCGCCCAGGAAGTCGCCGTCTGCGAGATCAGCTCCTTCCAGGCGGAGACGCTGCGGTATTTTCATGCGGAGGCGGCGCTTTGGACCAACTTCGCGGAGGACCATCTCGAGCGACACGACGGGTTGCCCGCCTACTTCGAGGCCAAGGCCGAGCTCGTGGCGCGCTCGGACGTGGTCTTCGCGGGCTCCTCCGTCCGGGCCTACGCCCGGCTGCGCCCCCTGGCGCGCGAGGTCGAAACCCGGTTCAGGTGGGTGGCGACCGAAGACCAGCCGGACGACCCGCGGCTCGCCGGCACGCCCTTCGCCGACTATCCGCAGCGCGAAAACTTTCTCCTCGCCGCCGCCTGGTGGCGCGCGAGCGGATTCGACGAGGACGCGCTCTATGCCGCGGCGCGCACGTTTCGCCTCGGGCGGCACCGGCTGGCCCGGGTGGCCGAGATCGACGGCGTCACCTTTTGGAACGATTCCAAGGCGACCAATTTTCACGCGGTCGAGGCGGCGCTCCGCCGCTTCCCCGCGCCGGTGCTGCTGATCGCCGGCGGCAAGTCCAAGGGCGGGGACCTGAAGGCGTTCATCCGGCGGATCACGCCGCGCGTCCGGCGGGTCTTCCTGATCGGCGAGACCGCGCTGCTGCTGGCGGCGGCCTGCGCGGACACGGGCTTGCCGCATGCGGTCTGCGCCACCTTCGCGGAGGCGGTGCGCCGCGCCGCGGCCGCGGCCGCGGCGGGCGACCATGTGCTGCTCAGCCCGGGGTTCGCGAGTTTCGACATGTTCCGCAACTACGAGGATCGCGGCGACCAGTTCGAGCAGCTGGTGCGAGCGCGGCGCCCAGCCCGCCCGGCGCAATGATGGGCGTTGCCGATTTCTGCGCCACGATCCAACTTTCCCCCAGTTTAACCACATTTCCCCAACCAGCATTCATCCATGAAAATTCTAAAAGTCGTCGGAATCGTCGCGGGCATCCACGCTCTCGCGCTTCTCGTGATTTTCGCCAATCCGGGCTGCAGCTCCTCCAAGGGCCAGTCCACACCGCCCGACGCGCCCGCGAAATCGGACGCCTCCGCTCCGGTCGCGGTCCCGGCGAACAATCCGGCGCCCGCGCCGGTCGCGGCCGCCGACGCCTCCGTCCCGTCAGCGATCCTCTATAGCCCGACGCGTCCCGGCACGCCCGCCGCGACCGCCCTCGAAGTCCAGCCGGTCGCCGGGGTCACGCCGGCCACGACGTACACGGTCGTCGGCGGGGACAATCTCTCCACCATCGCCAAAAAGCATCACCTGAAGGCGTCCGAGCTGGCGGCGGCCAACAGCCTGCGGGCCGGCGCCACGCTGCACGTGGGGCAGAAGCTGGTTATTCCCTCCAAGGGCGACTTAGGCGCGAGCGCGAGTTCAGCCGCCGCCGCCGGGCCCGCGGCGAGCGCGGCTCCGCCGCCCGCCGCCCCGGCCGCGGCCGGTCCCGCCAAACCCGCGGGGGAATCCATCAAGCATATCGTGAAGTCGGGTGAGACGCTTGGCGCCATCGCCCGCAAATACGGCGTGAGGGTCGGTGACATCGCCACCGCCAATGCGATTTCCGACCCGCAAAAGATCCATCCGGGCCAAGAGCTGATCATCCCCGGGGGGTCGATCCGTGCGCCCAAGTCGGCTGCTCCGAAGGCCGCCAAGCCCGGTCCGGCCTCGGCTGCCACGGCCGCGCCGCCGGAAACGCCGCCGCCGGCCCCGGCGCCCGCTGCGGCGGGCGCGGCCACACCGGCGGCCGGCGACGTTCCCGTGATCAAGATCGACGATGCTCCCCCGGCTCCCGCGCCGAAGCCCTGACCCGGACGCGCCCGCCAACCATGACCGGCCCCACGCCCTTCGCCGCCCGTGCGAAAAAACGGTTCCTCGCCAATCCCGCCGCGGTCATCGTCGTCTGTGCCATCGCCCTGACCATCCTGGGCCTGACGGTGCTGTTTAGCGCCAGCGTCTCGCTGAGGCCGGGTCCCTACTTTTATCTCTTCAAGCAGATCGCGGGGGTGGTGGCGGCGGCGGTGCTTTGCTTCGTGGCCAGCCGGATCAATCTCGACCACGCCCGGACCTACACCTGGTGGATGGGCGGAGCGCTGCTGGTGGCGCTCGCGCTGGTGCTCATTCCCCATGTCGGCGTCTGGCGGGGAGGAGCCCGCCGCTGGCTCGGCTTTGGCCCGCTCCTCCTGCAGGTGTCCGAATTTGCGAAGCTTGGTCTCGTCTTCTGCCTGGCCCATTATCTGGCTCTGAACCAGACCCGGATCGGCGAATTCAAGCGGGGCTTCCTCTTTCCCCTTGCGATCATCGGCGGATTTGCGGCCCTGGTCCTGCGGGAGCCGGACTTCGGCACCGCGGCCCTCATGGTGGCGGTGGGCGTGGCGCTGCTTTTTCTCGCGGGCGCGAAGTGGCGCTACACCGTGCCCACGGTGGCGCTGACTGTCCTGGCGTTCGCCCTCGCGGTGCTGCACAATCCCAATCGGCTGCGGCGCATGACGGAGTTTCTCAGCAATGAGAAGTCCTACCAGCTGCGCCAGTCGATCGTGGCTTTCGCCGCCGGGGGGGCGAACGGCGCCGGACTCGGGCAGGGCCGCCAGCAGCTCAACTTCCTGCCCGAGGCCCACACGGACATGATTTTTGCCGTCGTGGGCGAGGAGCTGGGCCTCGGATTCACGCTCGGGGTGGTCGCGGTCTTCGCGGGCATCTTTGTCGCGGGTCTCGTGCATCTGCGGCGGGCGCCCAACCTGTTCCATTTCCTCCTCGTCGCCGGCTGCCTGCTCCTCATCTGCCTGCAGGCCATCATCAATCTCGGCGTCGTGACGGGGCTATTTCCGACCAAGGGCATGTCGCTGCCTTTCATCAGCGCCGGCCTGTCGAACCTGCTCCTGATGGGCCTGCTGATCGGCGTCATGCTCAACACGCAGCGCACCTGGGGGCGCGCCGCCCTGCCGGGCCGCGCCCGCCAGATGAGGGAGGTGCTGGCGTGAGGCGGTTTCTCATTTCGTGCGGCGGCACGGGCGGCCATCTCTCCCCGGGGATCGCGCTGGCGGAGGGGCTGCTGGCGCGGGGGCACGGCGCGGACCTCCTGATCAGCCGCAAGAAGGTCGATTCCCGGCTGATCGAGAAGTACTCCCATCTCTCGTTCGCCCGCATGCCGGGCCGGCCTTTTGCCTGGAGGCCCGTGGGCCTGGCGCGGTGCCTCGGCTCGCAGGCGCGGGCCCTGGCCTTTTGTCTGCGCCTCACGCGCGAGCGGCGGCCCGACGTGATCGTCGGCTTCGGCGGGTTCACCTCGGCGGCGGTCGCGGTGGCCGGCCGGCTGCGCGGCATCCCGGTCGCCCTGCATGAATGCAACCGCGTGCCGGGCCTGGCCACCCGCCTGCTGGGACATCTCGCCACCCGCGTCTACCTCCCGATCGGCCTGCGGCTGGCGGGGGTCGGTGCCTCCGCCACGCGGCAGGTGGGCCTGCCGGTGCGCCGCGAAATCGTCCCGCGGCCGCGGGCGGAGTCGCGCGCCGTCCTCGGCCTGGACCCCAACCAAAAGGTGCTCGCCCTTCTCGGCGGCAGCCAGGGCGCGACCGTGCTGAACGACTGGGCGCGGCAGCATGTCGCGCTGCTCGGGGCCGAGGGCATCCAGGTCTATTGCGTGACCGGGCTGGACAAGGGCGCGCCCGAGGTGCAGGAGCTCCGCACGCGGCCGGGCGCCCCGGTGCGGGCGATCTTCACGCCCTTCTGCGACCGGGTGGCGGAGCTGCTCTCGGCCGCCGACCTCGTCGTCAGCCGGGCCGGGGCGGGCACCCTGGCCGAGTTGGTGCGGTGCGAGACCCCGGCCATCCTCGTTCCCTATCCGCATGCCGCGGACAATCACCAGCGCGCCAACGCCGCCTTCTTCGAACGCCAGGGCGGCGGCCTGGTCGTCGATCAGGCCATGCTGGGAGGGCTGCACGGCGAGGTGCGCGACGTGATCTTCAACGACTGGCTGCTGCGCAAGTTCCGGGGCAACCTCCGCCGGATGGACCGGGCCAATTCCCTCGACCTGATGCTGCGGGACTTGGAGGAAATCGCCGCCGGCGGTCCGGGGGGGCCGCTGTCCGCCGCTCTGGTCGCGTAGGTTGATCGATCCATGAGGCCCGCCGCCCCGCCGCCGCTCTTTGGCCATGCCGTGCGCCGGATCCATTGCCTCGGCGTCGGAGGCATGGGGATGGCCCCTCTGGCGATCTTCCTGGCCCAGTCGGGCTTTGTCGTCAGCGGCGAGGACGATGCGCTCGCCGGGGAGGTGGCGGAGCTGCTGGCCCGCGAGCGGGTGGCGATCGGGCCGCTGCCGGCCGACTGCGACCTGGCGGTCTATTCCTCCGCGATCGCGTCCTCCCATCCGGTCTATGCGGCCGCCCGGGCGCGCGGCTTGCCGCTCGTGCGCCGTGGCGAGGCGCTGGCCGAGGTGGTCCGCCACCGCAAGCTGGTGGCCATCTGCGGGGCGCACGGCAAGACGACCACCACCGCCATGTTGGCGACGGTGCTGCGCCAGGCGAATTTTCCTGCCGGCGTCATCATCGGCGGACTCAACGGCGACGGAACCTCGCCGGCCCGGGTGGGCTCGAATGACTGGGTGGTCGCCGAGATCGACGAGAGCGATGGCACCATCGACGGCTTTGCCCCGGAGATCACCGTGGCCGTGAACCTCGACTGGGACCATCCGGATCACTACCGCCGGCCCGAGGATCTCGAGGCGACCTACGCCGCGCTCTTTGCCCGGACGCGGGCGGCCGTG
>Ga0302326_10007512_pt1 | contig 24206 bp, 40 predicted proteins | sample Palsa_T0_3_FD_202264 | JGI IMG/M metagenome (GOLD analysis project Ga0302326, IMG submission 202264) | Peat permafrost microbial communities from Stordalen Mire near Abisko, Sweden - Palsa_T0_3 | ecosystem: Environmental > Terrestrial > Soil > Palsa > Peat permafrost | place: Sweden: Abisko... | reverse complement strand
CAGTTTAACTTCCTGGAAAAGAACGCCACGGCTGTGGCTCTGTCCACCAGCGGCTTGCAACTGGTGTCCTTGCCGGGCATGAGCCTGGGTGAGATGACTTTTACCCCGAGTCTTTGGCCGGTGGTCGGGCAGATCACGGGTCACTTCGGGGAACGTTTGGATCCTTTTAGCGGAGAGGGCGCCTTTCACACGGGAGTGGATATCTCCTGTCCCTACGGCGAGCCCGTGCATGCGACGGCCGAAGGCGTGGTAGCCGATGCCTCCGAGCATACCGGGTACGGCCGCATGGTGGTGGTGGACCACGGATTTGGCGTAACCACCTTGTACGGACATCTGGCGCGCTACGCGGTTCCCCCGGGGACGCAGGTCAAGCGCGGGGATGTCATCGGGTACGCCGGCGTCAGCGGACGCACCACCGGCCCCCACGTTCACTACGAGGTCCGCATCAAGGACGCGCCGGTAAACCCCATGCGCTATCTGCGATACACCAGCGCCGCCGATTAGTCTCGCCTTTCCAGTCGTTCCTCCCCCGCCTTTCTTACTCCCAGGCACCCGGCTTTTCTTCACAGGATGGCACTGCGCGAAATTACCGTGTAGCATCAAGGACAAGCTACCCAGCGGCGAAGCTTACTTTGCAGGCGGGGTCCGGGGGCACCCGGTCTCTCGCCACTGAAAACGGAGGCAACATGAAGACATTCGAAATTTCATTTCGCTATCAAGATCGCAAGGACGAATCCCAAACGTCCACTTCCAAGGTGGATGCATCGAGTCTGCCCGGCGCCGTTGCCAAAGCAACGCGCGAATTCGTGAAGCTGCTGGACCGCAAGCAGCGCTTCGATATGAACAAGAACGGCCTGGAGATCAAGGCAGTCCAGGTCGGCACGGAGAAAGAATCCTCCAGCGCGGAGCACAGCGCCACTCCCGCCACCGCATAGTCTGGTTCCTGACTGGGCAAGTCACCGAATCAGATCGGTAGACGAGAACACGTACGGGTAGGCGAGGTTTCGCGATGGCCAGGCGCAGCAAGAAAATAGCCTCCTGGGAAGCGGACACGGCGGAACGGGCCCAGCCCCAGATTTGCTCCGTATCCGGCAAACGCATCTACGCCAGCGAACACGAAGCCGGCGCCACGGCTTCGCACCAGATGACCAAGACTACCGGCCCAATAAAACTAAGAACCTACCTGTGCCTGTATTGCAACGCATGGCATTTGACCAGCAAGCAGGCGTGAGAAGCCGAGAAAATCGACCTCCGTATGAAACCTATCTGCCGCGAGGAGCTAATTCGCTGCGGGCGCCAGTTGGGCGGGCTGGCCATGTTGCGCCGGAGGAGCTAAGTGGAACATATCCGGAGTTAGGGAGACCAGCAGGCGCACGCGAGAAGCCTCCGTGCTGATGCTCATGGCATCGATCAGCTTTCCTGCGGCGGCGGCCGATTCGGGGGGCATGTTTCCAAGCGATTTGGGGTTGGCCAGGGTGCTGCGCAGGATTCCGCGCAAGAACTGGAGCGCGCCGGCAACGCTCTGAGCGTCTTCCGGCCGTTTACACTCCCCCTCCAGAGATAGAATCACCTGATTGCCGTCCGGCCGCGCGGCCAGACTGATCCACTGGAGCGATGCAAAGGGGGCAGTAAGAGGGTTTGCACCCTTGGTGGCACCCAGGGGGCCCGCGCCTGGAGCACCGCCAGCGGGTCCGCCGGGCCCATCCACATAGACGGAAGCCTTCACCTCGGCAAAGACCGGCGCGCCGGATACACGCGAGAGGCGGTCGCGCATGCCGGGATCGAGAGCGCTTGCCGACGCAGGCGAAAAGGCCGCGGATAGATCGCCACTGTTCGAGAGCGCCATGCGATTGCCGCCGAGAAACGCGAATCGCAAGCTCTTTCCCGGCGCCGCCAAGGGCACCTCATAGAAGGAGTGGCCGTTCCTGCTCTCCTGCTTCCCCGAGTGCAGGGCGTACCGTTCGATCTTTTCCCGATCGAAGCGGCCTTCGGCAAAGATCAGAGTGTCCCCGGAGGGCGCGCCGGACTGCGAGGTGATCAGGACGCGATCGAGGTCCCGCTGGTAATCGAAGCCCGTGCCGCTCACAAAATCGGCGTAGTCCTTGTCCACGTGCGCGGGTTGGCCCATGGCCGCAAACTGCTCCATCAGGGGAGAATTGCGGAGCGCGGCCAGATCGATGTAGGCAATCAGGACGGAATCGGCGGGGGCTAGCTCCAGCAATTCCTCGGGAGCGTCGGCAGCAGAGGCGCGTCTCGCGCGCGCCGCATAGACGAGTCCCCCGGTGAGGATGCCGACGAGCATGAGGCAAGAGGCGATTCGTTTGGTCATATTATTATTGTTTTTTGTCTCTGGCTTTCGAAGGGAACTTCATCCTCCGCTACGCCTTCAGAATGACACATTGGCAAAAGGATGCAAGTGGGCAATCGGCGCGAATTTCCCAGTTCCAGCTTCCGGCCGGCTACTTCTCGAAGCCCCCAAGGCTCGCGTCAAGAAGCCGCGCAATTTTCCGCTTGGCAAAGCTGCCACGCGTCGGTGTAGAATACTATCTCACAGACTAGCGAAGCCCTTCCCGGCGAGGCTCATCGATCATGAATAATGGCTTCTTCAGGCAGGAGTGTCTTGCAATCGGAATGCCGGTCTGATAATCTTATTCGGTTTGAGCTGCGCTGGCGTAGCTCAGTTGGTAGAGCATCTGATTTGTAATCAGAGGGTCGGGGGTTCAAATCCCTCCGCCAGCTGATTTTCTGGATTAGCGCGGTGTTGGGGCGGCGGATTTCCAAAACTAGGATTGGTTCACTTCTGCATGGATAGTCACGCGTGCGGGTGTCTCTTTTGCAATGAGAATCACGCGCTCGGTCTTGGAATTTTTTTGTGCGGACGGGTGGGTGAGTGGCTAAAACCAGCAGACTGTAAATCTGCCGCTCCTTGCGGGCTACGGAGGTTCGAATCCTCCCCCGTCCACCATTTTCGCACAGCGCCGCTGGGAAGCCTCAAAGCAGGTCGCGGGAAAAAATGAGGGCGCTTTTTTAAGGATCGAGTATCGGGAAACGCGGCGCGAAACACGACGGCTGCGGCGACGCGACTAACAGGAGCTTGGCCTGGGTAGCTCAGTTGGTAGAGCGCGTCCTTGGTAAGGACGAGGTCACCGGTTCAAACCCGGTCCCAGGCTCCAGCATTGTTTCGAAGGCCGGGCGGGGGTAACTCAGTGGAAGAGTCTCGGCCTTCCAAGCCGATGGTCGCGGGTTCGAATCCCGTCCCCCGCTCCAACGATACGGAGAGGTTCACTTAGCGATGGCGAAGGAAAAGTTTGAGCGCAACAAGCCGCACGTGAATATTGGGACGATCGGGCACATCGATCACGGCAAGACCACGTTGACGGCGGCGATCACCAAGGTGCTTTCCAAGCACAATCCCAAGGTCTCGTTCCGGGCGTTTGATTCCATCGACAACGCGCCGGAAGAGCGCGAGCGCGGGATCACCATCGCGGTGGCGCACGTGGAGTACGAGACGGCCAACCGGCACTACGCGCACATCGATTGTCCGGGGCACGCCGACTACATCAAGAACATGATCACCGGGGCGGCGCAGATGGACGGAGCCATTCTGGTGGTGGCGGCCACCGACGGGCCCATGCCGCAGACGCGGGAACACATTTTGCTGGCGCGGCAGGTGGGGGTGCCCTACATCGTGGTGTTTCTGAACAAGTGCGACGCGGTGGAGGATCCCGAGTTGCTGGAGCTGGTGGAGCTGGAAGTGCGGGAGCTGCTCAAGAGCTATCAATTTCCGGGAGATACTCTGCCGGTGATCCGCGGGTCGGCGCTGGGAGCGCTGAACGGGGAAGAGAAATGGGAGAAGAGCATCCTGGAGCTGATGGATGCGGTGGACAAGAATATACCGCTGCCGCAGCGGGACGTGGACAAGCCGTTCGCCATGCCCATTGAGGATATTTTTTCGATTTCCGGCCGGGGCACGGTGGTGACCGGACGCATCGAGCGCGGCAAGGTGAAGGTGGGAGAAGAGATGGAGATTGTGGGCTTCCGGCCGACGGTGAAGCGGGTAATTACCGGCGTCGAGATGTTCCGCAAGCTGCTGGACGAAGGCATGGCCGGGGACAACGTGGGGTTGCTGCTGCGCGGCACGGAGAAGGAAGAAGTGGAGCGCGGGCAGGTGGTGGCCAAGCCGGGATCGATCACCCCGCACACCAAGTTCAAGGCCGAGGCGTATGTATTGACCAAGGAAGAGGGCGGGCGGCACACGCCGTTTTTCACGGGCTACCGGCCGCAGTTTTATTTTCGCACCACGGACGTGACCGGAGACGTGAAGTTGCCGTCGGGCGTGGAGATGGTGATGCCGGGAGACAACGTATCGGCGGAGATTTCGCTGATCACCCCGGTGGCGCTGGAGAAGGGGCTGCGCTTCGCGATTCGCGAAGGCGGTCATACCGTCGGCGCCGGCGCCGTCACGGATATCATCGAGTAACCTATGCCAAGCGGAGAGAGAATTCGCATTCGTTTGAAGGCTTACGACCACCGCATCCTGGACCAGTCCACGCGGGACATTGTGGAGACGGCCAAGCGCACCGGGGCCGATGTGGCCGGACCCATTCCGCTGCCCACCACCATCAATCGCTGGACGGTGTTGCGGTCGCCGCACGTGGACAAGAAATCGCGCGAGCAGTTTGAGATGCGCACGCACAAGCGCCTGATCGACATTCTGGAACCGACGCCGGATACCGTGGACGCGTTGATGAAGCTGGATCTGCCGCCGGGCGTGGATGTGGAGATCAAGGCCTTCGGGCGCGAACACGCAGTGAAATGATCCGCCGGAAGTCGCGGCGGCTTGAGGGATTCGAATGGCTGTGAGCGGAATCATCGGAATCAAGCTGGGCATGACGCAGATCTTCGCCGAGGACGGCACGGCGGTGCCGTGCACCGTGCTGCAGGCCGGTCCCTGCGTGGTGGTGCAGCGGCGCACCAAGCAGAAGGACGGCTACGACGCCGTGCAGTTGGGGTTGGTGGAGTTCGTCAAGCCGCAGAGAATCGACAAGCCCATGACCGGCCATTTCAAGAAGGCTGGCGTGGCTCCCATGCGCGTGCTGCGCGAGGTTCGCCTGGCGGAGTCGGGCGACGAGACCAAGGCCGGAGACCGCGTGCTGGTGGACGGATTCGCGCCGGGCGAGTTTGTGGACGTTACCGGAGTGAGCAAGGGCAAGGGTTTTCAGGGCGGCGTCAAGCGCTGGCACTACCGCGGCGGCGACGCCACGCACGGCTCGATGTTTCACCGCGCTCCCGGCGGCATCGGCGCCAGCTCGTTCCCTTCGCGCGTGTGGAAGGGGCAGCACTTCCCCGGACACATGGGCAACCAGCAGGTGACCGCTTCGCACCTGCGCGTGGTCAAGGTGGACAGCGACGAAAATCTTTTGCTGGTGCGCGGCGCGGTGCCCGGTCCGCGGGGCGGCTATCTTTTGATCAGCAAGAACAAGCGCGCCAAGTAGGCGCGGCGATCTGCAGGCAATTTGCAGGAAGGACGCGAAGAGCATGGCGGTAGCGGAAGTTCTAAATTTGGATGGCAAAGCCACCGGCCAGGTGGAACTGGCCGACGCGGTATTTGCCGCGAGGGTGAACCAGTACCTTTTGCACGAAGCGGTGCGCTGGTATCTGGCCGGACAGCGCGCGGGAACCCATAAGACCAAGGGACGCGGCGAAGTTTCCGGCTCGGGACGCAAGCTTTGGAAGCAGAAGGGCACTGGGCGGGCCCGCGTGGGCTCCATCCGCTCGTCGATCTGGCGCAAGGGCGGCACGGTGCACGGCCCGCAGCCGCGCAGTTATGCCTACGCCCTGCCGCGCAAGATGGTGGTGGGCGCGCTGCGCTCGGCGCTTTCGGCCAAGTTTGCCGATCAGAAACTTACCGTGGTGGAGGACTGGACGCTGGGTTCGCACAAGAGCAAGGAGTTCCGCAAGGTGCTTTCCCTGCTGGACGGCGGCCGCACGGTCCTGGTGGTGCACGAGGCGGGCAATCACAATCTGGAGCTGGCCAGCCGCAATCTGGAAGGCGTGAAAGTGGTGGCGCCCAGCGCGCTGCAGCCGTACGACCTGCTGCGGCACGAGCGGATCATGCTCTCGAAGGAAACCGCGCTGCGGTTGGGGCGTTCGCTCAGCGGAATGGGCGCGGCCCCCGGTGAAGCCTCGGGCGAAGTGACCATGGAAGCCACGACGGAGGCCGCGCCTGTCAAGGCCCCCGCGAAAGCCGCCGGGACGGCCAAGGCCGCGACGCGAAAATCGGCGCCAGCGGCGGAGAAGCCCAAGGCTGCTCGCAAGCCCAAGGCCGCCAAGGCCCCCGGGGTCAAGGATAAAGAGTGATGAAGACCAACATTTACCAGGTGATTCGCCGGCCGATCATTACGGAAAAGGGCATGGCCGTGAAAGAGACCCAGCACACCGTTGTTTTTGAGGTGGCGCGCGAAGCCACCAAGACGGAGATCAAAGAGGCCGTGCAGCAGATTTTCAAGGTGAAGGTGGCGGCAGTGCGCACGGCGATTTATCACGGCAAGTTCCGGCGGCGCGGCCGCTCCGAAGGGCACCGGCGCGACTGGAAGAAGGCCTATGTGAAGCTCGGCCCGGATGAAAAGATGATCGAGTACGCGGAGAACCTCTAAGCAGGTAAGTGAACCATGGCACTGAAAAGCTTCAATCCGTATACAGCATCGCGGCGCTTCATCACCATGCTCGACAAGAGCGAGCTGACCAAGCAGACGCCGGAGAAGTCGCTGGTGGAGCCCAAGAAGCGCACCGGCGGACGCAACTCCCACGGCGAGCTGACCTCCTGGCATCGCGGGGGCGGCCATAAGCGCCAGTATCGCGCGGTGGATTTCCGGCGCGAGAAGAAGGGCATTCCCGCGCGCGTGGCGTCCATCGAATACGATCCCAATCGCTCGGCGCGCCTGGCTCTGCTGCACTATGCCGACGGCGAGAAGCGTTACATCCTGCACCCCATTGGCCTGGAAGTGGGCATGACCGTGCAGACCGGGGAAGGCGCGGACATCCTTCCCGGCAACGCGCTGCCGCTGCGCTTCATTCCGCCCGGCACGCAGGTGCACAACCTGGAGCTGGCTCCGGGCAAAGGCGCGCAGGCGGTTCGCGCGGCCGGCGGCTCGGCGCAACTGCTCAGCAAGGAAGGCGACCTGGCGCTGATCAAGCTGCCCTCCGGGGAAGTGCGGCGGTTTGCCATCGATTGCATGGCCACGGTTGGGCAGGTGGGCAATCTGGATCATGAGAACGTAACCTACGGAAAGGCCGGGCGCACGCGCTGGCATGGAAAGCGTCCCACGGTTCGCGGCGTGGCCATGAATCCGGTGGACCATCCGCACGGCGGCGGTGAGGGCCGGGTCAAGGGCAATCATCCGCAGACTCCCTGGGGTTTTCCGACGTTGGGAGCCAAGACGCGGCATAACAAGCGCACCGACCGGATGATTGCGGAGCGGCGCAAGAAATAGCGCGCTAGAGTTTTTCTTGTCCCAGGGGTGGGATCCGGAGCGAATCTAGCCCGGCGCGGCAGGGATGGAGAGGTAAGCCATGAGAGCAACGCGAAGGACACGAACGGCGGCACGAAGCACCTCGAGAATGCGGAAGCGCGGCGTTTCGGCGCGCGCGTCCAAGCCGGCGCACCCCAAGCCGGCGCACAAGGTGGCGGCCAAGCTCACGACCACGGCGGAACCGGTGCTGTTCCGTTTCTGCAAAGCGGGCTGGGCGGTGCTGGTGGAAAAGCAGCCCAATCAGCAGGGGACGCGTTTTGTCTGTCCCTTTTGCACGCAATCGCACCGCGTATCCGGCCCCGTGCGGGGCTTTCGCAAGTTGCGCCGCGCGCAATGGATCAAGTTGCGCCGGGTGGATGAATAAGAGTCGACGAATAAGAGTGCATGAATAAGAGAGGAATCTGATGGCGCGCTCGCTGAAGAAAGGCCCCTTTGTTGACGGCCACCTGCGGATCAAGGTGGAGGCGCTCAACACTCGCAACGAGAAGAAGGTGGTCAAGACGTGGTCCCGTCGCTCGACGATTGTTCCCGAGATGATTGGCCACACCCTGGCGGTGCACAACGGGAAGAAGTTCATCCCCGTGTACATCACCGAGCAGATGATCGGTCACAAGCTCGGCGAGTTCGCGCCCACGCGCACGTTCAAGGGCCACTCCGTGAAGGCCGCCCTGGAGAAGGCCGCCGGTGTGGCGGGAGCGCCGGGATCTGCGGCGCCGGGAGCGGGTGCCGCGGCGCCCAAGGCATAACCCATGGCCACCAGCGTCGTACAACCCGCGTCGGTCATCGAAGCCAAGGCCATGGCCAAGCACGTGCGCATGTCGCCGCAAAAGATCCGCCTGGTGATCGACCTGATTCGCGGCCATCGCGCCGAAGACGCGCTGCATATTTTGGAGTACACCAAGAAGCGCGCGGCCAAGGACATCGCCAAGGTGTTGCGCAGCGCCATCGCCAACGCCGAACGCAAGGCCGAGGACGCCGGCGCCGCCCTCGACGTGGACGAACTGTTTGTTTCGCAGTGCTTTGTGAATGAAGGGTCGCGGTGGAAGCGCCTGCGGCCCGCGCCGATGGGCCGGGCGTTCCGCTATCAACGCAGGACCGCGCACATCTTTGTGGCCGTGGCCGAGCATCACGTGGCGGCCAGCGAGCGCGAGACGGCGGCCAAGGCTTCCGCGGCTTCCGAGAAGGGCGTGCGCGGAGCGGTGAAGAGAGCGCGCAAGGCGCTGATCAATCCGCCCAAGGGCGGGGCGTCCAAGCCGAAGGCCAAAAAGTAGCTCGCAAGACCGAAGAACTAGAGAGAGAAGCAAGCAGGAGGAACAGTTGGGTCAGAAGACACACCCGTATGGTTTTCGTTTGGGCTACAACAAGCCCTGGCGATCGCGCTGGTTTGCCGGGCGCGACTATGCCGACCTTTTGTATGAGGACATCCAGTTGCGGCGCCAGCTCAAGGAGCGCTTGCGCTCGGCGGGCATCAGCGGAATCGACATCGAACGCGCCGCCAACAAGCTGGTGATCCGGCTGCACACCGCGCGTCCGGGAATCATTATCGGCCGCAAGGGCGCGGAGATTGACAAGCTCAAGAACGAAGTGCAGAAGCGCACCAAGCGCGAAGTGCACATCGACATTCAAGAGGTGCACCGTCCGGAACTGGACGCGACGCTGGTGGCCGAATCCATCGCTCTGCAACTGGAGAAGCGCGTGGCCTTCCGCCGGGCCATGCGCAAATCGGTGGACTCGGCGCTGCGTTTCGGTTGCAAGGGCATCAAGGTGCGCGTGGCCGGGCGCTTGAACGGCGCGGAAATCGCCCGCAAGGAGTGGTACCTGCAGGGGCGGCTGCCGCTGCAAACCCTGCGCGCGGACATCGACTTCGGCACCGCCGAGGCGCACACCACCTACGGCGTGATTGGCGTGAAGTGCTGGGTCTATCAGGGCGAAAACGTGCCGCAACGCGGCCCGAAACGGGAGACGCCGGCCGGCGGTAGCGCGGCCTAAGAGAATAAATTATGTTGATGCCGAAAAAAGTGAAGTATCGCAAGCAGCAGCGCGGCCGGCGCCGGGGAAAGGCCTGGCGCGGCGGGGAGCTGGCGTTTGGCGAATATGGCTTAAAAGCCCTGGAGCCGGCGTGGATCACCGACCGCCAGATCGAGGCTTCGCGCGTGGCCATCACGCGCTTCATCAAGCGCGGCGGCAAGCTGTGGATCCGCATTTTCCCGGACAAGCCGTTCACCAAGAAGCCCGCGGAAACGCGCATGGGCAAGGGCAAGGGCGCTCCGGAACGCTGGGTGGCCGTGGTCAAGCCCGGGCGCGTGATGTTTGAGATGGCCGGCGTGGATCTGGCCACCGCGACCGAGGCCATGAAGCTGGCCTCGCACAAGCTGCCGATTCTGACGAAGTTCGTGACCCGCGCGGGGAGCCTGTAATGCCCAAGAAATCGGAAAATATGCGCGATTTGAATACCGCGGAGCTGGAGAATCGCGAGCGCGAGCTGGCCGAGCAGATCTTCCGGCTGCGCTTTCAACTGACCACCGGGCAGGCCGAGGCCGTCCCGCGGCTGCGTCTGGCGCGGCGGAATCTGGCGCGCGTGAAGACGCTGCTCCGCGAACGCGAATTGAGGGCCGCATCATGATGATGAGCACGACGAGCACGGAAGCCGGAACCCCCGCGGCGGACGCGCGGCGCCACGGCAAGGAGCTGGTGGGAGTGGTGACCAGCGCCAAGATGCAGAAGACCATTGTGGTGCGCGTGACGCGCAAGGTGCAGCACAATCTGTACCAGCGCTACGTGCGGGTTTCCAAGAAGTTCTACGCCCACGACGAACAGGGCGAGGCGCGCCAGGGCGACACCGTGCGCATCGTGGAAACCAGGCCCATGTCCAAGCTGAAACGCTGGCGGCTGGCGGAAGTGGTCTCCCGCCGCACCAAAGTGATCTAGCGAGAGGAAAGAGAAAACTGCAATGATCCAGATGCGCAGTTGGTTGACGGTGGCCGATAACTCCGGAGCGCGGCGCCTGATGTGTATTCTCCCCATCGGCGGCGACGTGGGCAGCCGCGCGGGACTGGGCGACATTATCACCGCCTCGGTCAAGGAGGCCACCCCGGAAAGCCCCATCAAAAAGGGCAAGGTGGTCAAGGCCGTGGTGGTGCGCACGCGCAAGGAGCACCGCCGCAAGGACGGCAGCTACATCCGCTTCGACGACAATGCCGCGGTGCTGATCAACGACGCCAATGAGCCGGTGGGCACGCGCGTGTTCGGACCGGTGGCCCGCGAGCTGCGCGAGAAAAAGTTTGCCAAGATTATTTCGTTGGCCCCCGAAGTCTGGTAACGAAGTCTGGTAAAGCGGGCCGGAAGTTTGACGGGTGAGGAAATGGAACTGAAAGCGACAAGCGCAAGCATTCGCAAGGGCGATCAGGTGCGCGTGATGGCCGGGCGCGACAAGGGCAAGACCGGACGCGTGCTGGGTGTGGATCCGCAACGGCGCCGCGTGACCGTGGAACACGCCAACATGATCAAGCGCCACACGCGCCCCAATCCGTCCAAGAACATCAAGGGCGGGATCGTGGAAAAGGAAGGAAGCATGAACATTTCCAACGTGCTGCTGGTCTGCCCCTCGTGCAACAAGCACACGCGGCTGGGGCACCAGACGCTGCCCGACGGCACCAAGGCGCGCGTCTGCCGCCGCTGCCACGCCACGGTGGAGAAATAGAAGACTCCCATGAACATCAGCCGATTACGAGAAAAATATCGCAGTGAAGTGGTTCCCGCGTTGATGAAGCGCTTCGGGTACAAGAACCCCATGGCCGTGCCCAAGGTGGCCAAGGTGGTGGTGAACATCGGTCTGGGCGAGGCCAGCCAGAACGTGAAACTTCTGGACGTGGCGGCCATCGAATTAGGGCAGATCGCCGGGCAGCGCCCGGTCATCACGCGGGCCAAGAAGTCCATCGCCAATTTCAAGATTCGCAAGGGCATGCCCATCGGGTGCTGCGTGACGCTGCGCGGCGACCGCATGTACGAGTTTCTGGACCGCCTGTGCAACGTGGTGCTGCCGCGCGTGCGCGACTTCAAGGGACTGCCGCCCAACGCCTTTGACGGGCGCGGGAATTACACCCTGGGGCTCAAGGACCAGCTGGTGTTTCCGGAGATCGATTACACGCGCGTGGACAAGATCAAGGGCATGAACATCACCCTCACGACCACCGCGCGCACCGACGAAGAAGGAAGCGAGTTGTTGAAACTGATGGGCGTGCCGCTGCGCGGCTAGCCCGCAAGGAGACGTATGGCTCGAAGTTCACAGTTTGCGAAGATGAAGCGGAAGCCGAAGTTCAAGGTGCGCGTGCGCAACCGCTGCCGGTTGTGCGGGCGCCCGCGCGGATTTATCCGCAAGTTTCAGTTGTGCCGCATCTGTTTTCGCGGCCACGCGCTGCTCGGCGAAGTGCCCGGCGTGGTGAAGGCCAGCTGGTAACCGCATATGCAGACCGATCCGATTTCCGATATGCTCACGCGCATCCGCAACGCCGCCAAGGCGCGGCACGCACGGGTGGAGATGCCCGCCTCCAAGCTGAAGATCGAGATTGCCCGCGTTTTGAAGGAAGAGGGTTTCATCTCCACCTATAAACTTGTGGACGATGGGAAAACCAGAAAAGCCCTGCGGGTTTTCCTGAAGTACGCCTCGGACAAGGGTTCGGTGATCACCGACCTGAAGCGCATCTCGCGTCCCGGGAGCCGCAGGTACGTGGGCACCAGCGAAATCCGCCAGGTGGTGGGCGGCCTGGGCATCAGCATTATGACCACGCCCCGCGGGGTCATGACCGGCCGCGCGGCGCGCAAGGAACGCGTGGGCGGCGAAGTGCTCTGCGAGATCTGGTAGCGAAGGGAACAGGCTATGTCGCGAATTGGAAGAAGACCGATCCCCGTGCCGGCGGGCGTGAAGATTCAGATCGCCGCCAGCGCCGTGGACGTGCAAGGTCCCAAAGGCAAGCTGAACGTTCCACTGCCGCGGGGCATCACTTTTGAACTGAAGGACGGCGTGCTCACCGCCGTGCGCGCGTCGGAGGAGTTCCGCGCCCTGCACGGGCTGGCGCGGGCGCTGGTGGCCAACGCCGTGCGCGGGGTCACCGACGGCTTCAAGAAGGACCTGGACATCGTGGGCGTGGGCTATCGCGCCGAATTGAAGGGCAAGACCGTGGTTTTTGCTTTGGGTTACTCGCATCCCATCGAGTTTGCCGTGCCCGAGGGGATCCAGATCGCGGTGGAAAAGCAGACGCACCTTTCGGTGACCGGCGCGGATCGCGCGCGCGTGGGCCAGGTGGCCGCCGATATTCGCGGCCTGCGCCCGCCGGACCCTTACAAGCAGAAGGGCATTCGCCTGGTGGGCGAACGGCTGAAGAAGAAGGCCGGCAAGGCCGGCGCCGCCAAGACGGCGGCTTAGCTCAGGGAGACACAGGAACGTGGCTACCAAATCGGTTCGCAAACTTTCTCGCAATGCGCATCGCGTGCGCGTGCACCGGCGCATCCGCACTCGCGTGCAGGGCACCACGGAGCGCCCGCGCCTTTTCGTGCATCGCTCCCTGGGGCACATTTACGCTTCGGTGATCGACGACCACAGCGGACGCACCCTGGTTTCCGCCAGCTCGCTGGACAAGAAAACCCGCGCGCAGATCAAGGGCGGCGGCAACGTGGCCGCGGCCAAGGTGGTGGGCAAGGAAGTCGCCGAGCGGGCCCTGGCGGCAAAGATTCATCAGGTGGTGTTCGATCGCGGCGGCTACAAGTATCACGGCCGCGTCGAGGCGTTGGCCAATGCGGCCCGAGAGGCAGGATTGAAGTTTTAAGCGATTATGTCGAAACATATTCTACGTGATACGTTGTCGGTGCGCCGGCCGGTGGAGGTCAGCGCGAATAATTTGAAGGATCAGGTGGTGTCCATCCAGCGCGTAACCAAGGTCGTCAAGGGCGGCAAGAACCTCAGTTTTTCCGCCTTGGTGGTGGTGGGCGACGAGCGCGGCCATGCCGGTTTCGGCATGGGCAAGGCCCGCGAAGTCCCCATGGCCATCCGCAAGGCCATCGAGCAGGCCAAGAAGAATCTGATCCGCCTGAACGTGAAGGGCACCTCCATTCCGCATCAGGTGACCGGGCGCTACGGCTCCGGGCAGGTATTGCTCAAGCCCGCTTCGGAAGGAACCGGAATCATCGCCGGCGGACCGGTTCGCGCGGTGATGGAAGTGGCGGGAATTCATAACGTGCTGACCAAATCCATCGGCACGTCCAACCCGCACAACGTCATCAAGGCCACCTTTGACGCGCTGCTGCGCTTGAAGGATGAAAGCCGCGTGGCCGAGTTGCGGTCGCGCACGGTCGAGGAATTGCGGCACTAGCCGCCAGGGAAAACGGAGCGCGCAATGGTCAAGGACACAGGCAAGCTCAAAATCAAGTGGGTGCGCAGCTTCATCGGCTGTCCGCGCGGAATGCGCGCGACGGTTCGCGGGCTGGGCCTGCGCAGATTGCACCAGGTTGTGGAGCGGGAAGACACCCCGGCGATTCGCGGCATGGTGCATAAGGTGCGCCATCTGGTCGAAGTCCTCGAGTAGTGGGAAGCGAATCGCGGGAGCGAGAAAAAACTATGGCCGTCAAACTTTCTGACCTGCATCCGCCGCGAGGCTCGCGGCACCGCAAGGTGCGCGTGGGTCGCGGCATTGGATCGAAACTCGGCAAGACCTCGGGAGCCGGAAACAAGGGACAAAAGTCCCGCAAGGGCTATTCCAAGCGGCCCGGTTTCGAGGGCGGTCAGATGCCCTTGCATCGCCGCATCCCCAAGCGCGGGGAGCACAATCCCTTCCGCGTCGAGTTCTCGATCGTGAATGTGCAGATGCTCAACTCCTTCGCCGCCGGCGAGGAGGTTACTCCGGAAACGTTGAAGTCCCGGGGGCTGGTGCGTCATGCCACCCGGCCGGTCAAGATTCTCGGGGACGGTGAATTGCAAACGGCGCTGACCGTGCACGCCCATGCCTTTAGCAAGTCCGCGGAAGAGAAGATCACGCGCGCAGGGGGCAAGCTGGAGCGGCTGTCATGAACCGTTTTTTTGAAGCGTTTGGCAACATGTTCCGCATTCCCGATCTGCGCAAGCGGATTCTGTTTACGCTGGGAATTCTGGCGGTGTACCGCGTGGGCGCGTTCCTGCCCATTCCCGGAATCAACACCGCGGTGCTGACGCAGTTGTTTCAACAGAACCAGGGTTCGGTGCTGGGTATCATCGACCTGTTCAGCGGCGGCAACTTCCGGCGCTTGACGATTTTTGCGCTGGGCATCATGCCGTACATCACCTCCTCGATCATTCTGCAATTGATGGGCGTGGCCTGGCCCTATCTGGAGCGCCTGCAAAAAGAAGGCGAACTGGGGCGCCGCAAGATCACGCAATACACGCGCTACCTGACGATTATCCTGAGCGTGGTGCAGTCGCTTTCCATCGCCTTCACCTTGCAGCGCCAGGCCGGCCCCAACGGGCAGGCCCTGGTGTACAACCCCGGCCTGGGATTCACGCTGATGACCATCCTGACGCTGACCACCGGTTCGGCATTTATCATGTGGCTGGGCGAACAGATCAGCCAGCGCGGCGTGGGCAACGGCATGTCGCTGATTATTTTTGCCGGGATCGTGGTGGGGTTGCCGCGCGGCATCGCCGACCTGTGGACCAAGGCCACCACGCAGCAATGGGGGCCCTTCACCGCGCTGGCTTTGCTGGTTCTGGTGGCCCTGATGCTCGCGGTGATCGCTTTCATCGTGTTTGTCGAGGGCGGCCAGCGGCGCATCCCCGTGCAGTACGCCAAGCGCGTGGTGGGGCGCAAGGTCATGGGCGGTCAGATGACTTATCTGCCGCTGCGGGTCAATGCCGGAGGAGTGATTCCGCCGATTTTTGCCAGTTCGCTGCTGACGTTTCCGGGCACCATTGCCCTGATTTTGGGCAGCCGCTTCCCGCGCATGACTTCGGTGGCTTCGGCGCTGGCCTGGGGTGAGCCGCTCTATACCTTGATTTACGTGGTCCTGATCATTCTGTTTGCCTTTTTTTACATTGGGATCGTGTTCAATCCCACCGATCTGGCCGACAATATGCGCAAGTATGGAGGCTTCATCCCGGGAATCCGTCCGGGGCGGAACACCTCCGAGCACATCAACCGCATTCTGCGGCGGCTCACCTTCGTGGGCGGAGTCTATCTCGCGGCGGTCTGCCTCTTGCCGGAATGGATGATCGCGGGAATTCACCTGCAGCATCTGCCGGGGGCCCTGGGCACTTGGTTCGATAACCACATGTGGCGGTTTGTGCTGGAGGGATTGAACATCTCCTTCTATTTCGGCGGCACCTCGCTGCTGATCGTGGTGGGCGTGGCCATGGACACGGTGCAGCAGATCAATGCGCAGTTGGTCATGCGCAATTACGAAGGCTTCGTCAGGAAGGGCAGAATGCGGAGCGGCAATGCCTAATCCTGTACGGCCCACGGCGGGACTGCATCGCGCGGTGATTTTCCTTGGACCTCCGGGCGCGGGCAAGGGCACGCAGGCCAAGCTGGCGGCCAAGGAACACGGCATTCCGCACCTTTCCACGGGAGACATGCTGCGCGATCACGTGGCCCGCGGCACGGCGCTGGGAAAGCTGGCCAAGCAATACATGGACGGCGGCAACCTGGTGCCCGACGATCTGGTTCTGCAAATGGTTGAGGAGCGCATCTCCCAGGCGGACTGCGCCAACGGTTTTGTGCTGGACGGTTTTCCGCGAACCCTTCCGCAGGCGGAGAAGCTGGACGCCATTCTGCAGCGCAAGGCCTGGGGGCGTCCCCTCGTTGTGCACTTCGCGGTGGACAGCGCGCAACTGTTGCGCCGCCTGACCGGGCGCCGCACCTGCAAGGTTGGCGGCGAGATCTACAATATTTATGACTCCCCGCCGAAGGTTGCGGGGCGCTGCGACAACGATGGCGGCGAGCTCATACAGCGCGCCGACGATCGCGAAGAGGTCATCGCCGAACGGCTCGCGGTTTACGAAAAGCAGACGCGCGTGCTGATCGAATATTACCGGGCGCAGGGAATTTTAGTCGACGTGAATGGAATGGCTAAACCGGCGGAAGTGGCGGAGCGCGTTCAGCAGATTCTGGCCAGCGCGGTGGCCAATCCGGTTAAATGATCGTTTGCAAGTCATCGGCCGAACTGGACATGATGCATCGCGCCGGCCTGATCGTTTGGGATGTGCTTAACGAATTGCGGCAGGCCGTGCGACCGGGCGTGACCACTATGGACCTGGAGAAACTGGCGGCGCAGCGCACCGCCGAGCATGGTGTGCGGCCGGCCTTCAAGGGCTACCGCGGCTATCCCTGCGTGCTGTGCGCGTCGGTCAATCAGGAGATTGTCCACGGGATTCCCAAGGCTTCGCGGCGCTTGAAAGAGGGCGACATCATCTCCCTGGATTTCGGCGTGGAGTGCAACGGCTATTTTGGAGATGCCGCGGTCACCGTGCCCGTCGGAAAGATTCGCCCGGAGGCCGAGAAGTTGCTGCGGGTCACGCGCGAATCGCTGGACCGCGCCATCGAAATGGTCCGGCCGGGCAACCGCCTGGGAGACGTTTCCGCCGCGGTGCAGCAATGGGTGGAGAAGAACGGGTTTTCCGTGGTGCGCGAGTTCGTGGGCCACGGCATCGGAACCAAGATGCACGAAGAACCCAATGTCCCCAACTACGGCGAAGCCGGGCGCGGTCCCAAGCTGGAAGAAGGAATGGTTTTTGCGATTGAGCCGATGGTCAACGTGGGAGGGCCGGAGGTGAAAGTGCTCGAGGATCACTGGACTGCGGTGACCACCGATGGAAGCGTTTCGGCGCATTTCGAGCATACCGTCGCGGCTACCGCCGACGGCCCGTGGATTTTGACGCGGCCGCGCGAAATCGCCGGGGCGTCCTGGTAGGACGGATCGAGGATTTATGGCCAAGCATCGCGCACGGCCGGAAAAGAAAAAGACCGATACCGGCGGCTCCAAGGAAGACGCCATCGAGGTGATGGCCACGGTGCTGGAGCCGTTGCCGAACGCCATGTTCCGCGTGGAGCTGGAGAACAAGCATCAGGTGCTGGCGCATATTTCGGGAAAGATGAGGAAGAATTTTATCCGCATTCTGGCCGGCGACCGGGTCTCGGTGGAGCTTTCGCCGTATGATCTGACGCGCGGGCGAATCGTGTATCGCTTCAAGTAGAAGGGTTAGAATAGAGACGGGTGCAGCAAGGGAGTGCAAGCAATGAAAGTTCGAGCCTCGGTAAAGAAAATTTGCGACAAATGTAAGGTGATCCACCGGCGCGGCGTGGTGCGGGTGATTTGCGTAAACCCCAAGCACAAGCAGCGCCAGGGATAGCGAGGGGAACCGGAATGGCACGCATCGCAGGAGTGGATTTGCCGCCGCAGAAGCGGCTGTGGGTGGGCCTGACGTCCATTTACGGGATCGGGCAGCCGCGCGCGCGCGCGATCTGCAAGTTGGCCAATGTGGACGAAACCAAGAAGATCAAGGATTTGAGCGAAGAGGAAGTGAACCAACTTCGCAACGCCATCGAATCCGAGGGCCGCGTGGAGGGAGACCTCCGCAAGGATGTGCAGATGAACATCCGGCGGCTGATTGAAATCCAGTGCTATCGCGGCATGCGCCACCGGCGCAACCTGCCGGTGCACGGGCAACGCACGCACACCAACGCCCGCACGCGCAAGGGACCGCGCAAGGGCGCCGTGGCGGCCAAGAAGAAAGTGGCGGCCCGCAAGTAGCGGGGCCCCGGCAACGGGAAGAGCGAGGAGAGCAACTTGGCAAAAGAGCCGCAAGAGACAGCCGCGACACAGGCGGCCGCAAAAACCACCAAGCGCAAGAAAGAGTTCAAGAAGAAGCGCGAGCGCAGAATGGTGCCGCACGGGCTGGCCTGCATCCAGGCCACCTTCAACAACACCATCGTCACCATCACGGCGCCGGACGGTCGCGCGGTGTGCTGGTCTTCGGCGGGCTCGGTGGGCTTCAAGGGTTCGCGCAAGGGAACTCCTTACGCCGCGCAGCAGGCTTCCATGGCCGCGGCCGGCGTGGCGCGCGATCAGTACGGGATGAAGAGCATTGAAGTTCGAGTGAAGGGACCGGGATCGGGACGCGAATCCGCCGTACGGGCGCTGGCGTCCTCGGGGCTGCACATCGTGCACATCAAGGATGTGACCCCGGTTCCGCATAACGGTTGCCGTCCGCCGAAGCGACGCCGCGTTTAGCGCGCGCCGCAACGGGCGACTAAAGGAGAACACGAAGTGGCAAGACATCGGGAAGCGGTTTGCCGGCTATGCCGCAGGGAAGGGCAAAAGCTCTTTTTGAAGGGCCTGCGGTGTTTCACGGAGAAGTGCGCCATTGAGAAGCGGAATTTTGTGCCTGGGCAGCACGGCCAGGCGCGCCGCCCGAAGATCCAGGGCTACGGCCTGCAGTTGCGCGAGAAGCAGAAGGTCAAGCGCACCTACGGGCTGCTGGAGCGGCAGTTTCGCGCGTTTTACCACAAGGCCGAGAAGGCCAAGGGTCCCACGGGCGAAAATCTGATCGTGATGCTGGAGCGGCGGCTGGACAACGCCGTGTGGCGCGCCGGCCTGGCGAGTTCGCGCTCGCAGGCGCGGCAACTGGTGCTGCACGGCCACATCCAGGTGAACGGCAGGAAGGTGAACATCCCTTCTTTCCTGATCGCCGTGGGCCAGGAGATCGTCCTGAAAGAGAAGATGCACCAGAACACCATGGTGCTGGAGGCCCGCAACGTGGCCCAGAGCCAGGGCATTGTGACCTGGCTGGACATCGACCGGGAAAATTGCAAAGCGCGCGTGGTGGCCTTGCCCAAGCGCGAGAACGTGACCACGCCGCCATTCAACGAACAGCTGATTGTCGAGTTGTACTCGAAGTAACGACTGGAATTTCGATTCGATCTGTTTCCCCGGCGAACGGGGAGGAGGGCAAACAACATGTGGAAGGGTTTTCAAAAGCCAAAGCGACTGGCGGCGGAGTTGGATTCGCTGACCGACAAGTACGGAAGGTTTTCGGCGCAGCCTTGTGAGCGCGGATGGGGCACCACGGTTGGAAATTCCTTGCGCCGCGCCCTGCTGAGTTCCATCGAAGGCGCCGCGATTACCGCCGTGAAGGTGGAGGGGGTGCTGCACGAGTTCAGCTCCATCCCCGGCGTGGTGGAGGACGCCACCGACATCATCCTCAATTTGAAGCAGGTGCCGCTGAAACTGAACACCGATCAATCCAAGACCATCACCCTCAACGCGGAGCAGCCCGGCATCGTGACCTCGGCCATGATCGAGGAAGACGCCGATTTCGCGGTGCTGGACAAGAGCATCTACATCGCCACGGTGAGCGAGGGCGGCAAGCTACAACTGGAGATGCGCGTGAAGAACGGCCGCGGCTACGTTGGCGCGGACCGCAACTTCGACGAGGATCTGCCCATCGGCTACATTCCCGTGGATTCGGTGCATTCGCCGGTGCGCAAGGTGAACTATTCGGTGGAAGCCGCGCGTTTGGGGCAGATGACCGACTACGAAAAACTGATGCTGGAAGTGTGGACCAACGGCGCGATCACGCCGCAGGATGCCATCGGCCTGGCGGCCAAGCTGATCAAGGACCACATGAGCATCTTCATCAATTTTGAGGAGCAGACCGAGCTTCCCGAAGAGGCCGTGGAGAGTTACAACGATCCGCGCATCGAGCAACTGGACCGCTCCGTGGAAGAGCTGGAACTTTCCGTGCGTTCCTACAACTGCCTGAAGAACGCCAACATCCAGTCCATCCGCGAGCTGGTGCAAAAAACCGAAAACGAAATGCTGAAGACCAAGAACTTCGGCCGCAAATCCCTCAACGAGATCAAGGAGATCCTGCAGAGGATGGGCCTGGGGCTGGGAATGAAGTTCGACGAGCACGGCCGCATCATCTGGCCGCCGCTGCCGAGCCAGACGGCTCCGCCCACCACGGAGGAGACCGCCGGGCTGTAAACGCGGAAAGACTCCATGAGACATTTGAATTCAGGATCGAAACTGGGGCGGCAGCCTGCGCACCGGCGCGCCACGTTGCGAAATCTGGTGACCAACGTGATCGAGCGCGAACGGATCACCACCACGCTGGCGCGCGCCAAGGCCGCGCGTCCGCTGGTGGAAAAAGTCATCACCCTCGGCAAGAAGGACTCCCTGCACACGCGGCGTCAAGCCGCGGCGTTTTTGATGACGCCGGCGGCAACCCAGAAACTAATCGACGTGATCGCCCCGCGCTTTGCGGACCGCCAGGGAGGATACACGCGCATTATCCATGCGGGGTTTCGCATCGGAGACGGCGCGCAACTGGCGATTCTGGAACTGCTGGGCTCCAAACTCAAAAAGAAGGAAAAGAAGGACCGCAGCGACAAGGAAAAGAAGGAAGTGGAAGTCGAGAGCGAAGCCGCCGGAAAAGCGAAGTCCTGAAATCCGGCTGAGCCGCGCTTGAGGCCCCGCTCGAAGCGATTTCTAATTTGGCGCCAGTTTCCGTCAGAGGGCTGGCGCTTTTGTTTTCGATTCACCTTCTTTACCGCGAAAAACCCCCGTACCCTCCTGTCATTCCTGTCATTCTGATAACACGAGGCATCTATGGACAGATCGCCGCAACTGCAATATTCTTCTCGGCAACGATCTGGGATTCCCCGGATCGCGTGGGGAGGTGGTCATTGAATCGCAGGATTTGGATCTCTCTGTTGTCTCTGGTGTGTATTCTGGCGATGGCCGGAACGGGTTTTGCCCACCACGGCGGCGCAGCCTTTGACATGAAGTCCATGGTGACCGTGCAAGGGACAATCACGGAATTCCGCTGGGTCAACCCGCATGTGCAAATCTACCTTGACGCAGCGGACGACAAGGGAAATACCGTGCATTGGACTTGCGAGACTGCCGATCCCTCCATGCTGGTGCGGCAGGGCTGGAGCAACGATACGCTGAAGCCGGGAGACCATGTGACGCTCGTGGGGCACCCGGCCAAGACCGGAGTCAAGGTAATGGTCTTGGATAAGCTCGTCCTGGCCAACGGGCAGGAACTCGCCGCCAAAGCCGTAGTGAACTAGATGCGGACCAAGCAACCGCACGAGGGATTGGGGAGGCGATGGGCATGAAAAAGCCGTTTGTGAGTTGCGTAGTTACGCTGCTGGCTGCGTCGGCGTGTTGCTCAGGCGCACACGCACAAACATCCAGCCCGGCGCCCGGCCAGCCGGCGGATGCAAAACCAGCGGCGGCTCCATTTTCGCCGCGTGACCTGGATGGGATCTGGATGCCGATTTCGGGCCCGGCCGGCGGTCCGCAGATTGTCGATCCGAACACGCATCCTCCGTTCACGCCGTGGGCCAAGGCCCGATTTGACGCCTCGTTTCCTTCGCTGGGCCCCCGAGACGTTGCCGGCAAGGAGAACGATCCGATTTTGCAGTGCTATCCGGACGGAATGCCCAAGCAACTGGGCTCGCCCCATCCCTTCGAGATTTTCATGCTTCCCGACAGAATGCTGACGATTTTTGAAAAGGACCACGATTGGCGATATGTCTGGACCGACGGGAAAAAACATAACGCCGGCGAGGGGCCGACCTACGACGGACACTCCACGGGCCGATGGGACGGCGATACCTTTGTGGTCGACTCCGTGGATTTCAACGACATACCGTGGCTCGATTATTTTGGCGACCCGCATAGCGACGCGATGCATTTGACGGAATACTACAAGCGCGTGAATCACGATACGCTTTCGATCAGCGTAACGATTGACGATCCCAAGGCGTACACGGCAGTGTGGGTGGGCAAACCGCACCTTTACAAGCTGGAGCCCGACTGGGACATCCTGAACTACTACTGCACCATCGACGATATTAAACAGTACGATAAGGATGTGCGGATCCCGGGAGGCGCGGCCGGCGCTGGGGAAGCGGCCAAGAGCAAGTGAGACCGCGTCGCCTGATTCACCCGATCTGAGAGCGTGTTGCACAGCCAAGTTCTCCGGCAGGACTGGTGCTATTTTTTTGGCTCGACTCCCCCACCCCCCCGGGTATTTTTCCGCAAGAGGCCGCAATTGATTGATATTGCACAGTTTGCCGCGTTCCAGGCGGCCAAAGAGGACGCCAAGAGAGTGTAAGTCATTGAATCTGCGACGGTTCGTTTTTGGCGGAATGCAGCCCTGACCTAAAGAGTTCGCAAAGCTATGAAAGTAATGGATTGCATGGTTATGGGCTCGGAGAAAGAGGCGCGCCGCAAAGCAGATTCTCGTCCGGGGCAGACTCGGAATCCACAGGTGGAAAACCACACGGCCACCCACATATATTTTACCACGCGAGTAAAGCGAATCGTCTCGAGCTCCTAAGAAATCATAGAACCTCGAAACGCAAATCAGGAGACCACCCCCATGCGCGTAGTGGGTCGGTTTATCCATATTGTGAACGGACCGGAGAGATTCCTCGTCGCCGGGCTCCTTGATTTCATAACGACGTCGGCTCCTTGGACCCGGGTAGACTTGGCGTGATCAGCGACCAAGGCTCGGGAGAAAGGAGCCGAAGATGAAGATTATAGGCTGTGATTTTCATCCGAGCTATCAGCAGATCGCGGTATTGGACTTGGCGACCGGAGAGATGATGGAGAAGGCGCTGAGTCACGAGAGGAAGGAGGAGGTGCGGGCCTTTTACGCGGGACTGGGAGGGTCCGTGCGAGTGGGGATCGAGGCCAGCGGGCAGTCGCAGTGGTTCGAGCGGATGCTGGGGGAGTTGGGACACGAGTTATGGATTGGGGATGCGGCCAAGATTCGGGCCAGTTGCGAGCGGAAGCAGAAGACCGACCGGCGCGATGCGGAGTTGTTGCGGAGGCTACTGGCGGAAGATCGCTTTCCACGGATCTGGGTGCCCACGGCGGCCGAGCGGGACGGGCGGCAGTTGCTGCTGCACCGTCACAAGCTGGTGCGCATGCGCACGCAGGTGAAGAACCAGTTGCAGGCGCTGGCGCTGAACCAGGGCGTGCAACGGAAGAGGAAGTTGTGGAGCGAGGCGGGAAGAAAGCAGCTGGAAGCGTTGCCGCTGTGGCCCTGGGCCAGCCGGCGGAGAGCGGAGTTGCTGCAGCTGCTCGATCAGCTGGGGGCGTCGATCGCAGAACTGGACCGTGCGGTGGCCGAGCAGGCCAACGCACGGCCGGCGGCACAGCGATTGATGACCCATCCGGGCGTGGGACCGATCACGGCGCTGGCGTTCACGCTGACGATGGGGCCCGCGGAGCGTTTTCAGCGGGGCAAACAGGTGGCCAGCTACCTGGGGCTGATTCCCAGCGAGTATTCCAGCGGCGGGCGCCAGCAGCGGCTGGGGCACATCAGCAAACAGGGCAATCCGTTTCTGCGCGGCTTGCTGGTGGAAGCGGCGCAGAGTGCGGTGCGGCTGGAGCCGGAGATGCGTCGCGCCTATCAACGATTGGCCCAGCGGAAGTGTCGTGGGCTGGCGAAAGTGGCCATGGCACGGAAGCTGGCAGTGAGGTTGTACTGGATGCTGCGCTTGCAGGTGAACTATGCGCAGCTGATCCAGGGTTCGCATGCAGGACAGCCCGGGTCATTCTGTGGTCGTGGTTAAGACCGGCTCCTTGAGTGGGCATCCTGCCTCCCCAAAGCGTTGGGGAGTTCGAACAGGG
>Ga0302326_10007507_pt1 | contig 24216 bp, 18 predicted proteins | sample Palsa_T0_3_FD_202264 | JGI IMG/M metagenome (GOLD analysis project Ga0302326, IMG submission 202264) | Peat permafrost microbial communities from Stordalen Mire near Abisko, Sweden - Palsa_T0_3 | ecosystem: Environmental > Terrestrial > Soil > Palsa > Peat permafrost | place: Sweden: Abisko... | reverse complement strand
TGCCTCTTCAACCGCGTCAAGCAGCGAGAGCGTGAAGGGCTGCGGCGTTTCTTCGTCGCTCTCCGCAGGCGCTTGCTCTTTCGCGTCGAGCGCGAAGGCGAATCCATGCTCGTGTGCAGCCGCGTAGAATGCGGCGATTTGCTCTTCGGTGGGCTTCTCAATCAAATCGACCGCAGGCGCGGACGCGGACGGCGCAAGGTCCTTGAGCATGGATGTGAATTCGAGCTCGGTGAAGAGTTCGCGGCAGGCTTCGAGATCGGGCGCCTGCGTCTGCATCACGGAAAGATCAAGCGGCAGCGGCACGCGGCAATCGATGGTGACCAGTTCCTTCGACAACAGCACCGCTTCGCGATTCTGCTCCAGCGATTCGCGGTAGGTCTTGCGCTTCACTTCGCTGGCATGATCCAGAACGGCTTCGACGGAGCCGAATTCAAGAATGAGCTCGACGCTGCCCTTGTCGCCGATGCCGGGCGCGCCGGGAATGTTGTCGACCGCATCGCCGCGCAGCGCCATCACATCGACGACCTTTGCCGGCGGCACGCCCAGCGTCGCAAGCACACCGGCGGGATCGAGAATCAGGTTGTCCTTTTGCGGGTTGAGGATCTTGATGCGCGGCGTGACCAGCTGCATCATGTCCTTGTCGCCGGAGACGATGAAGACTTCGTGCTCAAGCTCGGCGGCCTCGCGCGCCAGCGTGCCGATGACGTCGTCGGCCTCAAAGCGCTCGGCCTCGAGGATGGGAATGCGCAACGCCTCCAGCGCGCGGCGGATGTAGGGTATCTGGCGGCGCAGGTCCTCGGGCATGGCTTCGCGATTGGCCTTGTAGCCCGCATAGGTCACGTCTTCAAAGCTCTGCGTCTTCGCATTCCACTTGCGCAGCGGCGCCATGGTGCGCGCGCGCTCATCGCGGAACACTTCGCCGCTCACGTCGAAGACAGCGGCAAAATATTGCGGAGCAAAATCCTGGCGCAGCTTCTTGATCATGTTGACGAAGACGTAGATGGCCGCGGTGGGCAGGCCGCCGCGCGTGCTCATGGGGCGGCTGCGCTGCATGGCGTGATAGGCGCGAAAGATGAACGACATGGTGTCGAGCAGGAAGACGGGCGGCTTGGCTTGGTCGGTCACGGTAAAGAGTCTATCAGGGTCGCAGGTGCGTGAGTGGGCGCTTGTCCACCAACCTTCTAATCTTCGTGAAGGAGCCGAAGAATCATAAAGAACCATATATAGATGGAACTATCCCGCCTTAGCCGCAAAAACAAAGACGCGGCGAAGGTGGGGCACCCGCTTTTGTGGAACTGCACTGCCTCGATCAGGAGATGAACATGCAATCGCCGTAGCTGAAGAAGCGGTATTGCTGCTTCACCGCGTGGCGATATGCGGCAAGCGTACGCTCGCGGCCGGTGAATGCAGAGACGAGCATCAGCAGGCTCGATTGGTGCAGATGAAAGTTGGTGAGCAGCGCGCCGACCATGCGGAACTGAAAGCCGGGTGAAATGAAGATGTCGGTTTCGCCGGAGTGTGCGCTGAGTTCGCTGCCGGCGGCGGTGAGGGCGCAGTGCTCGAGTGTGCGAACGACAGTGGTGCCGGCGGCGGCGATGCGGCGGCCTTCGCGAACGGCGCGGTTGAGGGCTTCGGCCGCGGCGGGTGAGAGCGTGTAGCGCTCGCGGTGGAGGCGGATTTCGTCGAGCGTCTCCACGCGCAGCGGCGCAAAGGTGCCGAGGCCGACGTGCAGCGTGATGCGGGCAATTTCAATGCCGCGCGCCGTGAGCGCTTCGAGGGTCTGTGGAGTGAAGTGAAGGCCAGCGGTTGGCGCGGCTACCGATCCGGGTTCGCGCGAGAAGACGGTCTGATAGCGCTCTCGGTCGGCGGCGGCGTCACTGCGGCGGATGTAGGGCGGCAGCGGCATGTGGCCGATGCGGTCGAGGGCTGCGAAGAAATTGTCGACGGGCGTGAATTGCAAGAGGCGCTCGCCAAATTCGCCGCGGTCTATGACTTCAGCTTCGAGTTCGAGGGCGCCTGCTGCTGAATGGAAGAGGAGCGTGTCGCCCACGCTCACTTTTTTTCCCGGCTTGACGAGGGCGCGCCAGCGGTTTTCGCCGGATGGCTCGGTGAGGAGGACTTCGATCTGACCCTCGTTCCGATCCATTGAGATTTGTGGTTTCCCAGGTCTCAAAATCGAGACCTGGGGCACCCATGTTTGTGGTGCTGCCGACGATTCTTGCCGTTGGCGGCGCGCGTAGAGGCGCGCGGGGATGACGCGGCTGTCGTTGAGCACGAGCAGATCGCCGGGTTGCAGCAGCGATGGGAATTCGGCAAAGTGTGAATCGCGAAGCCCGCCTGACGCGCGGTCCATCGCTAACATGCGGCTGGCGCCGCGCTGTGCGGGCGGCTCTTGCGCGATCAGCTCTGGCGGCAGATTGAAATGGAAGTCTTCAACGCGCAGGGCAGTCATGCGATGGGTTTCCTGAAGTGGGCGAGGGCGCGATGGCGGGCGGTTTCGATCGCGGCATTGAGCTCAGCGCATTTGGTTTCAAATTCATCAGTGCGAAAATCGGTTGGGACGCGCGTCCACGGGCCCCAGCTGACAACGATACGCGTGAAGGGCATGGGAATGAGGAAGCGGTCCCACGAGTTGACGACCCACGCGCGCTGGGGCTCGAGATGAAATGCGCCGATGGGCGCGCCGGTGGTTTGCGCGAGCTTGATGGGGCCGGCCTTGGTTTGATAGATAGGCCCGCGCGGGCCGTCGGCGGTAAAGATGGCGGGCGTGCCCGATTCGAGCACGCGCTTGAGACCCATCAATCCGCCGCTCGCTCCGCGCGAGCTGGAACCGCGCACGGCGCGGAAGCCGAACAGGCCCAGGGTGCGCGTGATGAGTTCGCCATCGAAGCTCTGGCTGATGAGAATGGTGGCGTGGGTGCGGCGGAAGTAGACGGCGCAGGGCAGCACGCACTGGTGCCAGAAGCAAAAGATCTCTGCGCCGGCGCCGAGTCCGTCGAGCAGTGGGGACACGCCTTCGACGGCGATGGCTTCAAAGCGCCAGGTGCGGCTTACGATCCAAAGCAGCGCCCAGACTAGGCGCGGGACGACGGCCAGCATGAGGCGCTGGAGAAGAGTAAAGCGCGGTGTGGATTCGGTGGGCACTGAGTATGATTCTAAGTCGCCTTCGAGCCATGCGGGATTGCGGCAATACAACAGGGGCTCAAGCCCGCTCCGTTATTGCGGCTTTTGCGGCACGACTGAAGTCGTGCCCTGTTACAAAGCGGTCGCCATCACTAGCTATAGCGGAGCCAGCGCAGCAACTCTGGGAGCGTAGCTCGCTTGCCGTACATGAGAATGCCGACGCGGTAGAGGCGCGAGGAGAACCAGAGCACGCCCCAGATGCTGAGGAGCATGAGCGCGATCGACACTGCGAACTGCCACGCGGGCGGAATCTCCGAAGCCATGCGCAGGAACATGATGATGGGCGCGGTGGGCGGGAAGAGCGATGCGGCCACCGACCACACCGAGTTTGAGTCATTGATGATGAGCACGATGAGCGAGAAGCTGAGCCACGTGGGCGCCGCGGCCAGCGGCATGTACATTTGGAGCTCCTGCTCGGTTTCGCAGGTTGCAGCGAGGCCCGCGAACAGCGCGCTGTAGAGCAGGTAGCCCAACACGAAGTAGACCGGGAAAAGAATGACCTCAATGGGCGAGAAGTGAATGGCGTATTCGCCGCTGAGGATGGGCGCAGCCAGTGCGGAGCCGAGAATGGCGGCGCCGGCGATGAGCCAGATGCCGATTTGCGTGAGTCCCACCGCGCCCACGCCGATGAGCTTGCCGGCCAGCAGGTCGCCGGGCTCGGCTGTGGCCAGCATCACTTCAAATATGCGCGAGGTTTTCTCCTGGATGATAGACCGGGCCACGTTCATGCCATAAATCATGGTGGTCATTGAGAGCAGAATGGCCATTGCGTAGCCCTTCCAGAAGGAAGCCTGCGCACTGCTCTTGACGATCTGGCCGTCTTTTTTCACCTGGAATGTCTTGAGCGTGACGCCTTTGACCACAGCCTCGGCATCGGGCTGCGACATGCCGGCCGCGGTGAGGTGCACGCTGACCAGCGATGAGTTTAATGCATCGTTGAAGCGGGCGATGCCGATGAAGTCGCCCGAGGACTGCGAGTAGTAGGTGGCCTCGGGCACCACCCCCTGAGGCGAGTCGATCCAGAGCAGGCCGTCGAGGTCGCGGGTGCGCACGCGAGCCAGCAGCGCGTCGCGATCGGCGGGCGTGGCAGGCGAGATCACGTCCACGATAGCCTTGGCGGATTTGTCGCTGAGCAGGCGAGTACGAATGTCGTTGGCCAGTGCCGCATTGTCGCTGGCCACGGCCAGATGCTTGCCGGAGCCGAGCCCCATGCTGGCGAGATAGAACACCCCGATGATGATGGCGAATACCAGCGGCAGTCCCAAGGTGGTCATGCGAAAGGCGCGGCCGCGCACCTGCTCCAGGTATTCTCGGCGGGCGATCAGAAACATGCTACGCATCGGCCTTGCCTCCCACGGTCTGGATAAAGATCTCTTCAAGCGACGGCTCGACCAGTTCGAAGCGGTAGATGGTCGCCACGGCGGCGGCCTCATGCAGCAGGCGCTGTGCGTTGCCGTGTTCCTTGAGGCGGATCTCGGCGTGGCCGGAGTAATTCTTCGCTTCCGCAATTTCTTCGCTGTTGAGGAAAGAGGCACTGCCCTCAAACTCGACAATGACGCGATTGCGTTCGTAGCTGGCCTTGATCTCGCGCACCTTGCCGGCCAGCACGGCGCGCCCCTTGTCGATGAGGCAGATGGAGTCGCAGAGCTTCTCCACCTGGTCCATGCGATGCGTGGAAAAGAGGATGGCTTTGCCCTGCTCCTTGAGCTCGATGAGGGTGCGCTCGAGCAGCGTGGCGTTGACCGGATCGAGCCCGGAGAATGGCTCATCCATCACGATGAGGCCGGGATCGTGCAGCAGCGATGAGATGAACTGGATCTTCTGCTGCATGCCCTTCGAGAGCTCTTCGGTTTTCTTGGCCAGCACGTCGTCGATCTCAAGGCGCTTGGTCCAATCGACGGCGCGCTTGCGTGCTTCGCCGGCCTCGAGGCCGTGCAGTTCGCCAAAGAAAACGAGCTGCTCCAGCACCTTCATCTTCTTGTAGAGGCCGCGCTCTTCGGGCAGGTAGCCCACGCGCTCCAGTATCTTGCGTTCAAAGGGCTTGTCGAAGAGGCGGATGGCGCCCGAGTCGGGAATGGTAATGCCCATCATCATGCGGATGGAGCTGGTTTTGCCGGCGCCGTTGGGACCGAGCAGGCCAAACATCTGGCCGGCATCGATTTGCAGGCTGAGATTGCTGACCGCGACTTTGCTCTCGTAGGCCTTGGTGACTGCCACGAGTTCGACAATTGGCATGAATACTCCCGCGGCTCCGTGTTATCAGGTAAACCCTTGGGCCAGCCTGAACAGAAGTGTAGCAAAGCGGCGCGCGCCGATTGGCGCAGGGAGTGTTACGCAGGTGAGGCACGGATGGTTCAATTTGAGGGGTTCGATGCCGGGTCTTGGAATCCGGCGCTCCCCGGATCGCAGGTGGTTGGGGCTCGGTGTCTCCCACCCTTTCCGCGAAAAGATGCGGAGAGGATGGTGCCCCGCATTGCCGAGGCGTAGGCTGCCGGCGAATTCTCAAGGAACGCCGTCCGGCGCCGATAAGCAGCCCATGGGAATCCTCTGCCCCCCGGTGTCACGCTCTCCGAGCGGGAGCGCGCTCATTGAACACGCGTCGCTGGTTGCTGCCGTGGATCAGGCCGCGGACGCCATTGTGATCACCGACGCGGGGGGCATTATCCAGTATGTCAACCCCGCATTTACGGTACTGACCGGATATGCGCGAGAGGAAGCTGTGGGGCAGAATCCCCGCATGTTGAAGTCGGGGCGGCAGCCGGCGGAGTTCTACGCGGATCTTTGGAAGACGATTCGGAAGGGACGGCCCTGGAACGGCGAGCTGATCAATCGGCGCAGAGATGGGTCGTTTTATCTGGAGGAGATGCGCATCACACCTGTGCTTTGTGAGGACGGAACGATCGGCAGTTTCATCGCCATCAAGCGGGACGTGACCCAGCGCCGGGCAGAGGAAGATGAGCGGGCTTTCCTGGCCGCGGTGGTGGAGGGATCGGAAGATGCGATTTTCGCCTATTCGCCCGCCGGCACGATCCTTACCTGGAACCACGGCGCGGAGGCGATGTGGGGTTATGCGGCTGAAGAAGTAGTCAGTCAGCCGCTGTCGATGATTCTTGCTCCGGAGCGTTTTCATCCCGCCGCGAAGTTTAACGCGCGGGTGCGTGGGGGAGAGGCAATTTCACAGCACGAGAGCGTGGGCCTGCACAAGGATGGCCGGCGCATCCAGATCTCGGTCACTGGTTCGCCGGTCAGGAACGCGGCTGGCGAAGTGGCCGTCTCGGTCATCGTGCGCGACATGACGGAGCGGCGCGCGGCCGAGCGGAAACTCAGGGAGAGCGAAGAGCGATTTCGGCGAGTGTTTGAAAACGCGCCGTTCGGCCTGGCAGTGTACGAACTGGACGGCGGCATCACCATGTTGAATGCCGCATTTTGCGCCATGCTGGGCTATGCCCGGGAGGAGCTGCAGGCCGTCAACTGGCGGCAACTGACCATACCCGCGGACATTGGCCCGTCTGAGGTGCTGCTCAAGCGGATGCTTAGGGAGCCGGGAAAAATTGTGGAAGCGGAGAAGCGCTACCTGCATAAATCCGGGCGCTCGGTGTGGGCGCACATCAGGGTTTCGGTGTTGACCGACGCGGAGGGAGCGCCGCTCCAGTTTGTGGTTCATGCCGAGGACATCACCGAACGCAAGCGCAGCGAGGACGCCCTGCGGGAAAGCGAAGAGCGCTTCCACACCATGGCGGACAGTTTTCCGTCGATCATGTGGGTCACCGGATTCACGGGAGACCTTGAGTTTGTCAACCGTGCATACCGGGAATACTTCTCCATCACCAGCGAACAGGTGACAGAGGGCAAGTGGGAGCTGCCGGTGCATCCCGACGACCGGGCAGCGTACGTTGCGGCCTTTGAGCGGGCGTTGCGGGATCACACGGCTTTCAAGATGGACGTGCGGGTGCGGCGGGGCGATGGCGAGTGGCGGCTGGTGGGCTCGTATGCCGAGCCGCGCCATTCGCCGTCGGGCGAATACATGGGGCACGTGGGCCTGAGCGCCGACATCACGGAGCGCAAACAGGCCGAACAGGCACTCAAAAACAGCGAAGAAAAGTTCCGCCAGTTGGCGGAGAACATCCGTGAAGTCTTCTGGATGATGGATGCAGCCGGCACGGAGATCCTCTACATCAGCCCCGCATATGAAAAGGTTTGGGGCAGGACCTGCGAGGGACTCTACAGGAACCCGATGTCGTGGATCGATGCCATCCATCCGGAAGATCGGGAACCGGCTCATAGGACGTTTGACCGGCAACTTCAAGGCGAAGCGATCGACTCCGAATACCGCATCCACACGCCGGACGGTGCGGAGAAATGGATCAGCGACCGGGCATTCCCCATTCGCGACGAGAGCGGGACGATCGTGCGCGTGGTGGGTATTGCGGAAGACATGACGGAGCGGAAGCGGCATGAGCGGGAGCTGATCGACGCGCGCGAGGGCGCCGACGCCGCCAACCGGGCCAAGTCGCGCTTCCTGGCCAATATGAGCCATGAGATCCGCACGCCGATGAACGGCGTGATCGGGATGATCCAGCTGCTGATGGAGACGGCTCTGACTGAGGAGCAGAAGCGCTTTGCGGAGGTGGTCCAGACCAGCGGGCAGGTGCTGCTGGCGCTGATCGACGACATCCTGGACCTGGCCAAGGTCGAGGCCGGCAAGATCGCGCTGGAATGGCTGCCGTTTGACTTGAGGCGCACGGTGGATGAGGTAGCGCAGCTGCTGGGCGTGCAGGCCGGCGCCAAAGGCCTGCGCATCCGTCTGCTCATCGCGGAGGAGGCGCCGCGCATCGTGCGTGGAGATGCCCATCGGCTCCGCCAGGTGCTGACCAACCTGTGCAGCAATGCCATCAAGTTCACCTCGCGCGGAGAGATCGCGCTCGAAGTAACCGTGGTGGGTGGACAGAATGGCAGGACGACTCTCCGCTTTGCGGTGACCGATACCGGCATCGGCATCGCGCCCGAGGCACTTCGGTCGCTGTTCCTGCCGTTCATGCAGGCTGACGCGTCGACCACGCGGAAGTACGGAGGCACGGGACTGGGACTGGCCATCTGCAAGCAGCTTGCCGAGATGATGGGCGGGGCAATCGGCGTGGACAGCCGCGAGGGCGTGGGGTCCACGTTCTGGTTTACAGCGGTATTCGATCTGGCGGAGCCGGCACAGGCGGCCCTTGCGGAGGGAAGCGGGAAAACGGCCGCGCGCCGCGGCGTCACGGTGAATGGACGGCCGGCGCGCATTCTGGTGGCCGAGGACAACGCCACCAACCGCATTGTGGCGCTGGCGCAACTGAGAAAACTCGGCTATGAGGCCGACACCGTGAGCAACGGCGCAGAGGCCGTGGAAGCGGTGGAGAGCGGCCGCTACGACCTGGTGCTGATGGACTGCGAGATGCCGGTGATGGACGGATTTGAGGCAGCGCGGCGCATCCGCATGTCGAGCCGGCCTCGGTTTCCCATCGTGGCGGTGACCGCCGACGCCATGCCGGCAGACCGCGAGCGTTGTCTGCGCGTGGGCATGAATGGCTATCTGGCCAAGCCTGTGGAACTTGGGCAGTTGGCGAATACGATTGCCACGTGGCTGGCGGCGGCTCCGGGTGAAGACCGGGCTGTGCCGGCGCCGGATTGCGCGGCGGTTCGCGGAATTGAGGAGATTTTCAATGAAGAGGCATTTCTAGCGCGGCTGATAGGCGACCGCAGGCTCGCAGCCGTGGTGCTGAAGGGGTGTCTCGAGGACCTGCCGGTCCAGTTGGTTCGGCTGCGCGAGCGGCTGGAGGCCTGCGACACGACAGGCCTGCGGCTGCAGGCGCACACGCTCAAGGGAGCCGCGGCGACGGTGGCCGCCGAGGCGCTGCGCGCCGTGGCTCTGGAGATGGAGACGGCGGCGCGGGTGGGCGAACTTGCCCGTTGCGGGGAACTGCTGCCGCGGGCGATCTCCGAATTCGAACAGCTCACGACCACGCTCAAAAACGCAGGCTGGGCCTGAACAGAGGAAGGAACAAACGAGATGAAGACGCTGATTGTTGAAGACGACTTTACCAGCCGGCTGCTGCTGCAGTCCTTTCTTGCGCTCTATGGGGAATGCCACATTGCCGTCAACGGCAAAGAAGCGGTGGACGCGTTTCGGCTGGCCGCCGACTGCGGATCTCCCTACGACCTGGTGTGCATGGACATCCTGATGCCGGAGATGGACGGAAACGAGGCGGTGAAGCAGGTGCGCGCGCTTGAAGAAGAGCGCGGCGTGCTCTCGTCGCGCGGCGCAAAGATCGTCATGACCAGCGCCGTGACCGATCCGCGCGAGGTGTGCGAATCGTTCAAAGGACTTTGCGACTATTACCTGTTCAAGCCGATCGATGCGGGCAGACTTCTGGGGTATTTGAAGGAGATGCGGCTGGTGTGAGGGGCTTATTTCGGCAGCCAGCTCTGTGTCAGGGCACGACTTCAGTGGTATCTCCATCGGAAACTTCGACGTCAAGCCATGCTGCAAGAGCTTTGTTTCGACATGTCAAATCGGATTTTACTGACCTAATCCTTTTCTTTTTAGCGGGTTAGGGGGAAAGTGGGGGAGGGGTGGGGTGCATGAGAGCAAGAGAACCGATGCGAGGGGTTGCTCCGGGCTTGATTTGGCCCGTCGCGAATCCCCTGCGTTCACTCACATTGACTATTATGCGCGTGAGGCCCGTAATTATACGCAAATCCATGGAGGGAATTTGTTGAATAGAATGAGGTAGTTAGAAAAAATATCAGAGGCCGGGGCTTGACAGCCACTGGGTTTTCAGGCCTCGTTCAGCGGATACACCGGTGGCGGACCGTTGCAAAGCCCCATTTCAAATCCCAGTTCGCGCCTGCATGATCGTTTGCGGGTTGGCGGGGTAGCTCAGGATGGTTTGTCCCGGCCGGGCGCTCCATTCTTTTCACGCTCTTTGTGAAAAGGGTGGAAGGCCGCGAATGCCGGCAGCGGGATCAGGGCAAGCGACAATCTCCGCGGATATTGCGGAGATTGGATAACCGATTCTCCGCCTGGATATCGCGGCAGATTTTGACCGCTTGACGTTGAACGCGTTGCAGCCTACCAATGGAAGGAGGATGGAGCGCATGACGTCGAAATCGTCGACTACCACCGCGAGCGGAAAGGGAAGAAATAGGGTTCCCCTGGTGCGCCCCGCGCAGGGGTGGAACTACCGCTACGTGACCACGCCGCCCGGAGAGATGCTGGCGGAGGAGTTTCTCAAGCCGCTCGGCTTGAGCCAGCATCGGCTCGCGATGAACATTCGTGGGCCGTCGACGCGCATTGGGGAAATTGTTCGCGGCAAGCGCGCCATCACTCCCGACACGGCGCTGCGCCTGGCCCGGTTCTTCCAGACCAGCCCGGAGTTCTGGCTCAATCTGCAGCAGATGCGCGACCTATCGAAAGCCCGGCTCGCGCTGGCCAAGACCATCGAAGCCGAGGTACCGGTCTACGAAACGAGTGCGGCATAGGTGACGAGTCTGAACAAAGGGCTGGCATACTAATGTCATGGCCAACCCTGAACATCTTGCCATTTTGAAGAAGGGCGCTGAGACGTGGTTCCAATGGCGACGCAAGAATAGCGGAGTCAGGCCTGACCTCAGAGAGGCGGACCTCAGAGAGGCGGACCTCTTCGGGGCGTACCTCAGAGAGGCGGACCTCTTCGGGGCGAACCTCTTCTGGGCGATCCTCATCGGGGCGGACCTCGGCGGGGCGAACCTCAGAGAGGCGGACCTCAGAGAGGCGGACCTCGGCGGGGCGAACCTCGGCATCGCGGGGCTCCGTGGCGCGGACCTCAGCGGGGCGGACCTCAGCGGGGCGGACCTCTTCGGGGCGGACCTCAGCGGGGCGAACCTCCATAAGGCGGACCTGAGCGGGGCGGAAGTTGGGAGTACCTCATTTGCCAATGTCGATTTGAGCACGGTCGAAGGACTAGAGACGGTGAAACATACCGGCCCATCCAGCATTGGCATCGACACCATCTACAAGTCCAAAGGCAAGATTCCGCACTCCTTCTTGCGTGGTTGCGGCGTACCCGAAAACTTCATTCAGTACATGGCGTCGCTGGTTGGCACGGGCATCGAATTCTATTCCCTGTTCATCAGCTACTCGCACAAGGACGAGTCGTTCGCGAAGCGGCTTCACGCCGATTTGCAGGCTAACGGAGTCCGCTGCTGGTACGCGCCCGAGGACATGCCCGGCGGGAAGAAGCTCCACGAGGAGATCGACGCGGCGATCCGGATGCACGACAAGCTGCTGCTCATCCTTTCGCCGGAGAGCATGAAGAGCGAGTGGGTGAGAACGGAAATCTCGAAGGCCCGCAAACGGGAGATCAAAGAGGGACGACGCGTTCTCTTCCCGATTCGTCTGTGCTCGTTCGACACGCTGCGCGACTGGGAGTGCTTCGACTCCGATGCGGGCAAGGATTCCGCTCGCGAGATTCGCGAATACTTCATTCCCGATTTCAGCAACTGGAAGGACCACGACGCGTACAAGAAGGCATTCGACAGGCTGCTCAAATATCTCCAGGGCAACGCCGATCCATCGCTGGCCTGACTGATCCACTTCCCCCAGGGGCTGAAGCCCAGTGCAGTATTGGGGCTCTTGCGGCACGACTGAAGTCGTGCCCTGTTACAAAGCCTCATCCCAAAAAGTCCTTTCGCAGTTTGTGACACATTCCGAGGTTCAGCCGCATCATGACTTGCGGTTTGGGCGGCTTGGCGCGGGGTCGTTTGTCCCGGCGGACGCGCGCCATTTAGCATCCGGAGTGTGCCCGGCCTCGATACTCCTGTGATGTATGTGCGCGGCGTTGGCCCCAAGGTGGCCGAGTTGCTTGTGCCCAAGGGCATCCTCACCGCCGAGGACCTGCTCTACCATCTTCCCTTCCGCTACGAGGACCGGCAAAATCCACGCAGCCTGGATGAGCTGAAGGCGGGTGAGACGGCCAGCGTGATCGCCGAGGTGCGTGGCTTTGCACTGCTGACGACGCGCAAGGCGCCGATCTTTGAGCTCACCATCGGCCAGGGCCGCTGCGCGATGAAGTGCGTCTGGTTTAACGGCACGTATCTCAACGGAAAATTTCATGCAGGGCAGACGGTGGCTGTGTACGGACGCGTCGAGCCGTCGCGCTCGTCGAGCAATCTGAAGATGATCCAGCCGCAGTTTGAGCTGCTGCCGGACGCGACGGACGATGCGGAGACACGGCTGCTTGAGGTGGGCCGCATCACGCCTGTGTATGAGTCGCTGGGCGGGAGCCGGCTGGCCTCGCGATGGCAGCGCAAGACGATCTTTCACTTGTTAGAGGGCGTGCGCGGCGCGGTGCCCGAATGCCTGCCGCGCGCAATGCTGGCGCGGCTTGCACTGCCGGACCGCGAGACGGCGCTGCGGGAGGCTCATTTTCCGCCCGAAGGGACCAGGCCGACCGAGCTGCAAAGCGCGGCCACGCCGGCGCATCGGCGGCTGATCTTCGAAGAGCTGTTCTTTCTGGAACTTGGCCTCGAACTCAAGCGGCGGCGCATGAGGGAGCGGCAGGGCATCGGTTTTCTGACCGGCGACAACGTGCGCGAAGCCATCCGCGAGGTGCTTCCGTTTCATCCGACGACGGCCCAGAAGCGGGCGCTGGGCGAGATCGTGGCCGACATGCGCACGCCGAGCCCCATGCGACGGCTGTTGCAGGGGGACGTGGGCTCGGGCAAGACGATTGTCGCGCTGCAGGCGATGCTGGTGGCGATGGAGAACGGCTACCAGGCGGCGCTGATGGCGCCTACGGAGATCCTGGCGACACAGCATTTTCTGGCGGCGAGGAAGCTGCTGGAGCGGTCGTCGCGCAAGCCGCGGATTGTGCTGCTGACGGGCGGGCTCGACGAGGACCGCAAGCGGCGCACGCGCGGCGAGATCAACCGCGGCGAGGCACAGCTGGTGATCGGCACGCACGCGCTCATCGAGGAGAAGGTGGAGTTCGACAAGCTTGGCCTCGTGGTGGTCGATGAGCAGCATCGCTTCGGCGTGATGCAGCGGTTCAAGCTGATGAAGAAGCCCAATCAGGCCGAGCCGGACGTGCTGGTGATGACGGCGACGCCGATTCCCCGCACGCTGGCGCTGAGCCTCTACGGCGACCTGGATGTGAGCGTGCTGGACGAGCTGCCGCCGGGCCGGACGCCGATTGTGACGCGGCGCGTGGAGGGCGAGCGCGCGCCGGAGGTGTGGGAATTTGTGCGCAGAGAGGTAGCCAAGGGGCGGCAGGCTTACATTGTGTACCCGGTGATCGAGGGCAGCAAGGAGGATGAGCCGGAGCTGGATTTTTCGCATGACGGCGTCGAGGTGGGACTTGACGCTTCCGAATCCCAGGTCTCAAAAGCGAGACCTGGGGCACCCAAATCGGGCCGGAAGGGGAAGACGGCGGAGCTGTTTGCCGAGGCGGCGCAGGAGGCCAATCCGGGCGCGAAGTCGGGGCTGAGATCGGCTGTGGAGATGTATGAAAAGCTGCGCGAGGGTCCGCTGGCCGGGCTGCGCGTGGGACTGCTTCATGGGCGCCTCGATGCCGACGAGAAGGAAGTGGCGATGCGGCGTTTCCAGCGCGGAGAGATCGATGTGCTGGTGGCGACGACGGTGATCGAGGTGGGCGTGGACGTGCCCAACGCGACGGTAATGGTGGTGGAGCATGCGGAGCGCTTTGGCCTGGCGCAGCTGCACCAGTTGCGCGGTCGCGTGGGCCGCGGAGCGCAGAAGAGCTATTGCATTTTGATTACCGGCGAGCGGGTTTCACCGCTGGGCGAGGAGCGGCTGAACGCCATGGTGCGCACCCAGGATGGATTTGAGCTGGCTGAACTGGATTTGAGCATGCGCGGGCCGGGGGAGTTTTTTGGCACGCGGCAGGCGGGTTTGCCTGACTTTCGCGTGGCCAACCTGCTGCGCGACCGGGAACTGCTGGAGCTGGCCAAGGTGGAGGCGGCGCGGTTTGTGAATCCTGACGGAAAAGCCGAAGCAACGGAAGCGGAACGCGCTCGCGTGTGGGCCCGGCTTAAGGAAGCCTGGCAGCGCAGGTATGGGCTGGTGGAGGCGGGTTGACCTTCGTGCCCATGCCTTACGCTGCCTTGTTGACGCCGGAGGCGGAGACCATTCTTACGGGGTACGTTTGAATTTCAAGGTCCACGCTGGCGATCTCGGTGCCGCACTCCTGTTGATGGCTGCGGGTGCACTGGCAGAGTTCAGTAAAGCGGATGTGGCCGTGCTGGCTGAGCTCAAGGCCGGCGGCAATGAGCACGCTATATATATCGACGCAAACCTGGCGCTCAAACTCAAACAGCATGCTGATGGTGCCTGTATCGTTGGCTCCGCGGCTAAGGACCCATCCCCCGCAGCCGAGGATGGCGCCGGTCAGCGTCTGCACCAGGCGCATGGGGTTCTCGATTGAAATCGCTTTCATCTGCATGGCCCAGGGTGTGGCCATTTCCAGCTGGGGGTTACGATCCTGAAGGTTGAGCATCATACCCCCTTTATCGGGCCGGGTAGGGATAGCCTCAACAGTGTTCAGGAGCAGACGCAAGCTGCCTCGCAATTGAACATCCGCGCCTCGCGGCGCGGTTCTGGTACCATGCGAAGGTAATTTGGCAGGCCTTTCCGGGTGGGTTGCGCACAGCCGCGCCCGGCAGCGATGGCCGGACATCGAGAAATGTTGTAGCTTCAATGTCATGATCGTCGGGTCGGGAATCGATGTGACGGAGATCGGGCGCATTGAGCGCTCTGTGGAGCGCTACGGGGCGCGGTTTCTCGATCGCGTGTACACTGTCGCGGAACAGGCCTATTGCCTGCGCAAGCGTAAGGCCGCGGAGAGCTTTGCGGCGCGCTTCGCGGCCAAGGAGGCGGCGGCCAAGGCGCTGGGCACGGGCATCAGCTACGGCGTGAGCTGGCTGGAGATCGAGGTGGTGCGGGAACCGAGCGGCAGGCCGACGCTCCGGTTTCACGGTCGCGCGGCGCAGATCGCGGCCGGGCTGGGCGTGGCCCGGGCGGCGCTTTCGCTCACCCACACCGGCCAGGTGGCCATGGCCAGCGTGGTGCTTGAGGCCGCCGGATAGGCCTTGACCATTCTGGTATGCTCATAGCGTCGGAAAAATGTGTAGAGGCGAGGTCGCGGAATCCCACCGCTGGGGCAGACCCGGCGGCCGGTTGGTGGACTTCTGCGCCGTTCCAATGCAGGGCCTGTGTAAGCACCTGAAAACGCAAGCAAGAGGAGCACCGTGCCGAGCCGAAAAGAGCTGCAGTGGTCGCAACTGAGAGTCGGAATATTGGTCCTGGTCGCCATGGCTGTGCTGATCGGGCTGATCTTTCTCATGTCCGGCTCCACGGGCGGACTGTTCGCAAAAAAGCTCACACTGCGCGCCTACTTTGCCAACGCGTCGGGACTCAAGGACGGCGCGCCAGTGACGCTGGAAGGCGTGACCGTGGGCAATGTGCTGCACGTGCGGATTGTGCCGGAGCGCCATCCCACGCCGGTGGAAGTGTCGATGCAGGTGGGCGAAGAATATCTGGCAGGGTTGCACACTACATCGACCGTGGCTATTGCGCAGGCGGGCGTGCTGGGCGACAGCTTCATCGATATCAGCTCGCCCCAGTCCACGGGGCCGCCGCCGGCCAACAATGCGGAGTTGCTGACCGCGAGCGCGCCCAGCATTCAGGACGTGATCGGCTCCAGCCAGTCGGGCATACAGGATCTCGACAAGGTGGTCAAAAAGCTGGAGATTACGATCGATGCCATCAACTCCGGCAAGGGCACTGTGGGCAAGCTGCTGAACGATCCGGCGCTCGCCAACAAGGTCACGCTCATCGTTGGCGATCTGCAGGCGATTACCAACGCGGTGGCCGGCGGCAAAGGCACGCTGGGCAAGCTGGTCATGGACGACACGCTGTATATGCACGCCAACTCGACCATCGCTCATCTGGATCACATTTCCGCAGAGCTCGACGCGGGCCACGGCAGCGCCGGCAAGCTGCTGCACGACGACGAATTCTATAAGAACCTCAACTCGGCGGTCGCCAACGCCAATACGCTGGTGGCAGAGATCAACGCGGGCCACGGGACCATCGGCATGCTGTCGCACGATCCGATGTTTGCCAAGAAGATGGACGACCTGGTGAACAACCTCGATATGCTGATGAGGAATGTGAACGAGGGCAAGGGCACGCTGGGGCAGTTGGCCGTGAACCGCTCGCTCTATGACAACGCCGACAAGACCATGGACCAGACCACGCTGTTGCTGAAGGGCTTCCGCGAGAATCCGAAGAAATACCTGACCATCAATATGAAGGTGTTTTGAGCGGGCTGCGTTTTTCTCCGAGCAACAGTTTTTATGATCCCGAACACCCCGAATCTGTCATCCTGAGGGAAGCGCAGCGGAGTCGAAGGACCTGCGTTTGCTTTTTCTATATCCGATAAGCAGGTCGCTCGACTCGATCTGGCGCAACGAAGCGCGCCTGGTTGAGCTCCGTTGAGAATCATTGCGACGGTACGCGACGGCCCTGCGGGGCGGCGGGCGGACGGTTCGCGCTGACCCAGGGTTCCACCCTGGGCTACTCTCGATGGCTTCCTGCGGGAGCGGCCGAGCTATTCGGAATGCCCCGATACGTGCGCCAGAACTCCACGAACCCCTTGAGCCGCACGACCTGGAAATAATCGCCGGCGACGAAGTAGAAGACCGCGACGACCACCCATTCCTGATGCAGCGCGCTCATGCCGACCTCGTCGGCAAATGGAATCAGCACCGACGAAAAAACCATGGCGACCACCATAAGCGCCAGCTTGACGATGCCCATGACCAAATTGGCCTCGATCAGCTTGCCGGTAAAAGCCTTGCCCAGCCACAGACTCCGGCCAAGAGCTGAAACCGCGGAGCGGTCTTCGAGCAGCGCGAGCAGCGGCGCAATGGTGAGCACCCAGCTCACCACCGCCCACAGCGTGAAGTACCCCAGCGTCAGAAAGATGACCCACATGGAAAAGCCGACCAGGTCGGGCTCGGCGCTGGGAACGATGTGCGTGCGCGCCACCCAGCCGACGGCCTGGTACCAATCCCAGACGATGGCAATGAGCAGCAGCAGCCAGCCGGCCTGGAGTGCGATCAATGCGAGTGGGCGCATCGGCAGGCGCGGATGGAGGCGCTTGAGCACCAGGCTGCGGCCCAGACCTGCGACGACTGCCCATGCCAGCCCTGCGGCGGGCGCGAGCCAGATGAGCACGTGGCCCACGAGCGGACGATAGAGCGACCACGCGCGATCGAGCTGCACGGCGGCGAGCCACGGATTCTGCAGGCTGAGATTGCCGATCCCGGCCGTGTCTGGAGGCAACGCGGCGAGAATTTTCTGCGCCTGAACCCAGCAGACCATCAGCATGGGAATGCCGAACACCCAGCGCCACGCGACCTCAAGCGCTGTCAACGACGGATGCCCGAAGACCCAGCCCATCTGGCCCACCAGCGATTGTGTTCCGCGCAGCGGAGGCGGCACTACTTTACCACCAGGTTGACCAGCTTGCCGGGCACGACAATGACCTTGGCAACGGTTTTGCCCGCCGTGCGCGCCTGCACCTTTTCATGGGCCAGAGCGGCTGATTCGATGGTTTTCGTATCGGCATCGGCGGCCACTGTGACCACGCAGACCAGCTTGCCGTTGATCTGCACGGGAATCTCGAGCTCGTCTTCTTTGGCCAGCGCGGGATCGCTCACAGGCCATGCTACGCGCAGGATCGAGCCAGTTTCGCCGAGTTCTTCCCACAGCTCCGCGGCCAGATAGGGCGCAAACGGGGCGAGTAGCAGCACGAGCCTGCGCAGCAGCTCGCTCACCACGGGCGCAGGCACCTCGCCTGAGGACAACTGCGCGTCGGCCGCCTGGATCTCGTTGACCAGCTCCATGATGGCCGCGATGCAGGTGTTGAAGTGCCACCGGCCCTCAAAGTCGAGCGTGATTTTGGCGATGGTTTGATGCAGCTTGCGCAGCAGCTTTTGCGCGGCTTGCGAAGAGCTTGCCTCAGGGGCTAAAGCCCCCGCAATTTCTGGGGCGCTAACGGCACGGCTGAAGCCGTGCCCTTTCAATGCGCTTTTGTCTCCAGGCAAACCACGTTCGTCCGGAGAGAAGGCTGTCCCGTCCGCAATCACGGCGCGGGCAGTGGCCGCGTGCCTGGTCACCAGGCGCCACACGCGCGCCAGGAAACGGCTCACGCCGGCGACGCCGTCTTCCTGCCAGTCGAGATCGCGGTCGGGCGGCGCCGCAAACAACGCGTAGGCGCGCGCGGAGTCTGCTCCGAATCGCGCCACCATCTCGTCGGGCGACACCACGTTGCCTTTGGACTTCGACATCTTTGCGCCGTTGCGAATGACCATGCCCTGCGTGAAGAGCCGCTCCACAGGCTCGCCGTTCGCAATCAGGCCCAGGTCGCGCATCACCTTGGTCCAGAAGCGCGAGTAGATCAGGTGCAGGATGGCGTGCTCCACTCCGCCGATGTACTGATCGATGGGAAACCAGTAGCGCACGACTTCGGAGCTGAACGGCGCGGTGGAATTTTTCGCATCGGTATAGCGATAGAAGTACCAGCTCGAGTCGACGAAGGTGTCCATGGTGTCGGTCTCGCGGCGCGCGGGGCCGCCGCATTTGGGACACGTTGTATGCAGAAACTCCGGCACGCGGCTGAGCGGCGAGCCGCCCTGCTGCGTGATCTCGATCTTCTCGGGCAACAGCACGGGCAACTGCGCGTCAGGCACCGGGATGGGCGTGTCGCCCTGGCACTGCGCCTCGCAGTAGACCATGGGGATCGGCGTGCCCCAGTAGCGCTGCCGGCTCACGCCCCAGTCCTTCAGGCGAAATGTGACGGTGGCTTTGCCAAAGCCGCCGCTCTCGGCGACCTGCTGAAGTTTCTTCTGAGCGGCTTCGCAGGTGAGCCCATCGTATTCGCCGGAGTTGATGAGCACGCCGTCTTCGGCGAGGAACGGCAGCTCCGACTCTTCCGCGCTCGCGTCGGCCGGCGCAATTACGCGGCGAATCGGAATCGCATATTTGTGCGCGAATTCAAAATCGCGCGCGTCGTGTCCCGGCACGCTCATGATGGCGCCGGTGCCGTAGTCCATGAGAATGTAGTTGGCGACCCAGATTGGCACCTGCTCGCCGTTGTAGGGATTGATGGCGAAGCGGCCGAGCGGAATGCCGTGCTTCTCAATGGCGCCCACGTCGCCGGCCTCCTTGGCCTTCTTCTGCTCCTCCATGAGCTCAGCGACTTGCGCGCGCAGGCCGGCGTCGTGCTCGGCGATGGCCTTGACGAGCGGGTGCTCGGGGGCAAGCTGCACACTTGTCGCGCCGAAGATGGTGTCGACCCTCGTAGTGAAGACGCGGATGCGCGCAGGGTCTGTTCCCTGTTCCCTGTTCCCTGTTCCCTCGGCCCCTGCGTCCGCGAGGAAGAAGTCCACCTCCGTGCCCTCGCTGCGGCCGATCCAGTTGCGCTGCATGGTGCGGACCTTTTCGGGCCAGCCGTCGAGCTTGTTGAGATCGGCGAGCAGTTCCTCGGCGTAGGCGGTGGTGCGCAGGAACCACTGCACCAGGTCGCGCTGCTCAACCAGCGTCTCTTCATGACGCCAGCAGCAGCCGTCGACCACCTGCTCGTTGGCCAGCACGGTGGCGCACTCCGGGCACCAGTTGACCTTGCTCTTCTTGCGATAAGCCAGGCCGCGCTCAAACATGCGCAGAAAGAACCACTGGTTCCAGCGGTAGTAGTCGGGCAGGCAGGTGGTGACCTCCGTGGCCCAGTCGTAGGCCAGGCCGAGGCGGCCCATCTGGCGCTTCATCGCGGCGATGTTGGCAAGCGTCCACTCGCGCGGCGGCGTGTTGTTTTTGAGGGCGGCGTTTTCTGCGGGCAGGCCAAAGGCGTCCCAGCCCATGGGGTGCAGCACGTTGTAGCCGCGCATCCACATGTGCCGCGCCAGCGCATCGCCAATGGAGTAGTTGCGCACGTGGCCCATGTGCAGCTGGCCGCTGGGATAGGGCAGCATCTCAAGGACGTAATACTTGGGCTTGCCGCAGGTCACGGGCTCAGCCGCGTAGAGCGCAGGGTCCGCAGCCCAGCGCTGCTGCCATTTGGGTTCAATTACCGCCGGATCGTAGCGTGGTTCTTTGTCTTCCGCCATAACTCTTCAAGTGTAAACGGAATGCCCGGATCGAATCCCCAGACTCATTCATCCTGTCTGGGGAGCCTGAAGTATGATTGGCGCGTGGACTTGGGCGAAATTCGGCGTTATCTTAAGAGAACGGAATGGAATGATTTTCCGGATGTGCTGATCTGCGCTTCCGAATCAAACGCGAAAGGGCATCCGCATTACGCAGCGGCGAAAATTGGTGATGCAAAATCGGCAGACGCACTCATCGAAGACGTTCTTGCTGCAAATGGCCTGCAAAATATCAAGGACTTGATTGGAGATTCCCATCCGAAGTTGTTAGCGGTGCACGCCGTAGAATCTGCGGGAATGAACGCTATCCCACGTGTATTGGCGAAGCGGCTTTCGCGAGAATTGAACCTTCCGCTTGAGAGTGGAATCAGCCAAATCAACCGCGTCACGCACACCGGCGCGAGCGGATACCATCGACTAGCGTTTCCTGCTGTGTTTGAGGGGCGGATACGGGAGACCGACTACTTCTTGATCGACGACTTCATTGGCCAGGGCGGGACTCTCGCAAATCTCCGGGGCCATGTTCATGCTCAGGGCGGCAGGGTGCGGGGAGCGTTAGCCCTAGCCGGAAAACAGCGGTCGTCTCAACTCCGTGTGGGCGAAGAAACAGTTCGAATGTTGAGAGGCAAACATGGCGACAAGCTTGAAGAATGGTGGTTTTCCACTTTCGGCTACGGCTTTGATCGACTCCCTGAATCAGAAGCGGCCTATCTCTTCCGATCCGACTCTTCTGACGTCATCACAACTCGACTTACTTCAGCAAGGGGAGCAGGAGATTGATGAAGTTTTGGATGAAGACGAAGAAGCGGTGCCTTTTCAGTATGCTATTTCGACCAGGGGGATCGACTACGATATCCAGGGCCTTGTCAAGCGACTGATTGACGGGGATATCCTGATCCCCCGGTTTCAGAGGGGTTTCGTCTGGTCGTTGAAGGAGGCATCGCGCTTCATCGAATCTTTGCTGTTTGGGCTCCCAGTTCCGAATATTTTCCTTTCGGAAGAGCCCGAAACTCAGAGACTTCTGGTGGTCGATGGGCAGCAGCGACTCACGACGTTACGATGTTTCTACGAAGGGTTGTGGCCGCATACGAAACGTGAGTTCGCGATCAAGGGAACTGGCGAAAAGGGAAAGTACGAGGGAGCAACCTACAAGAGCCTTTCAGGCGCTGACAGGCGCAGGTTGGACAATTCATACCTGCGTGCAAGCATTATCAAGCAGGAACAGCCTTCGGAAGACAACAGCAGCATTTTCCACATTTTTGAGCGGCTGAACACGGGAGGCGTCTCACTTACTCCGCATGAAATCCGGGCCGCAATCTACCATGGACCGTTCAGCGATCTTATCAATGAACTGAACAAGAACAAGCATTGGAGGGAAATCTACGGACCTGAGAATCGGCTGATGCGCGATCAGGAATTAATTCTCAGGTTCTTCGCATTTTATTTCAATGGCCGGAACTATAAGACGCCAATGAAAGAATTCCTCAGCAGTTTCATGGCTTGGAATCGCAATCTTGCAAAGATACCGGGTGAGGTTCTTTACGCTCTTTTCACAAAGGCTATAGGCGCAATCTATGAAGCAATTGGAAAGCAGTCGTTTCGTCCATCGAGAGCAATTAACGCGGCTGTGTTTGACGCGATAATGGTCGGGATTGCACGAAGGCTTGCGGCGGGTACCGCTCCCTCCTCCGAGAGTCTGAGAGCAGTTTATACAAACTTGCTCTCCAACGAAGAGTTTCTGGACATCACTCAACATTCGACCGGCCACCCCTCCAACGTCGAGAGGCGGCTTCAAATTGCGACCGATGCCTTCGCGAGCGCAACCTGATCTCGCTGTTGGCGCCTACTGCGCCGCCGGGGACGTCACCGGCGCGGCCTGGACTGCCGGGCAGTTAGGCGTGGGCGCGTCTTTATTGACGGTCTCGTAGCCCTCGGGCGGCTGGAACGTCGACAGCGGCGGATCGCTCAGCGTGAGGTTGGTTAGTTCCCTGGTGGTGTGACCGGTCTGGGGGCTGTCGTCGGTCGACCGCAGGATCAGTACTCGCGGGCCGATCGAGTTCGCCTGCCAGGTTTCGTGGGTTTCCACCAGCGGCTCGCTGTTGCCGATCATGCCCGCGGGCGTGGTGATCGTCGTCCGGTGGCCGTGCGCTTCCACGCCGCCGATCGTTTCAATGCCCAAATCGACCGAAGCAGCCTGCCGCTGCGGCGAAGGAGCCCTCGGAATCTGCGTGGCGTTCGCCGCCGGACAGGACACAGGTGCAGCATTTGGCGTCACCGTGGCCAGCTGCCGGGCGGAATCCCAGGTGGTGCGGGTGCCTGCCACCGGATCGTAGGCTGCGGCAAACGTGTGCTCGTCTCCGGATGGGTTCATCGTGGTTGTCGAGGTCAGCTCGCGTCCCTCGGTGTCGAGAGCGCGCACCTCAGTCGATTCACGCGTGATGGTGGCGCCGTTGGCCAGAGTCTGGACCCGGGTGATCTTGAACTCGGCTGTAAATGGCGTCTGCTGGTGGGCCGGCGTGACGCCGTGGGCGCGCGGAGCCCGCGGCGCAGGCTGCTGGGCCGATGCCTGAAGAGCGAGGCCAATTACGGCGATGGCGGTCAAAGTTCCCAAAAGCCTGATGCGCATTAATGGACCCTCCTTTTGTGGGCCGGTCTGGCCGGGGCCCTTTGGCTGGGCTCGCCGTGAATTCAGTCTGACGCCGGATGGAAGCGAAAGCAAGCCGGGGCGTGCGATTTTTGGGGCGCACCCCGGCCCCAGTTCACTTTTTGGGCCGCGACTCGGGCGGCACCATTCCGGCTACACGGTAATAGACGACCAGTTGTCCGTAATGCTCGCCGGAGTGCTCGATCAGGCTCCACGCGCCGTCAGAAAAGCGCGCCTGCTGGTTGGCAAACGGGTCGACCCACAGGTCGTTGAGCCCGCTGTCGCCCTTGCTTTGGATCAGCGCCGCGCCGTCGGCAAACGACTTCTTTACATAGGCCACCACCTCGGCCTTGCTCTTGAAGTCGGCGCGCTTGGGGTCGCCCTTGGGCGGGTCGAGCCCCTTGGCGGGATTGATGAAGTAGTAGTTGCCGTTGGCTGCGTGCAGGAGTTGCTCGGCAAACGACCGCTGCGTCGGATTGGGCTTGAAGTCGTACTTATCCTCTGGAAAGTCTTCGGCCATGGCAATCAGCTTGCGGCCGACTTCGTTCCAGGATTGGAGCAGTGTCTGCGAAGGGCTGTCTGCCGGCTTGGGAGCGGGCTTCTTGGCGGCGTCCTGGGCGTGGGCGATGGGGGCGTGAGCGATGGGGATGAGCAGCGCGGCCCCGAGAACGAGAGCCAGATTCCGGGTGAGAGATTTCATGGTGCGGCCTCCTCAAGTGATTGCAAGTGAGCTTAGACGATAGCGATTGGACGCGGAGGGTGGCAAACGGAAGCCAGAATTCCGCCCTTATTGTGTGTTATATTTGTCATACAAGTAAAACTTCGCTGAGGTCAGCTCATGCTCGCAGTACGCATACCGGAAGAGATGGAGACGCGGCTGGAAGCGCTTGCCGAACTGACGGGGCGGCCCAAGAGCTTTTATGTGCGCGAGGCCCTGCAGGCGCACCTGGACGAGATCGAGGATACCTACACCGCACTCTACAGATTGGAGCACCCGGCCCGGCGTTGGACACTCGAAGAGCTGGAGCAGGGCCTTGACCTCGAAAAGTGAACGGGCGAAGAGCGAGCCGAGGCAGGCGCGGGTGTGGACCGTGGAGTTTGACGAACGCGCGCGGAGGGAGTTGCGCAAACTCGATGCCGGGGTG
>Ga0302326_10007505_pt1 | contig 24217 bp, 31 predicted proteins | sample Palsa_T0_3_FD_202264 | JGI IMG/M metagenome (GOLD analysis project Ga0302326, IMG submission 202264) | Peat permafrost microbial communities from Stordalen Mire near Abisko, Sweden - Palsa_T0_3 | ecosystem: Environmental > Terrestrial > Soil > Palsa > Peat permafrost | place: Sweden: Abisko... | reverse complement strand
TCATCCCCCCAGAACACAGGACCGTCGTAGTCTTTGATCTCGAGCTTGATGGCCTTCTCGAAGCGAGCCTGCTCCCGATCTTCCACCTTCTGATGGCTGCACTTGTCGCATTGAAGACGGTAGTACTGTTCTAGTGGGGCACCACAAGAACAGACTCTGTTGCAGTGTTCTTGTGCAGCCGCGTACTGGAACTTCTGGTTCCCGTCATCGGCGTCCTGGGCGAGGGTGAAGAGAACGCCACACTTGGCGCAGGCGTACCCTACAAGCCTGTCTTCTCCCCGTACTGCAATCTCAAGTGGCTTCAGTGGTTCTTGGGGCATTGTGTTCCTCTTGCGCGATGGCGATGAGCTTGCCGTCGACCTTGTCGAAGTCGTGTATCGAGATGTCCAGCGAGTAGATCTTCGCACCGGGCTTCTTCTTGTACTCGTGCGGATACGAGTGACTGAGGCAGGGCCGGTCCATGCCGGGCTCCAGAACCAGATAGACCCTTACAATCATTTTGGGAAGTCTCCTAGTCGTGACCGATGATGTCGATCTCGGTGTTTGTCAGTAGGATCTGCTCGCTGGTACGGCGCTCCTCTACTGGAAGGACGCGTTGTACTGGTGCAGCCGAACGCCGATGAAACTGCGTAGCGCCGTGTGTCTGTAGGGCGCGAAGGTGGGTCTTGGTGCCGTAGCCCATGTTGACCGACCATCCGTAAGCCGGGAACTGCTTGTGGAGCTTCTGCATGAACATGTCCCGATTCACTTTTGCGATGATGCTCGCGGCCGATACGACCGGGACTGTCTTGTCAGCCTTGGGCAAAGCAAAGGCCCAACCGCCACGGAAGTCTGGGTGGGTAACGTTTCCATCAATCACCACCTTCGCCTCAGACTTCGGCCCTGCAATTCCGCCCTGGTAGAGAGCATCCATGATCGGAATGACGGCAGCCTTTACTCCAGCCAGCCAGGCTCGGCGCAAGCCGATACGATCGATCTCTTGGTGGGGCACCGAGATGATGCTGAAGACGCCCTTCCACGGTCCGCCGACACCATCTCGCGCAATGCACACGGATTCGGGAGAGGGCGGCTTTGGCCGCCAGTTCCCCCAATTGAAGGGTTCTGGGTTCTCTCCTACTAGCTCCCTGTACAGATTGGCCTTCTGCGTCCAGGTGAGCTCCTTAGAATCCGTGAGTCCAGCTGGGGCCTTCCACTGACGTACCTCTGCGGCAAAAGCGCAGATGTAGAAGGGCCCTGCCAAGGCACCGGTCCCAACCTCATCTACGCCGACGAGCCAGGCCGGGTATCCCCAAGGGGGCTTCTTCATACGTGCCTCCTTTCAAGGTGGAGAATTTACGTCCCTGGTCGGATCAGACTGCTGGAACTGCTCAGGGGGCATGTTCTTCAGCTGTGTAACTGCCGCCTGGACGTTGTTCACGATCTGGGTGATGCGGTCGAGTGCATTGGGCCGGGTCTGTGTACTGGTGCCGCTGATGCGCTCGATCTGTTGGTCGAGCAGGTCCTCGAAGGTGAGCGCAGAGAAGGTCTGCGTCAGCTGGGCCGACTCGACGGCTGCGTAAGCGTCGTTGATCGCCGTACGCAGGTCGAGGTTCTGAGCTTGTAGCGCTGCGTCGTCTTGGCTGTTACTGGCCATGTTAGTTCTTCAACGCGTTGTTGTCCGGTGGGCCGGGTCTGTGTACTGGTGCCGGCTCGACGATCTTGCTCGAGGTGATGATGAGCGCGTCGCCCCTAGGGCTCATGGAGACGATGCTGAAGCCGTCGACAGTGAGCCGGCTGAGGGTCTCCTGCAGCTTCTGGGCATGGAGCTCTGGAGTGTCCTCGTTGATGGCGATGACACGCCACTCTACCTGACGTTGCGCTCTTGCTGGTCGCTGGCTCATTTCTGCCTCACATGAATAGCAGAGTCGCGATCAAGATCGGGAGCCCGTTTTTGAAAGGGCGGAGGCGGGGCGGCTTGCTTCACGTGCATGATCTGGTCCTCAATCGCCCTAAGCTCGTTGAACTCCTTCTCCATCTTCACCCGGTCTTGGAGCTTGAAGAACTCCTTCTGTGCCTCGGTGATAGTGTAGGCGTTGGACTGGTGCCCTCGAATGAGCTCCCTGATGCGTTCCTGTGCAGTTGGAGGACGATCGAGGATCTGGTTTTCGATCTCGTGAAGCTGGAGGAGCTCGGTGTTCTCCCGTTGCTCGTAGGACCTCCGCTCAGCCGCCTCATGGAGAGCCTGCATGCGGGGGTCAGCGAAGACCGTTGGCGTGGACGGCGACGACGGCAAGGAGCTCGTTCCATCCTTGGACACGCTTGATGTGGGGGTTCCCTTCATAGGCGCCTTTCTCATTGTAACGCTGTCCCCAGAGAATGGCCTGCCCATGTGGATGGGCCTTCTGCCAAGCCACAACGTGCTCGACTTTGTCGTCCACCAGGATGTCTCCGTGAATGAGCTCCTTGCGGCCTGTGTGGATGACGTCCTTGTGCGAGATGTCGAATAGCATCTCGAGCCAGCGTTCCCTCTCGTGGACCCAGGTCTCCCCGCCGTTGAATGGAGAAGTGACAATCACGATGTCGACGAGCTCCTCGAGTTTGGCCACCCCGTTCTGTGCACCTGGGTAGGGCGGGATGCCGTAACAGCCACCCCTCTTCTTCAGGAGTTCGTAGACGTCGTCCGCGAGATGCTTGTGGTCTGGGAACGAATCGAACATGTCCCAGGTCTTCACGTCGTCGTGGGTGTAGTTCTTCACCCCGAACTCATCGTTGAGGATGGAGAGGGTGGCGTCGATGAAATTCGCAAGCACACCATCGCAGTCCAGCAAGAGAATGGGCTTGATTTGATTCATAGACTTTCTTTCCACCGAGAGGCAGTATGGATGAATGCAGGTCAAGAGCAAGGTCTGTCGCACGTGCAAGAAGCCGTGGCCCATCAAGACGCACTTCTACAAGATGGTGACGAAGACTGGCTACGAGTACATCTACAAAGACTGCAAGAAGTGCCACGTCAAGAACAACAAGAAGCGTCGCCGCAAGAACCCAGAGCACCACAGAACGTACGGTAGGGAGTACCAACGACGTTGGCGCAAGAAGCATCCAGGTCGAATGCGTCGACTGGTGAAGGCGTGGCAGAAAAAGAACCGGAAGCACTATCTCGCCACCAGAAGAGCGGCCCACATGCGAAAGCACGGTCTGACTCTGAAAGAGTACCATCTACTAGTGAAGGCACAGGGCGGAAGATGTGCCATCTGCAGGAAGAGGCCAAGGGGTAAGTCGCCTGCTATGCGCAAGCTCCACGTGGACCACTGCCATGCAACCGGCAAACGGCGCGAACTACTGTGCGTCCCTTGTAATCGTGGACTGGGTTACTTCCACGACAATCCGAAGGACCTCAGAGCAGCTGCGGACTACTTAGAGCGTCACGCCTAAATGCGTTTCCCCCCGTGGCGCGTCGGACGCGTGCGGTTGAACGCTTCCTTCTCGTCGATGGCTGCCCAGAGATCGATCTCGTGGACGCGACAGAAGGCGAAGACGAGATGCGTGAGGTCGACGAGCGGCTTGATGGCGAGGCTGTCACTGTGCTCCGGCTCGGGAAAGCAGCCATCCCAGGCAAGGTAGGCCTTGGAGGTGCGGGCATGCGCCATCGCCGAGAAGCCCTCGAACTCCTTCAAGTAGCGCTCGAACCACTTGGTCTCCGTCTCCTGCTCCACCAGAAGTCTGGCGAACAAGGCGGTGAAGCCGTTCGTGCCGATCCACTGGCAGACGCGGATGATGACATCGGCGAGCTCCACTGGAATTCCTGCTGGCTTCGCCTCTTTGACGGAGTCGCAGTTGTCCGAATTGCCCTCGATGTGTAGCGCCAATGCCCTCTTGGAGAATGGGCTTGGCCCCGAGCCATTTCGGAGCTTGACCTCGTAGTACACCTCGTTGAGGCCCTTGTTGTTCCGGAACTCCTCGAGGGCCTCGGAGATCTCCGAGTGGATGAGCGAGGCGATGGCGCTGAAGGGGCGGGGGTTGTCGAGCCAGCCCTTCTCCTTCGAGATGTCGTGTGAGCGCTGGCAGAGCGCAGCGATGGTGTGCTCGGGTTGTTCAGAAAGATTGGACATTGGTCTTCTCCAGATCAGACAGGTTCAGTCTTACATCAGCGTCGAATTGCGCGAAGTGTACAAATACATTCCAGTGGCCAAGCGGCGACTCAGTCACGTTCGAGACCCTTCCCAGTATCCCAACTGGAAGGTCTATACCAATTGGCGTCTTGGGGTTCACGTAGCGAACGGTGTCGCCAACGGCGAAGGGCGTGGTGTGCTTCGCATCCAGAATCTTGCTCTCCACGTCCTTGAGACGTTGTTCTACCTCCGCTACGAGCAAGTCGAAGAACTGAGGGCGCAGTGGGCCGTTCTTGAGCTGGTCCACGAATCGAGGGAACAGCATGCTCTCCATGTACGGGAGTAGATCGGTCTGCATCCGCTCGGTTATCCACTTGAGGAACTCGGGCTCTGTGAAGGCCATCAGTACGAAGCCACGAACACAGGAGCTACAGGGACTCTTAGAGAAGCTGTCGTACTCGGACTCATTGTTCGCAGTGGCCACCCCTACGAAGCCGGTGCCGTCACAACGAGTGCAGTACTTGCAGATGACGAAAGAGTGGGCGTTGATCTTGCTGCCAATGGTCATGCTTTCCTACCCAATGCTTCACGTTGTTCATCTGCAGACGTCTCAGCGGCGAGCTCCCGCCACTTGCCTATGGGCAGACTGCGCCACTCGCCAGCGATGTAGATGAACCACGTCTTATGCTTGTCGCGCAGGCGTTTGAGCATAGCGAGCTCGTCCTTGCTGACGAGCATCCAGAATGGGGGCTTGCGTTGGTCCTCTATCACCTCGAAGAGCAGATACTCGACCCAGCCAGCAGCGTTCCAGCTGTCGACGAGTGTGGTGGCCTCCAAGAGGTCATCTTTCTCGGTCATTTTCACCTCGCAGCGCGTAGAAGGCGCTCGAGGGCCTTATACCGTCGGATGCGGACTAGTTACGAGCTCCATGGCCCGCCTGTGGAGCTCCAAGACAGCCTGGATGACCCTGGTCCTGTTCGCTGGCTCCGGAGGCTTCACAGACCAACTTCTGAGGGTGTCCAGCAGCTCTTGCGCAGACCGCCGGTAGAGCATGGCCTCAGTAGACGTTACTTCCTCAAGGCGCAGCAGCACCTCCAGACACGTCTGCTCGAATAGCGGCAGCGAGTCAGAAGATGCCGGCATCCCCTCTAGGATAGAGCGGTGGAGCCTGGCGGAGAAGAGAACCGGTAGAAGGCAGCGAGCTCTTTCATGAAGGCCTTCTTCAGGCGGTAGGTCAGCTGCGCGATGCGCAGGTACTCCATGAAGGTCCTGGCGCGCTTCTTCTGCTCCTCGAGGATGAGGATCTCATCCACCGATCTATTCACTATTGCCATCGTTTCTCTCCTGGTTGGTTGTTACGCGTTGCCCGTGTGGAACACATTGAAGACAGTCCCCTCCATCGCGATGATGTGTTCGCCTGGTTTGAGGATGCCGGAGGCACTTCCTGGAACACGGCCGCGGTAGGTGATGCTGTACGTCGGCCCTCGAGGCAGCTCGGCGAGCGCGACAATGTCGTCGTATGAGAGCCCGGCCTTCGCCTGCAGCGCCTTACCGTTGACGATGACGTCGATCACTCTCTTGCCCTATCCCATGGAAAGAGGTACGTCAACTCCATAGTATGTCAACGAAGCGATGCGCCGGGAAGTGCGGGCTAGAAAAAGACCTCGAGGACTTCTACAAGTGTCGGGCTGCGCCAGATGGACGACAGGCCAAGTGCAAGGTCTGCGACAATGAGCTCCGAATGAAGAGGATGCTGGGGAAGGTGAAGGCCGTAAGGCCCACGTACAAGTGCACCTTCTGTGGGCGGGCTGGGTGCAATGCAGGCCGACATCGCCGTCGTGGCGCGAGCTTCTCGCAAGAGGAAGCCAACAAGGTGAAGACCACACGATGGGCGCGGGGCGAGCTCGGCCAAGCGTACGCAAAGGGACGCGCCTATGGACCCAAGGAGAAGGCGCGACGCGCTGTCGCTGCAGAGGTCGCTGCGGGCAGATTGCGCAAGGGGTCCTGTGCGCAGCGTGCGAGGGGTGGCTGTGCAGGACGCATCGAGGCCCATCACCATGCGGGCTACGATGAAGAGAACTGGTTCGTCGTCACGTGGCTGTGCCGCGCGCACCACGATGATTCACATCACCGCTCAAGGAGAACGCGTCAGCCTGCGTCGAAGGCTGCCTGCACCTGAGCGATGTAGTCGGACCAAGGCATTGACGCCCCAGGGTCCTGATGCCCGCGCCCATTGCAGAACGCGTTCGTCACGTCCACGTGCCCAGCGAAGCCGCGCTTCCCGGCCTTGAGGTCATCCACGCTGAGCTTGATGATGGGGATGTTGAAGCGCTTGCAGAGTTGAGCTGCGAGCTTGGCGGAGTTGGCCAGGGTTGCTTTCGAGTAGTCGTCGGCCCACTGATCTGGGGTCTGATTCGCGTAGCCGGCATGCTCGATGTGGATGCCGTTGTTGTTAGCGCCAGGCGCCGCCCAGGCTACGTCGCACTCGAGCACGCACTGAATCACCTGCGTGTCATCCACGCAGAAGTGCGCGCTGGCTTGAGGTGCTGATGGGCCCGCGAACCAGCTCGCCACGTTGAAGGCCGTTTTGGGCTTCTCAGGCGCTTCCATGGTGTGAAAGATCACCAGCTCGATGGGATGTGGCGTGTGAGGCCTGATGGAGCGGTTGTAGTTCTTAGCCTGGATGAAGGGGCCAAGTCCGGCGGCCGACTCCGTAAGGGTGGCTTCGAAGGCATCCACCGTAATGCCCAGCGCGGAACAGAAGGCAGCCTTGGCTGCCTCCGTATTGGGTCCGTCGGTACCGTCACAACCTACGGGGTCATAGCCCAGACGCCAGAGGGTCTGCTGGATGCTGAGCGTGTCCATCAGTGACTCACCTTCACAACGAAGTGCTTCAGGTTGGTCTGCTGCGCAAGAGCAGCATCGAGGCCTGGTAGAACCGCCGGACGGGTAGCACCAGTGGCGGATGCCGTCGGAGTCACCTGCTGAGTCTTGTACTCGTTGACGATGGCGACGATGGCCTGGATGGCGTTGTTCACATCGAGGATCGTGGCGGAGAAGTCGGGGGCGTTGTTCTTGGCATCGACCGCGGCCTGTACCGCATCCTGCAGTGCCTGGAGGGCGAGATTGATAGCAGCGACGGCGTTGTTGAACTGCACCTGGGCTTGCTGGGCCACGTTGGCCGGCAAGAAGACCACGAGGACATCCCACGCTGTCGTGAGGTTCGAGATGAGGATGTTGGCGTCGGTCTCGAAGGTCTGGACCTGTGCGACGGGGTCACTTTCAAATGCGCTCCACCACGCCTGGACGGCAGCGCAGCCGGACAGGGTGAACACTAGGGCAACGAGGGTGAGCAAGCGTTTCATGTGGTCTTCTCCTTGAGGTTCTCTCGAACAGCTTTGAAGTTCACGTCGAGGTCATCGAGCCTGGGCTTGGTACTTGTCCGCATCAGTCTGCAGCGGGGACACGCTCCTCCGAGCTCCAAGTGAGCGATGATCTCTAGAACTTCTCGAGCAGCTTGTACTGTCAACCGCTCCCCTTGTTCTACTACAACTCGTTCTGCCAGAAGACAAGCCACTTGTTCTTGGTCGATGTAGCAAGCTGCTGCAAACGTGGCGGCGATTCTGTGTTCTTGCTCTTGTGCCTGCAGCCCTTGGGAGATGCGATCCAAGAGTCCGCGGAGGTCTGGCCAGAGCAGTGCGCCAATGAGTAGGTAAGAAAAATCGAGCACCTTCTCCCCACGCAGCGCCGACTGGGTGGAGCCCCGAAGAGCGTCCATTCCGTGTCGACGTGCGTAGGAGTAGTGGCTGCGGATCTGATGCTGTCTCTTGAACACTGGCGACGCCCAGTTCGGAGTCGGCTGATCGAGCCACGCATGCGGAGCTTCTGGAAGGTGAATCATCCCCCAGTGCAGAAGAAGGCAACGGGGATGCGGACTCACCTAGCCAGTGTAGCGGCTACGCTTTGCGGTTGCGACGACGTTCGTGGTCTCGAGCGGTCTTGCCCTTACGCATTGGCTCTTGGGCTTCGTGCGGTCGATGCTGTGACCGCTGCTGTTGCTTCTCCACGTACCCTTCCTTCTTCAAGGCGGAGCAGATGGCCTCATTGGCCTGTTGGTGGAGCCGCACGAGAGCCTCGAGGTCCTCACCAATGATGATGGGGTCAGGGCCATCGGTGCCAATCTGCACCCGGCCAAAGCGAACAGTGGCGCCGTCTTTGGCCGAGAGGTAGCCGTGCTCCTTGGAGATCATAGTGGTGCCCTTCGCTCGGTTTACCCGAACGAAGAAGCTGCCCTCTTTGAAGAACGCAAAGACCTCCCACTCGAGGGGAGGTCTGTCGGTGTTGGGTCGTCGGTCTGCGAGTTGTACGTGCTGGGTCATGAGTCCTCTCAGTTCAGGAGTAGCTGCCCTCGGAATGCTGGCACTTCGAATGCCACGCTTCCGCGCAGCATGTCCGAGAACGTGTGAAGTAGATCTGCTGGCGGTGGGGCCGGCTCGATGTAGACGAACGGATGTTTGCGCATGTAGTCGATGGCCCGTGCCATGCGCTCGTTTGCTTTGGGGTGAGACCCAGTACAGGCCTCACCCGTATACGCACAGAGGGTGTGGAAGCTGTGGGTGGAGTAGCGGATCAAGTAGTAGGCGACCTGCACTGCAAGGCGCTGGTCATCGATCAGCTTCTTGCCCGTAATGACGTCGTCTTGGTGCTCCTTCATGTACTCCCGCGGCAGATACTGGGACTGCTGGAGCTCGCCGTGGAAGATGACGTAGCCGTACACATGGATCTGCCAGTTGGTGAAGGCAGAGCCGCCGTCGCACTCTTGCTCGTGATGGAGCTTCCAGATGGGGGTGTTGCAGTCTCCGTTCTCGACCCACTTGTGAAAGCCCCCTTCGAAGGAAGCGATGGACGCAATCTGGAGGGCTGTCTTCACCCTTCCATCTGCGCCTACGAACAGCGATGGGTTGGAGTCATCAAGCGCGATGTCGACGATGGCTTCAGCCGTTGCCTTGTAACGGGCGTAGGCTTCTTCACCGTCTTCCTTCACGTAGTAACCCTTCGTATCGCGGAGCCACTGCCCATCGTGTCCGCGCTCGAACTGGTTGCCGAGTGGCACCCACGAGAGCATCGCCGAAAGGATGTAGCTGACCAACTGTTCTGTGAGGTTCATTCAGTTTCTCCTCGAAGTCCGTCAGATTCAACGGAAGGGAAAGAGGTAGCATCGTGTTGTGGGTAAACACAACCCCACCACCAGTACTAGTGACACTTCAACTACTTACAGCTCTTCTACTGACGGTGGCTGGATGAGCGGCGTTGGTCCACTACCCTCTGTCCATTCAACGTTCTCGTCGATGAGGATGTACGCCTCGAGCTCTGGGTCCCAGAGCCACGTAGGCGCGTTGTGCACGGGCTGCCTCGAGGACAGCTTGAAGATGGGCAAGAACGCCACGGATGTATTGTACCTCCATGGTTCTTATTCCGCGCTGCTGTCTACTTCTCCGGCTCGGTGGGTGGCGGCTCTGAAACCGGTGCGTTGATGGCCTTCATCATCCGATTCGAGATGGAGGAGAGCCTGGCAATAGCCTGGTCAAGCGAGGCATCGAGCTCGCCGTAGTCGGTGTAGTACAGAACGGCTCCACCTACGGCGACCACGATCGACCAGTGATCTGGAAGGCCCTCTGCTGGCTTGAACTGGATCTCGATGCCTGGAGATATTGCCCGTACACCCTTGCAGAGTTTCTGGAGCTTGTCGGATGTCTTGGCCATGAGTGAAGAGTACAGCACTTCGCTCAGGGCTTGAACTCTCCCTTGTTCTTGACGATGTTCTTCATGATGGCCGTCAAGCACATGAGGTCGCCATCGAGCGCCCTGCTCACTCTACTCCTGTACAGCGCTGGGTAATGCTTCTGTCCGAACGCAACGGCGGCTTCGGTATCGTCACGGGTAGTGGTGCTTGAAGCACTTCGCATATCCTGGCCTTCGAAGGCGCTCTCGATGAGCTCCAACTGTCCTGGATTGAAGAACTCGAGTAGGTGCGGATCGAGCGTACTGCGGTCGAAGCCGAAGCCTCCATGTCGATTCATGTTCACTCCATCCAAGCGCCCCACCTTGGCAAGGAACAGAGCTCCACGAGCACAAACCTGACACTGCCGGACCCTCTTGCCAGCAAAGGCCTCTTTGAGGTCCACCCCTTCGAACGTCCCTGGCTTTGCGTCTCGGAGCTCGCCTGTTGCATAGACGCCAGTACAAGGCTCGAACACCTCAAGCGTCAGGGCGGCCAGTACATCCTTGGCAATCTCGACTCGGGCCTGTGCTGGTGGGAGGCTCTTCAGGTCAACGGGTTTACGAAGCTGCTGCTTCGCGATGTTGTCTTCTGACGTCTTCATGTTTTCTTCTCCACGATCTCGGTGTGCTCTTCGCACTGCTCGCACCAGTTGTTGTCGCCACTGCACCAGGTGCCGAAGTCCTCGAAGACCTCCTTGGTGTTGACGTTCACCCACATCGCATGCTGAACGTCCTCTGAGCCGCACACTGCACAGATCCAGGGCTTCTTCTGCGGGGCGGGCTCGGTGCGCCCCTCCTTCATCTCCTGCTGGCAGTCCACGCAGTTCGGGTCGTAGTGGTGGATGTGCTCTTCACACGCCTTGATGACGTCAACCATCATCCACGTCCTTTCTTCTTGGCCGCCTTGGCCCTCTTCTTTTCGTTGTGCTCGGCGATGGTTATGGTGCGCACGATGATGCTGGCGACATCCTCCAACAGCATTGAGTAGGTGCGATGCATACGGTATGGCCGAACACTGATCATCGGCTTGGCGTCGCGTGTGATCTCTACCATCCCCTTCTCGGGGCGTGATCTGGTCAGCAGCGCCAGAACTGGAAATCTTGCTACACGGCTCATCGTTCTCCCTTTCGAAGGTCAAGTAGTAGGCTGGCCACGACGCTGTAAGCGATGGCTGATCTGTCGTCCACATCGCAAGTGCACGAGCGGGTGCGTAGTAGTGTTCTGGCGCAGTACGGCCGGTGCGGAATCCAGGTCAGTACATTACGCAGAGCTCTGAGGATGTTGCTCTTGTGGATGTCTTCGGTCACAAGGTCCCTTCACGCCATCGACCAAGATCCTCCAAGATGCCTGAGAGAGTCTCTCCAGGCATCCAGGCACGGATGAGGGGGTGGCCGTCCTTTGCGAAGAACGACTCGTCCATCTCCTCGTGCCACTGCTTTGCTGTGGCCTCGAGGTGCACCCGAGCGCTGCCGCTATTACAGCGCCACGCCTGCCACTGATCGACGAGCTTGTCCTTGAGGAGCTTGAGCTTCATCTCCAGGTACATGGCGATGCGTCTCTCGAAGGCCGGCATCTCGTTGTATTCCTCATCGGTGTGTGTGGGGCTCTCGTCGGTGGCAAGAAGATGAGCGAGCTCATGAACCATGACCCACACCCGATGGCGACCACGTGCATGCTTCGGCCAGTAGAGCGCCCCATCCACCACGTTGATCTGTGGGTACCCAGAACTGGGCCCATCAGAAGAGTTCCCCCTCCACTTCCGTCCCACGTTGAGGGGTGACGTGAAGTTGAATAGATTGTTGCCACCCCAGAGGTCCTCGTACTCGTCGAGGTCTTGAGTGACGCGGATGTTCCAGGCCGTACACAGATCGTTCTTGATCACATCGATGAGCACATCGTCGTTCACGCGCATAGTTCTTCTCCAGGGTTCTTATTACCCGGTAACCGAACTACTTCGCTGCGCCGTTGCCCAAGATCTCAGCGATGGCTTCTTCAATCTCTTCGAAGGTGAATGGCTTCTCGATGACCCTGTTGTCGATGGTCTCGAGGAATGCTTCCACTGCGGGGATCAGAAGACCACCCGTGATGAAGACGACCTTGTGCGCAAGGAGCGGCAGCTTCTCCTCGATCTCCCGAAACAGAACCATGCCGTTCAAGTCTGGCAGCAGGATGTCGAGGATGATGATGTCGAACTTCTCATCGGAGAAGATGCGCTTGCGGGCCACCATGGCTTCACGCTCTGCAACTACCGACCAGTTGTGGTTGTGCTCCAGTCCCCTGATGAGGAGCTCGTTGATGAGGAACTCGTCGTCTACGACGAGAATGCGAAGGCCGACCACAGGGGCCAGTCTACTTGCTCGGACCACGCACTCGCAACATGGCCTGGTCGAACTCGATGGGCTGTGCAGGCGTTGGAAAGCTCCGGCGGACGGTGGGCTGCTCCGTCACCGTACGTGCGAGCGTGGAGTGACAACCCACACAGACTCGGAACTCGTAAAGCTGCCCGTCGGCGTAGCGCATCTTGCCGCCCTGCTTTGGTAAGAGAGAAAGCCGGTCCCAGTCCTGCTTCGTGTACTCCTTGCCACAGCCGCACTGCTTGATGACCGGGTGCATTTCTCTACCCTACCTTCTAAATTCTGAAAAGGGTAGTGACCTATTGCTTCTTGTTGCTGCGGACCACAATGATGACTGGTGCAAGCGTTGGGCCGCTGATTTTGACCTCTGTTGAAAGGACCTCAACAACTTCGCCACGCGGCAAGATCGTAATGGGCTCCACCACTGGGCCACGCAGAGTGATGGTCTCCTCTGGAGGTAGCTCGACCGAGCCCCTGGTTGTCATCAGGAAGCGTTCAGGGAAACGCTGATGGAAGTCCGGGAACGGTACCGGCGGAGGTGGCGGTACCGGTGGGGTGAACGGCGGGATGAACGGATTGATGGGGAACGGCGGCAGTGGCGTTCCCTCTCCCACCACAACCCTGTCGAGGAGCCCGTTCTTGGGGTCAGCGTAACTAGTTCCGAACCATCCACGAAGCGTAAGCTGAGGATCGAAGTTGCCGAGGCGCGCCATGACGCCCTCAGTTTTCCACCCGAGGGACTTCAAGGCATCACGTACGCTCTCCTGTTGGTCCTCCACTGGTCGGTCCAAGTGGGAAGTCACCCGCAGCTACCGCAGGCCAATTTGTGGTTGGGCCCATAGGAGCCCTAGTCACAGGCTTCACTGCAAGCGGGTCCTTGAACTTCGGCTCTTCTCTTGACACTTCTTCCATCTTCTCCTCGTACATCTCGAGGATTGTGTACTGCCCTGCCAGTCTGAACTGCTTGGTGTTGAGAGCTCGGCCGATTGCCTCCTTCAATGCGGCTGGCGGCACATGCCCTCCAAAGGTGAACTTGAGCTTCACCACGTACTTACAGTCGGCGGCCCCCTTCGTCATTTCCCAGCCTTGATCTGCTCCTCTGTCATGGCGAGCATCCTGCTGATGTGTTCCACGTATCCCTTCGGCACACGCGTGAGGAGCTGCTCGTAACAGGTCTTGGCGCCCACCTTATCCCCGGACCAGTAGAGGGCGATGGCGAGCTCCTCGAGCGCCCTGTACTCATAGACCGAGGGTTCGATGAAGAGGTAGTCGTGTGGCGGCAGCTGAAGACTTGCTGCCATGCGGGCCACAATGACGGCGAGCGCGAACCTCTTCTGTTTCTCGTCACGCAGCCAGTTGGCGAGCTCACACAGGGGCTCTGCCCTCGTGGGGCGCATCTCATAGGCCCTCAAGTACGCCTGCGTCGGGTCCTTGCCGGTCTCCCTCAAGATGCGAGCGATCTGGCAGGCCGAGAACGCCCGCTCTTCATCCTGCCCCGTGGTCATCTCGATGCGCCTCTCGTAGGCAATGATGGCTTTGTCGAACTGCCTCGAGTCCCTGTAGCTCTGGGCCAAGTAGAACTGGCTGCGTGGGTCGTCTGGGTGGTCGACTAGCCACTTCTCGAACCAGCGAGCATGGATGGCGAACTTGACCGTGGGGTGGTTGCGGTCTTGTGTCCCCCCGTAGCCTCGGATGTACTTGAACTTGTCCTGGTCGATTCGAGCGATGCTACCCGCACACACCAGATGCTCGTGAGCGATGCCTGCATAGCGGAAGCCCTTGCCGCTCTTGAACAGCTGGACGCGGGGGTAGCGCAGCCCAGAGTCCATGACGAAGACCTCGTAGAGGTCCGCGGTCAGCTCCTTGGGTAGCTCACCCTCGTAGTAGTCGTCTGGGTCGAGCAGCATCACGTAGTCGGTCCTGCGCTCTGCGATGGCCAGGGCTTCATTGCGAGCTCGGGCGATGGAGCCATCACCCTTCTCCCAGTCGAACGGGGGCGTCTTTCGAACGTAGACGTCTGCGCCAAGAGCACGACACACCTCTGCAGTCTTGTCCCCGCCGTCCAGCACCACAGTCACCGCATCGACGGTCTTGTTGGCGCTCACGATGGCCCTGGCGATGATGGTCGATGCCTCGTCGCCGTGAGCAATCAGAACGAGCCCCACCGTGGGGCGCTTGTCCTCCCTGGGTGGTACACGATCTGGAGTTGGCAGCAGGTCGATGGTCTTCCTGAGGATGACGAAGCTCATAAAGCCCGTGTCGATGAGCACACGCTCGAAGCCTTCGAGCTCCTCGTCCACAGCCCGCTTGACGTGGCTGTTGTTCCTGCCTTGCTTGTCGTACCAGCCGAAGTAGTCGTGCAGGACGAAGTACCCACCTGGCTTCACGAGCGGAACGTAGCGGGCGATGTCCTTCCGTATGGCCGAGATGTCGTGGTCTCCATCGATGAGAAGCACGTCGATGGGGCCAATCTTCTTCAGGTCCACGTCATCTGAGGCCTGGTCGATCTTCTCGTAGTACTTCTCGAGCCCAGCCTCGGCCATGGCAGCATCTGCATGCGGGCGTGGGTTGTTCTCGATGGAGATGACCTTGCGGGTCTTGGGGGCCAGGAACGTTGGATAGTCCACATCTGGGCGCTGCTTGGCGAACTCCGTGTCCCTCCAGCCTGCGTCGATCAGCGCTAGTCCCGCAGCCATGGACACAGTGGCGAACCCCTTGAAGCGACCGATCTCCACACACCTCTCTGCTCGCGTTGAAGCCACGAGGCTCATGAGCATGAGGCCGAGGCCATACTCGGAACCGCTGCATGCCAGCGTTCTCCGCATGACCGACAAGTACTTGCCGAACTCCGGAGGCAGGTCGGGCTTGTTCTCTGGGAGGTCCTCTTGCGGCAGCTCGTCCTCACCCGAGACGAAGTGAGTGACGTCCCCCCCAGTACGGTCTGGCAGGTGCAGCGCCTTCTCCCACATCGGGGCCAGGGCGTCTGGACTTCTGTCCATCACGTCCACGAAGTACGCCGGGCGGCCAATGCTCTTCACGAACGCCTTCTCGAACACCCACTCGTCCTGGGTGACGTACTCGTGGTTCGTGATGGACTCTGCAAAGCCGGCAATCTGCGCCCTGCACCAGATGTGCGTCCTCGTGCCGTACTTCTCAGCGAAGGCGGCCACACACCCGAAGGTCTCGTTCATCTGGCTCACGAAGAACAAGCCCTCTGCCGAGGCGATGAGCCGGCGCCACTCGATGATGGAGATCATGCCCTCGAACTCGATACCGAGCGCCTTGTCCTCCTCAGACAGTTCCTTCGCCTTGTCCCCGTACATGTCCGAGAACCCAGGCACCGTGATCTTGAGGTGGACCTTGCCCTGGAGGTTGTGCCCCTTGACGATCTTGCGCCACATGTCGAGCGACAGGTCGAGCCCCTTCATGGGAGCGCTGGCGAAGACGAAGCGGCCTGGCACCTTCTCCGGGGCTGGGCCACCGAGGTCGTAGTCGAGCGACGGAGGGATGATGATCTTCTCCTTGGCGTAACTGAAGCCCTGCTCGAGGGCCCACTTCGTGTTGACGATGACCGACGATGCTCCCGAGGCGAGCAGAGCTCGGTGCGCCTTGTACGGATCCCAGTCGATGTCGGTAGCCCTCACCACGATGCGCTTCGACATGATGCGCCCTGGTGGTGTGGAGAAGCGCTCGATCCAGAGGGCCTCACACTTCATCCCAGCTGCCTGGGCGAGCGGCATGTAGTGCACGCCGTCTTCCACGCTCTCTGTCTCCACACCGTTGGCCACCACAACCTTGTGGCCGCGACGGGCAAGGGCATGAGCGATCTGCACGACCTCGAGCTCACTGCCGCCGAGCCCCTTGGGCCCATCTGCGGTGGCCTTGGTGAAGCCGGGGCCGATGTCGTTGACGATGAGTAGATCAGTACGATTCATGAGTTGTCCTCATCAAAAACTCTGTGACGAATGCGAGGTGCCAGTTCCCGATGACGATGCGACTCATGCCCACACCGGAACCTTGTCTTTTTGATAGTAGGCTGTGAAGCGGCCAACGTGTTCGCCAGCCTCATTCCAGACCTCTGCGGTCCAGTCAGTATCCGGTAACGGGGAGCCCGGCGTTAGGTTCCACGTCTCGTAGAAGAACTTCTCCGCTACAACCTTGGCTTCAGCATCTGTCTCGACGAGGCAGGCGCGTACTCGGAACGGATTCTCGTGGTAGCCCTCGATGGTGATGGCGTAGGCCTTCATCAGTACTTCTCTCCTCCCGCTACAAGTTGCGGACACGAAACACAATGGGTGTGCACCGAGCGCCCACCGGGCTTGCTGAGCGCGTGTACGAACGCCTGATGCCTCTCCGAGTACCAGAGCTCCTTCACCGAAGCATCGTGGACGTTGCCAAGGGTGAAGTGGCCAACAACATCCTGGCAGCACATGAGCATGTCGCCCTTGTGGTTGACGATCATGCGGTTCACGGGCTCGTGGCATGGGTAGCTGGAGTACTTCGCCGCCAGCTCCTCGACTGGATGCACTGGGCTGAAATGCGACGGTATGTGCATGCCGCCATCAGCCTCTGGAGCACGTATGTCAAGATGCGTCTTGTGGAAGAGCGAATGAAGCCACGCCGCTCGCTCCGGCACCCCTTCAGGGCCCGCCAAGAGTGGGGTCAGTCGCTTGTACGGAAACTCGGCGGTCGGGTAGAGCGCCACGAACAGGGTGTGGAACTTGCCGTCCAGCTCTGCGGCCCTATCGGGCGTCATGAGGTCCATGTTGGTGGCGGCCCAGATGCGAGGGAAGCCGTAGCTCCCTGCTATCAATGCGATGTCGGCCAGCCGTTCATCTTCCAGTGGCTCGTTGTAGTGCGAGAGCACAACGGTCTCGCAGCCCAATGAGCGGGCCTGAGCCATGACACGACTGATGGTGTCTCGTGGCAGCTCGTTCACCTCGAACCACGACTTGATGGCCTCTCGATCAGGGTGAGAGTTCCTGATGCACGCAGCACAACGACGGTTGCATGTTGAGCGTGTCTCGAGCTCCAAGAAGCGAAACCTGGGGATGGGGACAGCGCCTGGTTCCATCTTCAGTGATGTCTCTGAAACGAGGGGGAGCTGGCGCTCAGTCATCGCCTCTCCTTGATCCACCAGCGAATCAGTGTGGTCATGGACCACTCACGAAGATTGGCCGCAGATTGCAGCAGCAAGTAGTCCTCGTTTGACAGAACGATGGTGATCTTTCGTCTGGCGGGCTTTTTCTTCTTGGCAGCCATGACCAGCATTCTGCCGTCACCATGCCAGCACTGTCTAGAACAATCAGAACACGATGACCATCAGGCCTACGGAGCCAGGTCCGCCGGCTGCACCTGAGCCGCCGTGAGCGCCTGTAGAGCCGGCACCAACACCTCCGCCACCTCCGCCGCCACCTCCTCCACCTCCTCCACCGCGACCACCAAACCCAGTGCCACCGGTCGCACCGTTCGCACCAGCTCCAGGAACTGTCGTTGACGTTGTGCCTGTTCCACCTGCGCCGCCGGCACCGCCTGCTCCACCAGATCCAGTCGTTGCTCCTGCGGGCCCGTACTCATCGCCAGGACCAGCATTGCCACCTCCACCACCACCGCCTCCACCACCGGAAGTAGAACCAACACCACCAGTCCCGCCAGCACTTGCAGCGTTGATGTTGGCGTTGAACGTAGTAGCTACCCACGTCGGAACAGTTGCAGCTCCGCCAATTCCTGTAGATCCTGCGACAGCACCTGATGCGGCAGTGCCGCCACGACCTCCAGGAGTCCCAGCCCCAGATCCAGCTGTAACCCCAATGGCCGCGAACGCCTGCGGGTAGTCGAGACCAGATGTACCGCCTGATCCTGGGCCTGTGTTTGTGCCTCCACCTCCAGGCAGCCCTCCATAGCCTCCAGAAGATGGGTTACCAGAACCGAAGATTGCGAGCGCTGTACCGCCTGCCGTGCCTCCCGCTGTTGCACCGATGATCGTCGGTCCGCCACTGCCACCTGTCGCCCCAAGGTTGCCTTCGCCAGCGGCAAGACCAGCGCTGGCACCTGTGCTTCCAGTTCCTCCAGATGAACCTGCGCCACCAGCTCCGCCTGCTCCGATGGTGATGCCGTACACAGATCCACCAAAGAGACCGATCTCTACATCCCACGAGATTGCGCCGCCACCTGGACCGCCGCCACCGCCGCCGAATCCAGGAACAGATGTTGTTCCACCCGTTGCGCCGCCACCAGCCCGACCACCGCCGCCACCACCTCCACCGCCAGCTCCAGGACGACCGTAGATGATGACTGGAACCGTTGCGCCCGTTACTCCAGGGCAAATGAACTGCGTGTAGCCGACAGTGGAAAAGACGACGAACGTGAGCCCGATCGGTCCCGCTGGACCTGTGGGCCCAGTTGGACCCGTTGCTCCCGCAGGTCCAGTTGGCCCAGTTGCACCGGCAGGCCCCGTGGGACCAGTCGCTCCTGCAGGTCCAGTAGGCCCAGTAGGACCGGTGGGGCCCGTAGCACCGACTGCGCCAGCCGGAGAGAACCCGCTGGTCGCTCCAATCGTGACTCCGGTCGCGGCTCCTGTTGCTCCCGCCGAGACCAGCTGCACTCGAGCGCTTGTAGTTCCAGAAACACTGACGACGTCGTAGTAGCCACCGATCGTGGCGCCTGATGTTGGCCCACCGATGTAGATGTACTGGCCAACGAACATCCACACGTTGTCGATGACAAGAACATCAACAGAGCCACCCACCGTTGGCTGAGTGAAGCCCGCGGTCGTCTGCGTGTACGCATTCAGTCCGGTCGCACCAGTTGGACCTGTTGGTCCCGTGGGACCCGCAGGGCCGGTTGGTCCAGTCGCTCCCACAGGTCCAGTTGGTCCTGTTGCTCCTTGAGCGCCTGCTGGGCCAGTGGGGCCCGTTGGCCCTGTTGCACCAGCTGCGCCTGCTGTTCCCGTTGGACCAGTAGCTCCAGTCGGACCTGGTAGACCGGACGAAACAACTGGCGAGTCCGAGGAGACTGTGACTCCCGTTGCAGCTCCAGTAGCTCCTTGAGTGTCGAGCACGACACGAAGCGCGGTGACGCCGTTCACCTGCACCACATGGTAGTAACCGCCGACAGTAGCGCCTGCGGTCTGACCACCGATGTAGACTTCTTCTCCGACGGCTGCCCATACGTTCGTGATGACGAGGACGTCTACTGACCCGCCAACAGCTGGCTGTGTGTACCCAGCTGTGGTGCTGGTGAATGCGCCTTGGCCAGTAGCTCCAACACCACCAGCCGGGCCCGTTGGGCCTGTAGGGCCTGTAGGACCAGTGGGTCCCGTTGCGCCAATCACACCCGTAGGGCCAGTAGGCCCAGTGGGTCCGGTCGCTCCTACCGCACCCGTTGGGCCTGTCGGACCCGTTGCTCCAGATGCCCCTGAAACACCAGCGGGTGTCACACCGCTGGTTGCACCGATTGTGGCACCCGTGGCTGCGTACGTTCCACCAGCGTTGTCGAGTACTACTCTGAGGGCAGTAGAACCATTGACCTGTACAACATGGTAGTAACCGCCGGCTGTTCCACCCGCAGTCGGACCGCCCACGTAGACTTCTTCGCCGACACTCGCCCAACCATTGTTGGCCACCAAGATGTCGACAGACCCACCTACTGCTGGCTGGGTGAAACCCGCCGTGGACAAGGTGTAGGCGGCTTGCCCCGTTGCTCCAGTTGGACCTGTCGGTCCCGTAGCCCCAATGGCTCCCGTGGGCCCAGTAGGACCCGTCGCACCAACCGCTCCAGTGGGTCCGGTTGGCCCTGTTGCTCCGATGGCCCCCGTCGGTCCCGTTGGTCCCGTGGCGCCGATTGCTCCTGTCGGTCCGGTGGGTCCGATCGCACCCGAGGCACCTGAAAGGCCTGAGGGTGTGACTCCGCTCGTCGCACCGATGGTGGCACCCGTAGCAGCACCAGTGCCTCCTGCTGTGTCGAGGATGATTCGTGCAGAGGTGGTGCCGGAGATCGTTGCGATGTGATAGTGACCACCATACGTCCCACCAGCTGTTGGACCTCCGACGTACAAGTCTTCGCCAACAACCATCCACACGTTCGACACAACGAGGATGTCGACACTGCCTCCAACTGTCGGCTGCGTGTACCCGGCAGTGGTTGTTGTGTACGAGCCCTGACCTGTTGCTCCAGTTGGACCAGTAGGTCCGGTTGCGCCGACCGCGCCTGTGGGACCAGTCGGTCCTGTTGCTCCGATGGCTCCAGTGGGTCCAGTCGGTCCTGTTGCTCCGATGGCTCCAGTGGGTCCAGTCGGACCAGTAGCGCCAACAGCACCAGTTGGTCCCGTGGGACCCGTAGCACCTGAAGCTCCACTGACTCCGCTTGGAGTCACTGCACTCGTTGCACCAACCGTTGCGCCCGTTGCTGCGTATGTACCTCCTGCGTTGTCGAGCACAACGCGGAGTGCTGTTGCTCCGTTGACTTGGACGACATGGTAGTAACCACCCGCCGTCCCACCGGCAGTTGGACCTCCAACGTAGATCTCCTCACCAACAGCAGCCCACGAGTTCTGAGCAACTAGGATATCAACGGACCCGCCGATGGCAGGTTGAGTGAAGCCCGCCGTGGCTGTCGTGTACGCAGGATTGCCGGTTGGTCCTGTCGGTCCGGTGGGCCCTGTAGAACCAGTCGGACCAGTTGGGCCGGCTGGTCCCGTTGGACCTGTCGGGCCAGTAGCACCAACGGCACCTGTAGGTCCCGTTGGTCCGGTAGCGCCTATCGCTCCTGTTGGACCAGTGGGGCCGGTGGCTCCTGATGCGCCCGACACACCAGACGGAGTGACTCCGCTTGTAGCACCTACTGTTGCCCCCGTGGCTGCTCCAGTCCCGCCCGCCGTGTCGAGTACAACACGAGCTGCGGTCACACCATTCACTTGAACGATGTGGTAGTGGCCTCCGAAGGTTCCACCTGCAGTCGGACCACCGACGAAGATGTCTTCCCCAATGACCATCCATGCGTTCTGCGCGACAAGGATGTCTACTGACCCACCTACTGCGGGCTGAGTGTAGCCGGCAGTTGTAGTGGTAAATGCTGGAGCTCCTGTTGGGCCTGTTGGTCCAGTGGGCCCCGTTGCGCCCGCAGCTCCAGTCGGCCCCGTGGGTCCAATTGCTCCGGTCGGTCCTGTAGGACCCGTTGCGCCAATTGCACCAGTGGGCCCAGTAGGACCCGTTGCGCCAATTGCACCAGTGGGCCCAGTCGGTCCTGTTGCGCCAATTGCACCAGTGGGCCCAGTCGGTCCTGTTGCACCAGACGCACCCGACACGCCTGATGGAGACACACCACTTGTCGCACCGATTGTGGCTCCAGTTGCTGCGTAAGTACCGCCCGCATTGTCGAGGACGATGCGCAATGCAGTGGCGCCGTTGACTTGAACAACGTGGTAGTAGCCTCCTGCTGTTCCACCGGCTGTGGGCCCTCCGATGTAGATCTCTTGCCCGACGTTGGCCCACCCGTTCTGACCAACCAGTACATCAACAGAACCACCGATGGCTGGTTGTGTGAACCCAGCAGTCGACAACGTGTACGCGTTGTTGCCAGTGGCTCCTGTCGGACCCGTTGGCCCGGTTGCGCCAATCGCACCAGTTGGCCCTGTCGGTCCAGTCGCCCCAACAGCACCGGTAGGCCCAGTGGGACCCGTAGCTCCGATGGCTCCTGTTGGTCCCGTCGGCCCTGTTGCACCAATGGGCCCTGTCGGTCCTGTCGGCCCGGTTGCCCCGCTCGCACCTGAGACTCCTGAGGGCGTTACTCCACTTGTAGCGCCCACCGTTGCACCAGTAGCGGCGTACGTGCCACCGGCATTGTCGAGGACCACACGCAGTGCCGTCGACCCATTGACCTGAGCTACATGGTAGTAGCCCCCTGCAGTGCCGCCTGCAGTCGGACCTCCGATGTAGATCTCTTGGCCGACTACTGCCCACGCATTGGTGGCCACAAGAACATCAACGCTGCCCCCAACTGCTGGCTGGGTGAAACCCGCCGTTGCCGTCGTGTACGCATTCCCACCAGTGGCGCCAGTAGGACCGGTAGGACCAGTCGCTCCTACAGCTCCAGTGGGCCCTGTTGGTCCCGTTGCCCCCATCGGACCCGTTGGCCCTGTCGGCCCAGTGGCACCCACCGCTCCCGTCGGTCCTGTAGGACCAGTAGCCCCGGATGCACCGCTGACTCCAGCTGGTGTGACTCCGCTCGTCGCTCCAATCGTGGCCCCTGTTGCAGCGTACGTTCCTCCGGCGTTGTCCAGAACAAGACGCAGCGCTGTCGATCCATTGACCTGGACCACGTGGTAGTAACCGCCAGCAGTCCCTCCAGCTGTTGGGCCACCGATGTAGACTTCTTCCCCAACATCTGCCCAACCGTTGTTGGCGACGAGCACATCGACGCTGCCGCCCACTGCAGGTTGTGTGAAGCCCGCGGTGCTCAGCGTGTACGCGTTCTGTCCTGTTGCACCCGTAGGTCCGGTTGGCCCTGTAGCGCCCACTGCACCGGTTGGACCGGTTGGACCAGTAGCTCCCACTGCACCAGTTGGTCCCGTTGGACCTGTCGGTCCCGCAGGACCAGTAGGACCAGTGGCACCAACAGCACCCGTCGGCCCAGACGGCCCTGTCGCTCCTGATGCTCCTGATGCTCCAGACGTTCCAGTCGGCGTCACACCGCTTGTGGCCCCGACTGTCACTCCTGTTGCTGCACCCGTGAGCCCTGGTGTGTCGAGCACCACTCGAGCAGCGGTCACGCCATTGATCTGAACGATGTTGTACGCGCCACCGACAGTGCCTCCTGCAGTCGGGCCACCAACAAAGATCTCCTCGCCGATGACCATCCACGTGTTGTTGGCAACGAGGATGTCAACAGAGCCGCCAATGGCGGGTTGTGTGTAGCCCGCAGTCGTGAGCGTGTACGATGGAGCTCCAGTGGCTCCTGCTGGGCCAGTGGGACCAGTCGGTCCTGTTGCACCCGTAGGACCAGCTGCGCCCGTAGGGCCGGTAGGTCCTGTGGCACCAGAAGCACCTGATACACCACTGGGTGTAACGCCCGCTGTTGCGCCAACAGTCGCACCAGTGGCCGCGTATGTACCTCCTGCGTTGTCGAGGATGATACGAGCTGCTGTTGTGCCGGTGAGTGTGGCGACGTGATAGTAACCGCCGTGTGTGCCACCGGCAGTCGCACCACCAATGTAGACCTCCTCGCCGACAACCAGCCACGCGTTCGTGGCCATCTTGACGTCGACAGACCCGCCGATGGCAGGCTGTGTGTAGCCGACCGTGATTGTCGTGTACGCAGGTGAACCAGTGGGGCCGGTAGGCCCGGTTGGTCCTGTGGCTCCCGCTGGTCCCGTAGGACCTGTAGGCCCAGTCGGTCCAGTAGCGCCCACAGCACCCGTGGGTCCCGTTGGACCAGTGGCTCCCGAAGCTCCAGAGACACCAGACGGAGACACTCCGCTGGTCGCACCAACGGTCGCACCCGTCGCAGCAAACGTCCCACCTGCGTTGTCCAGAACAACGCGGATGGCAGTGACTCCGTTCACCTGGACGATGTGGTAGTAGCCGCCGTACGTTCCACCGGCAGTGGGGCCGCCGATGTAGATCTCCACCCCGTCGACAGCCCACCCATTCTGGGCAACGAGCACATCGACAGAGCCACCAACAGCGGGCTGCGTGAAGCCTGCCGCTGTTGTAGTGTACGAGTCACCAGCAGCTGCACCTGCAGGCCCGGTGGGTCCGGTCGCTCCCACGTTGCCGGTTGGTCCTGTTGCTCCAGTAGGGCCTGTCGGTCCCGTAGGGCCAGTTGCTCCCACTGCTCCCGTCGGGCCTGTGGGTCCTGTTGCTCCCACATTGCCAGTAGGACCTGTGGGCCCTGTCGCACCAACAGAACCAGTTGGGCCCGTGGCCCCCGTTGCCCCCGAGGCTCCAGACACACCAGAGGGAGTCACTCCACTTGTGGCTCCTATCGTGACCCCGG
>Ga0302326_10007504_pt1 | contig 24221 bp, 16 predicted proteins | sample Palsa_T0_3_FD_202264 | JGI IMG/M metagenome (GOLD analysis project Ga0302326, IMG submission 202264) | Peat permafrost microbial communities from Stordalen Mire near Abisko, Sweden - Palsa_T0_3 | ecosystem: Environmental > Terrestrial > Soil > Palsa > Peat permafrost | place: Sweden: Abisko... | reverse complement strand
CGGCGTCATCGAGACCGCGCGCCGGCACCGGCACCGGATCGGCCGCGTCTTTGCCGGCCGCGACGGCATCATCGGCGCGCTGACCGAGAACCTGATCGACCTGACGGGCGAGAGTGCGGCCACGATCCGCGCGCTGCGCCATACGCCGGCCGGAGCATTCGGCTCCGCACGCTTCAAACTCAAGAGCCTGGATCAGAACCGAGCCGAGTACGAGCGCTTGATCGAGGTGTTTCGGGCGCACGATATCGGCTATTTTTTCTACAACGGCGGCAACGATTCCATGGATACCGCCTGGAAGATCTCGCAGATCGGCGCCACCATGAATTACCCGGTGATCTGCGTCGGCATCCCCAAGACGGTCGATAATGATCTGCCGATCACCGATTGCTGCCCGGGCTTCGGCTCGGTGGCCAAATACATCGCCGTGTCGACGCTCGAGGGCGGGCTCGACGTCGCCTCCATGGCCCGCACCTCGACCAAGGTGTTCGTGCTGGAGGTCATGGGAAGGCATGCGGGCTGGATCGCGGCGGCCGGCGGGCTCGCGGGCCGCAAGGCCGCGGAACCCCCGCACATCATTCTGTTTCCTGAAATCACCTTCGATCGGGCGCGGTTTCTCGAACGCGTGCAGCAGTGCGTGGGCGAGTACGGCTACTGCGTGATCGTGGTATCCGAGGGCGCGCGTTACCCGGACGGCAAGTTTCTGGCCGAGTCGGGCACGCAGGACGCCTTCGGCCACACCCAGCTCGGGGGCGTCGGTCCCGTGGTGGCGAACATGGTGCGCGAGGCACTGGGCTACAAGTACCACTGGGCGGTCGCCGACTATCTGCAGCGCTCAGCGCGTCATGTGGCCTCCGCGACCGACGTCAGGCAGGCCTACGCGGTCGGCAAAGCCGCGGTCGAGTACGCGCTGGCGGGAATGAACGCGGTGATGCCGGCGATCAAACGCCTGTCGTCCAGGCCCTATCGCTGGAAGCTCGTACCCGTGCCCCTCAGCGCGGTGGCCAACGTCGAGAAGAAAGTGCCGCGCCATTTCATCACCGCCGACGGCTTTGGCATCACTGCAGCCTGCCGGCGCTATCTGCAGCCGCTGATCGCCGGGGAGGATCCCCCGCCCTATCGCGACGGGCTGCCCAGTTATGTCCGCATCCGTGGCGTTGCGGTTCGGCGCCGGCTCAAGAGCACTTTCAAGCTCTGAACTGCAGCGGTCCGAGCGCCATCGTGTGCTATATTTCCCGGCCATTTTGGCTGGCTAATAAAGACCCAAGCCCGGCCATTACCACGTGAAACAGACGCCAAATTAGAGATCTGGAGGAGATTGCATGGGTGACACGAACTGGCTGTGGACGGCAATGGCTGCCGGCGTCGTCGCCGTGCTCTACGGCATCGTGTCGGTGCGCTCCATCCTCGCGCTGCCGGCCGGCAACGAGCGCATGCAGGAGATTGCCGCGGCGATTCAGACCGGTGCCAAGGCCTACCTGAACCGCCAATACACCGCGATCGCAACCGTCGGGGTGGTGCTGTTCGTGGTACTGGGATTCGCGCTGAACTGGGCTACCGCGGGTGGCTTCGCCGTCGGCGCGGTGCTGTCGGGACTGGCCGGCTACATCGGCATGAACATTTCGGTGCGCGCCAACGTGCGTACCGCCGAGGCGGCAAGGTCCGGACTGAACGCGGCCCTGTCGGTGGCGTTTCGCGGCGGCGCCGTGACCGGCATGCTCGTGGTTGGACTGGGCCTGATGGGCGTCACGGGCTATTTCGCGCTGCTGCGCCAGTCGCTCGGCGATGCCGCCGCGCTGCATTCGCTGGTGGGCCTGGCCTTCGGCGGCTCGCTGATCTCCATCTTCGCGCGGCTGGGCGGAGGTATCTTCACCAAGGGCGCCGATGTCGGTGCCGACCTGGTCGGCAAGGTCGAAGCCGGCATTCCCGAAGACGATCCGCGCAATCCGGCCGTCATCGCCGACAACGTCGGCGACAATGTCGGGGATTGCGCCGGCATGGCGGCCGATCTGTTCGAGACCTACGCGGTCACGATCGTGGCCACCATGCTGCTCGGCGGATTGCTGCTACCGCAGGCCGGCGCCTCGGTGCTGGTCTATCCGCTGGCTCTGGGCTCGGCGTCGATCATTTCCTCGATCATCGGCACTTTCTTCGTACGCGTCAGCGAGGGCGGCAAGATCATGAACGCGCTCTACAAGGGCGTGTTCGTCTCCGGGCTGATCTCTGCGGTCGCATTCTGGTTCATCACGCGCTCACTGTTGCCGGGGCAGCTCGGTCCACTGTTCAGCTGCGCCCTGATCGGCCTGGCGCTTACCGCCGCCATGATCATCATCACCGAGTACTACACCGCCACCGAGTACGGCCCGGTGCGGGGCGTGGCCGCGGCCTCGCAGACCGGTCACGCCACCAACATCATCGCCGGCCTCGGGGTCAGCATGAAGTCCACCGCGCTGCCGGTGATCGCGGTGTGCCTGGCGATCTGGGGCGCCGACAGCTTCGCCGGCCTGTACGGCATCGCGGTGGCCGCCACGGCGATGCTGTCGATGACCGGCATGGTGGTGGCGCTGGACGCCTATGGACCGATCACCGACAACGCCGGCGGCATCGCCGAAATGGCCGATCTGCCCAAGTCGGTGCGCAATATCACCGATCCGCTCGATGCGGTCGGCAATACCACCAAGGCGGTGACCAAGGGCTATGCGATCGGCTCGGCGGGCCTGGCCGCATTGGTACTGTTCGCCGATTACACGCACAACCTGTCGGCCCACATGGCCAACACCGGCCGTGCCATGGTCGGCTTTTCGCTGTCCGACCCAGCCGTCATCATCGGCCTGTTCCTGGGTGGATTGGTGCCCTATCTGTTCGGTGCCATGGCGATGGAGGCGGTCGGCCGCGCCGCCGGCTCGGTGGTCACGGAAGTGCGGCGCCAGTTCCGCGAGATTCCGGGCATCATGCAGGGCACGGCCAAGCCCGACTATTCACGCGCCGTGGACATGCTGACCCGCGCGGCGATCAAGGAGATGATCGTGCCCTCGCTGCTGCCGATTCTGGTACCGGTGGTGGTCGCCTTCGGCTTGAACGCGCTCATGGGTCCGGGAGCCGGCATCAAGGCTCTGGGCGGTCTGTTGATCGGCACCATCGTGACCGGATTGTTCGTCGCGATCTCGATGTGCACGGGCGGCGGGGCCTGGGACAATGCCAAGAAATACATCGAAGAGGGTCACTTCGGCGGCAAAGGCTCGGATGCACACAAGGCCGCGGTGACCGGCGACACGGTCGGCGACCCCTACAAGGACACCGCGGGTCCGGCGATCAATCCGCTGATCAAGATCATCAACATCGTTGCGCTGCTGCTGGTGCCGCTGCTCTAGGCGGCCGTGCCCGGACAGTGCTAGCGCCAAGGCTGCTGCGGGCGGCACTGCTGGGGCTCCTGCTGGGGCCCGCCGTGATGGCGGCCGAAGCCTGGGCGAGCGCCGCGGGTGCGGTACTGCCGAGCATGCCTGAGCTCAGCGCGCACGATCGCGTGCTGGTGGTCGCACCGCATCCTGACGACGAGAGCCTGTGCTGTGCCGGGCTGATACAGCAGGCGCTGGCGCACGGCGCCAGCGTCGGGGTGGTCTGGATCACGGCCGGCGACAGTTTCGAATTCGATGCGATGGTGGTGCAGCACACGCTGTGGCCCGGAAAGGGCGGCATGCAGCGGCTTGGAATCGAGCGGCTGCGCGAAGCGCAGCGGGCCGCCGATGCCCTGGGTGTGCCGCGCGCTGCGCAGTACGCGCTGGGCTATCCGGACCGAGGCGTACTGGGGCTCGCAGGCGCGTACTACAGCCGCCCGTACGTCTCGAAATATACCGGCGCCAGTGCCGTGCCCTATCCCGGAACCCTGAGTCCCGGCGCCAGCTATACCGGCGCCAATCTCGAACGCGATCTCGAGCAGGTGATCGCGGCGTTTCGACCCACGCTGGTATTCGCCGCCGCGCCACAGGATCGGCACGCGGATCACAGCGCCAGCGGCGCGCTGGCGCGCCGGGTGCTCGAGCGCCGCGGCGAGTTCGCTGTATTGCGCTACTGGATCGTGCACGCCCCGGATTGGCCGCGGCCGCGCGGGCTCGAGCCGGATCTGGCCCTGATGCCCCCGGCCGTTGCCGCCTCACTGCCCTGGCAAAGCCTGGCGCTGAGCGAGGCCGAGCGCGCCGGCAAGCTCGCGGCGCTGCGCGAGCATCACACGCAGATGCAATTGATGGCGCCGTTCATGAATTCATTCGTACGCGCCAACGAGATCTTTGCGCCCGCGCGCTAGCGGGTGCGTTCGTGCTAGGCCGCCATGGCCAGCCGCTCCGGCCGGCCGACCGCAAAACCCTGCATGTAATCCACGCCCATCTGGCGCGCGGCATCCATGGTGCTCGCGTCCTCGACCTGCTCGGCAATGACTTTGAAGTTCAGAGTGCGCGCGAGCCGGATCATCGCCGTGACCATCGCCTGATTCACCGAGTCGCGTGCCAGATTCTTGAAGAACGAGCCGTCGATCTTCAGGTAGTCCACGGCCAGGGTCTTGAGGTTGGCAAATGAACCCAGGCCGCTGCCGAAATCGTCGAGTGCGAAGCGGCAACCCATGCCGTGCAGCACGCCGACGAAGCGGCGCGCCTGCTCGAAGTTGGCGACCACGGTGCTCTCGGCGATCTCGAAACAGATCTGCATCGGGTTGGCGCCGGTCGAATCGAAACACTCCACCACGAACTCGAGAAACTGCAGATCCGCGAGCGTCTGTCCGGAGATATTGATGGCGATGCTGCGCTTGGGCGCCAGCGCAATCCCGCCGCGCCCGAGCGCCGTCAGTGTCGTCTGCACGACCCAGCGATCGATCAGTCCCATGAGCCGGTAACGCTCGGCGGCACGCAGGAATTCCAGCGGCACGAGCTGTTCACCGAGCTCATTGCGCAGCCGCACCAGCACTTCCATGGCCGGGCCCTCGTCGTTGGCCGCATAGGAGGCCACGATCGGCTGGCAGTAGAGCTCGAAGCGGCTGTCGCGCAATGCGGCCTGCAGGGTCTGCAGCCAGTGAATCTCGCCGGTCTGGCGTGCAAACACCTCATCGCGCGCCGAGTACACGGCCACGTGACCGCCCTGGCGCTTGGCGACGTAGCAGGCGGAGTCCGCCGCGGCCAGCAATTCCTCGATGCTGCCGCTGTCGCGCGCGATCTCTACCAGCCCGATGCTGACCCCGACGTTGAAGATCTTGTCCTTCCAGACGAAGCGAAAATCCTTGACGGCCCGGCAGACGTCGTCGGCGATCTGACGCGCCTTGTCCAGCGGACAGCCCACCAGCAGCATGCCGAACTCATCGCCGCCCAGTCGCGCCACGGTGTCCGAATCACGCACCGCATCGCGCAGAATCTTGGCCATTTCGCGCAGCATGGCATCGCCGGCCTGATGACCGCTGCTGTCGTTGATGCTCTTGAAGCGGTCCAGGTCCAGATAGCACAGCACGTGGCCGCTGTCGCCGCGATGGGCGATGTCGGTGGCGTCCTGCAGGCGGCGCTCGAAGTCCCGGCGGTTGAGCAGCCCGGTCAGGGCATCGTGCGTGGCCTGGTAGGACATCTGCCGCGCCAGCCCGCGCACTTCGGTCACATCATGCAGCAATACCACGACGCCGATGCTCTCACCGGTCTCCATGCGGATTGGCGCCGCCGACAGCTCGACCAGGCGCTCGCCGTTGACCGAGCGGATCAGCAGCGCGCGGCGGCCGATGTTGAGCGGCGTGCCGACCGCGAGCGCCTGGCGCACCGGCTCGATCAGCAGCTTGCGGTCGGAATCCTCGACCACGCGCGCGACTTCCTCGAGCGGCTTGCCGGCGGCGGCGGCGGCATCGATGCCGAGCAGCCGGGCAGCGGCCAGATTCAGATGCTCGACCTGACCCTCGGTATCGATCGTGATCAACGCTTCGGGCAGCGATTCGAGCGCCAGGCGCGCACGCGAGCGACGCTCGGGGGCCTGCAAGGCCTGCACGCTCTGGGTCGGCAGGACTTCCACGCCCACGACCAGCAGTGCCTGCTCGCCCTCGTACTCGATCGGCCAGGTCGACAGCTCCAGGCGCGCGCTGTTGCCCTGCATGCCGTTGAGATCGACCTCGTAGCGCTCCGCGGTCGCCTCGCCGGCCAGGCGCCGGCGAATGTTGTTGCCGACCAGTTCGGCATACTCGGCGGGCACGAGGTCCTCGAGGCGGCGACCGATGAGCTCATCGACCGGGCAGCCCACGAGACTGGCGAATTGGGGATTGGCGTAACGGATCAGCTTGCCGTGAATCAGCACCGCTTCGTGCACGCGATCACCGAGTGTGCCGATGGGCGCACTGCTCAGCGGCGGCTGTTCCGAGGCCAGCGAGGCGCGTGCCAGCAGATGGTTGACGGCCGTGACCAGCACCGCCAGCTCAGGTTGATCGGTCTGCAATTCGATGCGGGTCTTCAACGAGCCGCCGATCGCGGTCCGTTGCACCTGCCGTGAGACCTCCTCGAGCGCGGCGAGCTGGCGTCGTTGCAGGAAGAACAGCACCAACAGCAACAGTGCGGCAACACCGAATAGCAGGCAGAGCAAGGCAATTATCGACATCAAGGTCGTCTGTTCAAGCGATGCTTTCCTTGGGAGAAGGGCCAAGCTCTGCCATCGCCTGCCACAGCAGCATAGCCCAGTGCGAGGCAGCACCCATCGGATTTCACCATATCGTGGATTTCACCATATCGCGGCGACGAGCGCCCTTGGCAGATGCGGCGAAAACCCTTAACTTTCATGGCAAGCCAGTTCGGGATTACGTTCAATGCTGACACAAGTCGCCCGCGAGCAGATGATCGAGCAGCAGGTGCGCGCCTGGGACGTGCTCGACGAACGCATCCTCGCGGCGCTGCGCGCCGTGCCGCGCGAGCGTTTCGTGCCCGAAGCCTGGCGCGAACTGTCCTTCGCCGACTGCGAGATTGCCTTGCCCTGCGGCAAACGCATGCTGCGGCCGATGCTGGTGGGGCGATTGCTGCAGTCGCTGGCGCTGCGCGGCGGTGAACAGGTGTTGGAAGTGGGCACGGGAACCGGTTATGTCAGCGCTTGCCTGGCCCGGCTCGGTGCCCAGGTGCGTTCGCTCGAGCTGCACCCGCAGCTGGCCGAACAGGCGCGGGCAAATCTTGCAAATCTCAATGGGCTCGCGGGCAGCAGGCCGGTGGAAGTCATCGAGACCGACGGCATGCAGCTTGACGATCGCTCTCGCTATGACGCTATCGTGCTGACGGCCTCGTTGCCGATCTATCAGCCGCGCTTCGAGCGCGCGCTGCGCCCCGGAGGCCGGCTGTTCGTCGTGGTCGGGGCCGGCACGCCGCAGCGCGCGCGCCTCATACGCTGCGCCAGCGAAGGCGATTGCAGCAGCGAATCCCTGTTCGAGACCTGCATCGAGGCGCTCGAGGGTGCGCCGCGGCCGGCCACCTTCGACTTCTAGCGCATGGCGAGCATCCCCGAGATTGACCCGCAGCAACTCAAGCGCCGACTGGATGCGGGTGAGAGCCTGACCGTGCTCGACGTGCGCGAGCCCTGGGAGTGCGCGATCGTACGCCTGGCAGGCGCGGTCAATATCCCGCTCAATGAGGTGGCGTCGCGTCTGGGGGAACTCGACCGCGCCGGCGAGCTGATCGTCATGTGCAAATCAGGCGGCCGCAGCCGGCGTGCGGCCGAGTTCCTCATGACCCACGGATTCGAGCGCGTCGCCAATCTGGCCGGCGGGATCGACGCCTGGGCACGCGAGGTTGATCCTAGCCTGCCCAGCTACTGAGCCCCTGCGTCGGCCACGACTGGCTCGCGCCTATCCGGGGCTCATCAGCGTATCGATCAATCGCAGCAGTTTGCCCAGCGCACCGCGATGGGCATCGATCGCCAGACGGGCCGCCTCGCCCTTGAGAGCGCGCCAATCTTCGTCGCGCAGCAGCCCCGCGAGCGCCGCGGCCAGCTCCTGCGCGTCGTGCACCGTGATCAGTGCGCCCTGCTGCGCCAGGACCTGGGCGATGTCGGGACTGTTGAACTGCTCGGGACCGGCCAGCACCGGCAGGCCCAGCGCCGCGGGCTCGAGCAGATTGTGGCCGCCGATCGGCACCAGGCTGCCGCCGACGAAGGCGACATCGGCGGCGGCGTAGAAGTCGACCAGCTCTCCCAAACTGTCGAGCAGCAGTACCTCGTGGCTACTGTTCAGAACCGCGTCGGCGCGCGAATCGGCACCGATGCTCGAGCGGCGCAGACAACGAAACCCCTGGGCGGCCACGGCCGCGGCGGCAGCCGCGAAGCGCGCCGGATGGCGCGGAGCCAGTATCAGCAGCGCCCGCGGTTCGCGCAGGCGCAGCTGCCGGTGCGCCTGCAGCACGATCGGCTCCTCGGCCGGATGCGTGCTGCCGGCGACCCACACCGGCCGACCGGCCGCGTAGCAGGCGCGCAGCAGCGCACCGCGCTCATGGATGTCGGCGGGCAGCGTCCGGTCGAATTTGATGTTGCCGACCAGCGCCAGCCGCTGCGGCGCGACGCCGATCGCGGCAAAGCGCTCCAGATCGGCGGCGCTCTGCGCCCCCACCCAGACATTCGCCGCCAGCGCTGAGCGCATGAGTCCCGGCAGGCGCTGATAAATTCCGGCACTGCGCGCCGAAATACGCGCGCTGGCGATCAGAATCGGTACCCCTGCGCGGCTGACCTCAGCGAGCAGATTGGGCCACAGTTCGGTTTCGATCACGATCAGCAGCCTGGGCCGCAGCCGCGCCAGACAGCGGCGCAGGCAGCCCGGCAGGTCATAGGGCGCATAGCGCACTTCGACACCGGGCAGCAGAGCCCGCGCGCGCGCGCGCCCGGTCGGCGTGGCGCAGGTCAGCGTGATTTCACGTCCGGGTTCGCGCTCGCGCAGCGCCCCGATCAGTATCGCGGCGACCTGGACCTCGCCGACCGACACCGCATGCACCCAGATGCCGCCGCCGGCGCGCGCCGTGCCCAGGCCGAAGCGCGCGGTGCCGCCGTGCCAATACTCGCGCGTTCGCACCCCACGGCACAGAACGATCAGGGTTGCGAACGGCAGTGCCAGGTAGAGCAGCAGCGTATAGAGGCGGCGCACCAGACCTCTAGGCGGCCACCGGCTGGGAGACGGCCGTGAAGTAGCCGTCGAGCAGCGAGGCCCAGTCGGCATCGGAGAATCGCTCCGGCGGCAGCGCATCGGTGATCTTCTCGATCGAACGGCGCAAGCGCACCAGATTGCCATCGCACCAGTAGCCCGGATGGCGCAGCCGGCCGCGATCGAAGTCCACCAGCCAGACTTCCTCGCGCTCGTCCAGCAGCACGTTGTGCGCGTTCAGGTCGGCGTGACAGATGCCGTCGTCGTGGAAACGGCGCAGGCAGCGGCCAATGGCGATCCAGCTGGTCAGCGCCAGCGGCGCGGCGCGCAAGCGCGAGGCCAGCGACGAGGTGGCCGGTATCTGCTCGGTCAGCAGGTCCGCGCTATAGCTGAAGCGGCCGGTACGGCAATAGCCCGCGGCGATCGGCACGGGCACCGGCAGACCGGCCCGGCGCATGACGTACAGCAGGTGCCACTCGACGTACGAGCGCGTGAATGCCTCGCCGCGCCAGAGGTAGCGGTCGCGCGACAGCCGCGCCATCCAGCCGCCGCGCCGGTAGTGACGCAGCACCAGCTGTCGCGCATCGGCATCGATGAACACGGCCGCGCCACGCCCTTCGGCGCTATCGCGCACCGCGCCTCGGCGCGACCACCACTGGCGATCGAACCACGAGGCGTCAGCATTGCCCGCGCGGGAGGCGTCATATAGCATCGCGCCGCCGCGAATCGGTTTCTGCCGCACTTCAGCCCCGATCGGCCAGCGCAAAGATTTCCGCATGACCCATCCCATTACGCCGCCGGCGAGCCTGTGCATTCTGCGGCTCTCGGCCCTTGGCGATACCTGCCACGTCGTCCCCGTCGTGCGCACGCTGCAGCGCGCGTGGCCGACGACGCGGCTGACCTGGATCATCGGCCGCACCGAGGCGCGTCTGATGACGCTGCTGCCCGAGGTCGAGTTTATCACCATCGACAAGCGCGCCGGGCTCGCGGCCATACCGGCCCTGCGCGGCGCTCTGCGTGGCCGCCGCTTCGATGTGCTGCTGCACATGCAGCTGTCGCTGCGCTCCAGCCTGGCCTCGCTCGCGGTGCGTGCGCCGCTGCGATTGGGTTACGACCGCGCGCGAGCGCGCGAACTGCAGTGGTGCTTCACCAACGCGCGCATCGCGCCGCGAGTCGACGAGCACGTGCTCGACAGCTTTCAGGGCTTCCTGCCGGCCTTGGGACTCGAGCGCGGCGCGATCGAGTGGAATCTGCCGCTGCCGGCGCAGGCGCGCGAGTACGCCGCCCGACTGATTCCCGATGCGCAGGCGACGCTGATCGTGAGCCCGTGCTCGAGCCATGCGGCGCGCAATTGGCGGCCAGAGCGCTATGCGGCGATCATCGACTACGCGGTTCAGCGCCACGGCATGCGCGTGCTGCTGTGTGGCGGACGCTCCGGGCTCGAGCGCGAGATGGGCGAGGCCATCGAGCGCCACGCCGGCGTGCCGCTGGTCAATCAGATCGGCCGCGATTCCTTGCCGGAGCTGCTGGCCGTGCTGGCACGCGCCAGCGTGCTGCTGTCGCCGGATTCCGGTCCGGTGCACATGGCCACCATGGTGGCCACGCCGGTGATCGGTCTGTACGCCGCCACGCGCCTGCAGCGCGTCGGGCCGTATTTCTCGCGCCAGTGGAGCATCGACCGCTACCCGCAAGCCGCGCGCCGCTTCCGCGGCTGCGAGCCTGAAGCGCTGCCCTGGCATCAGAAGATCGAAACCCCCGGGGTCATGGATCTGATCGAAATTGCAGATGTGCGTGAACGTCTGGATGCGCTGCTGCGCGAGCCGCGCGCGCCGCGCGCGCCGCCTGCTACGATAAGCCGATGAATCCGTCGATCAACGACATCCTGGTGCCGATCTCTCCGGGCGAGCTGCTGGACAAGATCACGATCCTGCGCATCAAGTGCGCACGCATCCAGGACGCGGCCAAACTCGCCAATGTGCGCCTGGAGCTGTCGCGGCTCGAGCACAGTCGCGCGGCCTCATTGCCGGCCGATGCCGGACTTGCCGCCGAGGAGTCGGCGCTCGAGCGGGTCAATGCCGAGCTCTGGGACATCGAGGATCGCATCCGCGAGCACGAAGCCGCGCGTCGCTTCGACGCCGGCTTCATCGAGCTCGCGCGCGCCGTCTATCTGCGCAACGATGAACGCGCGGCGATCAAGCGGCGCATCAATCTCAAGCTCGACTCGGCGCTGGTGGAGGAGAAATCCTACCGACCCTACCGCTGAAGCGTGTACTCGGCGCCGCAGTACGGGCATTTGGCGAAGCCGGTGGCCTCGATCGGCAGATACACGCGCGGGTGCGAATTCCACAGGCTCATGTCCGGCATCGGACAGGCCAGCGGCACATCCGAGCAGCTCACGGTGTATTGCTGCTGGGCGTTGGGGGTGCGCAGCTCCGCCTTGGAATCCATGTCGGCAAGTATAGCCGCAGGTCCGCTCACTCGCCCATGACCTGATCCCAGAGCGCCGTGACCGCCGAGCGCTCGGCGAGGAACTCGCTCGCCGCCACCACGGCGCCGAGGCCATCGAGTGCACGATGGTGCAGTCGGGTTCGATAGGCGCGGTAGATGCCGGTCAGCACGTCGACCTGCAGTTGCGGCACCAGGTTCGCCGAGGCCACCGACTCGAGCTGGCGGATGGTATCGGCGTAGAAGGCCACCGGCGGGTAATCGCGGGCCCAGTTGAGCGCCCAGTACTGCGCCAGAAACTCGATATCGCCAATGCCGCCGGGATCCTGTTTGAGATCGAACTGGCCGGACTGGGCGCGTGAGAGCTCGCGGCGCTGGCGGTTGCGCATGTGGCGTACGTCCTCGCGCAGCGATTCGCGCCGTACGTGCAGCGCCAGCACCTCGGCGCGCAGAGCTTCGAACTGCGCCATCAGCACCGGCGCGCCCGCCACGGCGCGCGCGTGCAGCAGTGCCTGATGTTCCCAGGTCCAGGCCTCGCGCCGCTGATAGTCACCAAAGGCATCGATGCTGGTGATCAGCAGGCCGGCCTTGCCGCTCGGCCGCAGCCGCATGTCGACTTCGTACAGCCGACCGGCGGCCGAATGCACCGCCAGCAGATGCACCATGCGCTGCGCGAAGCGCAGAAAGAACACCTGGTTGTCGATACCGCGCCCGCCCTCGGTCTCCTGCTGCGCGCCGCTGGAATCGTGCAGGAATACCAGGTCCAGGTCGGAGGCGTAGCCGAGTTCCATGCCGCCGAGCTTGCCGTAGCCGACCACGCACAGATGCACATCGCGCCGTGCCGCGCCCTCGCCGCAGCGCGGCACACCGAGCGAGGGGATCAGCTGCTGCCAGGTCAGGCTCAGCGCGCGCTCGATGATGAGCTCGGCGACATCGGTCAGGCGATCGCTGACCTGCATGACCGGCAGTCGCGACAGCAGATCGACCACTGCCAGCCGAAAGATCGCGGCGCGCTGAAAGTGCCGCAGCCGCTCGATCAGCTGCTCGTCGTCGCCTTCATCGACCCCGTCCATGCGCTGCGCCAGATCCGCGGCCAATGCGGCACGATCCGGCGGCTGCTCGAGCAGGCGCTCATCGATGAGCTCATCGAGCAGCAATGGGTGGGCGGCGATCTGATCGATCAGGAAATCCCCGTGCGTGGCCAGCTGCACCAGCCGGGCGCGGGCGCGCGGATTGTGCAGCAGCAGCGCCAGATAGGCCGAACGGGTGCCGACGGCTTCGAGCACGCGCAGCAGCCGCTGCAGCGCGCGCAGCGGCTCGCGCGTCGCGCCGAGCTCGCCGGCCAGCACCGGCAGCAACGCCAGCAGCCGGCGCGCGCCGGCCTTATCGAGCCGCCGCGTCGAGGCCGCGTCATGGAATTCGAGCAGCATGTGCGCGGCCGCGGCGGCATCCCCCCAGCCCAGGAGCGTGAGCCGCGCCGACAGCGCCTCGAGATCACCCGCGCCCAGCGGCAGCAGCGCCGGCGCGGACGGCAGCGTCTCCTCGCTGCCGAACAGCACGGCACGGAAATGCGCCGCGACGCGAGCGCGATGCCCGGCCAGCTGTGCGGCGAGCTGCGGCCAGTCGGCGCAGTCCATGCTCCAGGCCAGCCGCTCACGCTCGAAGGCATCGCCCGGCAGCTTGTGCAGCTGTTGATCGGCCCGCATCTGCAGCCGGTTCTCCAACCGTCGCAGGAATACATAGGCGGCGTCGAGTTCGGCCACGGCGGCGGCCGGCAGCAGCTTGGCGCCGGCCAGCAGCGGCAGCGCGTGGCGCAGTGAACTGCCCTGCAGACGCCGGTCCTGGCCGCCGCGTATCAACTGGAAGGACTGCACGATGAACTCGATCTCGCGAATGCCGCCGTCGCCGAGCTTGATGTTGTCGTCCAGGTCCCGGAGCAGCACCTCGCGCTCGATCAGCCCCTTCATGTCGCGCAATGATTCGACCACCCCGAAGTCCAGATAGCGTCGATACACGAATGGGCGGATGGCGCTGCGAAACAGCTCGCCGTAGCCGGACTCGCCGGTGATCGCCCGCGCCTTGACCCAGGCGTAGCGCTCCCAGTCGCGACCGTGGATCTGCAGGTAGTCCTCGAGCGCCGCGGCATTGCAGACCACCGGACCGCTGTCGCCGAACGGTCGCAGGCGCAGGTCCACCCGGAACACGAAGCCCTCGTCGGTCTGCTGCTCGAGCAGGCGTATGAGCTGCTGCACCAGGCGCGTGAAGAACTCCTGATTGCTGATCGAGCGCTCGCCGTCGGTGTCCCCGCCGGCGAGGTACAACGGCACCAGATCGATGTCGGAGGAGAAATTCAGCTCACCGCCGCCGAGCTTGCCCATCGCGACGATGATCAATTGCTGTGCCTCGCCGGCGGCGCTGCGCGGCTCACCGAAGCGCAGCGCCTGCGCGCGCGCCGCAAACTCCTGTGCCAGGCGCAGGGCGCCGTCGGCCGCGCGCGACAGGTCCGCCAGCGTCTCGTCCAAATTGGCCCAGCGCGCCAGATCGCGCCAGGCGATGCGCGCGAATTCGTTGCGACGCCAGCGCCGCAGTGCCGACATGAAATGCGCTTCCTGTTCGGGGACCGCGCCCGCCGCCACGGCCGGCAGTTCCGGCAAGGCAAACCCCTGACCGGCCAGGCACAGCGCCGGGTCAGTCAGCAGCGCCGGGCCGGTCAGCAGTGCCTGCCACAGCGCCGGATCACGGCACAGAGCGTCGAGCACGAAATCGCTGGCCGCCAGCACGCCGGGGGCGCTTGCCGCCAGCGCGCTCTCGCAGCGGCGCAGCGTCGCGGCCACGGACGGCGCGCGTTCGGCGAGCATCGACAGTGCCCGGGCCTGCGCTGCCTCGATCGCTTCCATGATCCTGCCGGTCAGGCGCTCAGCGGCTGCACCGCGACCCGCACTGTGAGCGTGTGTGAGCCGCCGCCCAGGATCACGCCGCGCAGCGGCGAGACATCGCCGAAGTCGCGACCCCAGGCGAGCGCGACATGCTCCTGCTGCACACGCACGTTGTTGGTCGGATCGTATTCGACCCAGCCGAAGGGCGGCGCGAATACCGCCACCCAGGCATGCGAGGCATCCGCGCCCACCAGCGCCGGCTGCGCCGCGTCCGCATCGGCGTCCGCATCGGCGTCCGCCTCCGCCTCCGCCTCCGCCTCCGCCTCGACCTGGGGCCCGTGGGTACGCAGGTAGCCGCTGACGTAGCGCGCAGCCAGGCCGGCACTGCGCAGGCAGGCAATCATCAGGTGCGCATAGTCCTGACAGACGCCGCGGCGCTTGTGGAACACCTCGATCAAGGGCGTGGCAATCTCGGTCTCACCGGGCGCGTAGGTGAATTCCTCATTGACCTTGGTCATCAGGGCAGCGGCCACGTCCAGCACGGTGCTGCCGGGCTTGAGGCAGTCATTCGCGAAATCGCCGAACAGCCGCTTAATGTGCACGAACGGCGACTCGCCCCGAAAGCGCATCGCCTCGAGCCACTGCGGCTCGCGCGCCTGCGCAAGGTAGCCCAGCTGGTCGCGCACCCGCTCCCAGCTCTCGGCCTCATCGCTCGCGATCGAGGCAGGGGCTTCCAGGCTGACCTGCATGTCGGCGATGACCCGCAGCCGATCATGCGGCCGATCGAGTTCCACGCGCGTGACGCGATTGCCGAAGGCATCGAGGTGCTCGCTGCGCACTCCCGGCTGCGGTTCGATCCGGATGCTGTGCTCCAGGCATTGCTGGCGCGAGCAGTCGCGCGGCGTCAAATGCAGCTGCTGGTGCGAGTGCGCCACTTCACGGCTGTAGCGATAGAGCGTTTCATGTCGCACGGCGTAGCGCACCGGCCTCACGTGGCCACCGTGTGCAGATCCAGATCCACCAGCGAGAAGTGGCGCAGCGCGAGCCGATGCGATACCTGCGCCGCCGCCTGCGCCATCTGCGACAGCGCTGCCGAGATCAACTTTCTGCACTCCGCCCCCTGCTCCGCCTCCTCCTCGACGCCCACGGTCGACAACTCGCTCAATTGCACCGGCGGCAGTTCGAGCTGCTCATCCGGCGCCGCTCCGAGGGAATCGGCCAGATCGGTCAACGCGTGGCGGATGGCGCTCCATTGGTAGCCGAGGGCGCGCGGACTGCCTTCATCGAACACCAGCAGCTGCAGCACCGGCGCGAGCTGCGGCGTCGACACGTAGCGCGTGCGATAGGTGATGCTGACGCCGCCGACATCGAGCAGCCATTCCAGATCCCCCTGATGTATCAGCGCGCCGGAAGCGAGCCGGTCGGCCAGCAGGGCGGCCAGAAACTGCACGCGCTCCAGGCGCCGGCCGAGCATCAGCAGCCGCCAGCCATCATCCTGGGTCATGTCATCGAGCGCGAAGCCGCTGAGCGCGGTCAGCGCGACCACCAGCCGGTCGAGCGCCTCGAGCGGGTCGTTGTAGGTCGCGCCGGCTTCATGGAACTGGCGCTGCATGACGCTGATCGAGCGCCAGTGCTCGGCCGACAGCCGGCTGCGCGACTGTGTCGCGCACCAGCCTAGTCGGCCCAGATCGGCCGCGAGACCGAACTCGTGCGCATCATCGAACACGGTCACGGCCGGATCGCCCTCACGGGGCAGCACGCCGTAGCGAATGCATTGCTCGCGCGCGCGCCGCCAGACCATCGCGCTGGTGCGCATGGCCAGCGTTGCCCGAACCAGCCGCGCCTTGTCTTCACAGCGCTCCGAATAGCGGCCCAGCCAATAGAGATTCTCGACCAGCTGCGAGGGCAGCTCATCGTGACGCATGCGCCGCGGCAGGGCATGGGGCTCGCTGGCCACGGCCGCATCGCCCGCGGCTTCGCGCGCCGCCGCGCCGGCCAGCACCCAGACATCCTTGCTGCCGCCGCCGCGCTGACTGGAGACGATATCGACCACGCCCTCGGCCGCGATGCGCGCCAGACCACCGGGCATCACCTGATAGCCACTGGGCGTCGCGATCGCATAGACGCGCATGGTCAGCGTGCGCGGGGTCAGCTGCACGCCGGCACCGGCGCGCCACGAGGGCGCCTGCGACAAGGACACGCGCTCCTGCGCGACATAGGCGTAGGGCCGGCCGCGCAGGCGGCGGATCAGCGCCGCGCGTTGCTGACGCCCCAGATCGCGGCCAAAGCAGGGCTCGAACTTCTGATTCGGATAGGTTGCCTTGACGACCAGCTGCTCCAGATGCGTGATCACATAGTCCAGCGCCGGGCGCTCGCCGCACCACCAGGTCGCCACCGAGGGCAGGCGCAGCGGCTCCTTGAGCAGCCACTCCGCGGCGCCGGGCAGAAAACCCTGCCACGCCGCCGATTCCAGCAGGCCGCTGCCGAGCGCATTAGCCAGCAACACGCGCCCGGCACGCACCGCGCCGAGCATACCGGGCACACCGAGCGCCGAGTCGGGCCGCAGCTCCAGCGGATCGCAGTAGTCGTCATCCAGCCGCCGCAGGACCGCATGCACGCGCCGCAGTCCCGGCAGAGTCTTCAGATACACCGTGTCGTCGCGCACCGTGAGATCCTGGCCCTGCACCAGCGGCAAACCCATCTGCCGCGCGAGATAGGCGTGCTCGAAATAGGTTTCGTTGAACGGTCCGGGCGTGAGCACCACAACCAGTGGCGCATCGCCGGTGTCGGCGAACTCCATCAGGCTCTCGCGCAGCGTATTGAAGAAGCCGGCCAGCGGCCGCACCGTCAGCTCGTTGACCAGGCCCGGCAGCACGCGGCCGACAATGGCGCGATTTTCGAGCGCATAGCCGGGGCCCGAGGGCGTCTGCGTGCGGTCGCTGAGCACCCACCAGCCTCCGTCGGGAGCCCGCGCGAGATCCGCGGCGTATATATGCAGCCAGGTGTTGCCGACCGGCCGCGTGTCGTGCGCCGCCCAGAGAAAATTCGGATGGCCGAAGGCCAGTTCCGCCGGCACGACGCCTTCGGCGATCAGGTACTGGGCTCCGTACAGATCGGCCAGCAGGGCATTGAGCAGTTGGGCGCGCTGGCGCACGCCGGCTTCGATGCCGCGCCATTCGTCGGCGGCAATCAGCAGCGGCAGCGGATCGAGCTGCCAGGGCCGATCGCGCCCCTGTGGGTCGGCATAGACGTTGTAGGTGACGCCATTTTCGACGATCAGCCGCCGCGTCATCTCGACGCTGCGACGCGCCATTTCGGCGCCGCCGTCGGCAAGATGTTCGATCAGCGGCAGCCAATGCGCGCGGATCGAGCCGTCGCGTTCGAGCAGCTCGTCATAGCGCTGCGGACTGCCGGCATAGAGCAGCTGCTTCGAATTGGGCATCGTACGCAAGCCTTGAACGGCACCCTTAGCCAGAGCGGCGCAAATCCAGCGTGAACGGAAAGTCAGGATTGGGTGTCGCGCGCTCGGCGAGCAGCGCAGCGCCGGACGCCGAAGCACTGGCCGGGGTGTGCCCCATGCGGAAGAAGCGCGCCAGACGCCGGCTCTCGGCCTCGAAGGAATTCACCGGGAAGGTGGTATAGCTGCGCCCGCCGGGATGTGCGACGTGGTACTGGCAGCCGCCGAGTGAGCGCTGCATCCACGTGTCGAACAGATCGAAGGTCAAGGGCGAGTGCGCTCCTATCGTGGGGTGCAGCGCCGCGGGTGGCTGCCAGGCACGATAGCGTACTCCGGCGACGAATTCTCCCACTGTGCCCGTGGGCCGCAACGGCACCAGCCGCCCGTTGCAGGTCAGCACGAAACGGTCCGGCGGCAGACCCGTGACCCGCGCCTGCATGCGCTCGACCGAGGAGTCGACGTAGCGCACCGCGCCGCCGGGCGCGCCCTCCTCGCCCATGACATGCCAGGGCTCGAGCGCCTGGCGCAACTCCAGTTGCACGCCCAGCATCGAGACATCGCCGCACTTGGGAAAGCGAAACTCGAAGTGCGGCGCAAACCATGCCGGGTCCAGGTCATATCCGGCCGCCCGCTGCTCCGTGAGCACGTCGCGGAAATCCTGCTCGACGAAATACGGCAGCATGAATCGGTCATGCAGTTCCGTGCCCCAGCGCGCCAGCCGTGGCGGCAGGTACGGGGTCTTCCAGAAGCGCGCGATCAGCGAGCGCAACAGCAGCTGCTGCGTGAGGCTCATGCGAGGGTGCGGCGGCATTTCGAAGGCGCGCAGCTCCAGCAGACCCAGGCGCCCATTGGCTCCGTCCGGCGAATACAGCTTGTCGATGCAGAATTCGGCGCGATGCGTGTTGCCGGTCACATCGATCAGCAGATTGCGCAGCAGTCGATCGGTCAGCCACGGCGGCACATGTTCGGCGCCCGCCGGCGGCAGCTGCTGCAGGGCCAGTTCCAGCTCGTAGATCGAGTCGTTGCGCGCCTCATCGACCCGCGGCGCCTGCGAGGTCGGGCCGATGAACAGACCCGAGAACAGGTAGGAGAGCGAAGGATGGTTGTGCCAGTAGGCGATCAGGCTGGCGAGCAGATCCGGCCGGCGCAGGAACGGTGAGTCCGGCGCCGTGGCGCCGCCGAGCACGAAGTGATTGCCACCGCCGGTGCCCGTGTGACGACCGTCGAGCATGAATTTCTCTGTGCCGAGGCGCGACGCGCGCGCCGCCTCATACAGGAATGTCGTGCGTTCGACCAGCTCGCTCCAACCGTGCGAGGGATGAACATTGACTTCAATGACCCCGGGATCCGGCGTGACGCGGAAAAAGTTGAGGCGCGGGTCCTTGGGCGGCTCATAGCCCTCGAGCAACACCGGCTGATTGAGTGCCTCGGCCGTGGCCTCGACCGCGCTGACCAGCTGCAGATAGTCTTCGCTGCAAGCGGTCGGCGGCATGAACACGTACAGCACGCCATGGCGCGCCTCCGCGCACAGCGCGGTGCGCGCGACCCAACCGGCCGATTCGCGCAGTGCCGGGCGCCGCTCCGGCGCCGCAACGCGCGGCAGCGCGGCATCGCGCGGCAGCGCGGCATCGCGCAGCTGCGTAGCGTCGCGCAGCTGCGTAGCGTCGCGCAGCTGCGAGCGAATCTGCGTGTGCTGCGGCAGCGCCGGGAAGCTCTGCATCGGATCCGGCGCCAGGATGTAGGGATACTCCGTGGGCGTGACCCAGGGTTGGGAATCCAGCGGCAGGCGCAGACCCATGGGCGAGTCGCCGGGAATCAGATAGCAGCGCTCGGGCCGCAGGAACCATGAGCCGCTCTGCCAGCGCTGGCCGCTCGCGTCGCGCGCGATCGGCAGCACGTGACCGGCAACGCGCTCGAGGCCTTGCGAGAACACCCGCGACAGGCGCTCGCGCTCCTGCGGATCATCCAGCCTCGAGTCGAGTGGATCCACATTGCTCGGCAGTCGGCGCTCCCGCCCCAGGTAATAGAACACGTCCTCGAAGGCCGCGAACACATGGCGCGGATCTACACCCAGGCGCTCGGCCACGCCGCGCATGAACTGCCGCGCCAGCATGGGCGTCGCGCCGTAATCGCGCGCCTCATCGGCGATCAGGGCGTGCGAGCTCCAGATCGGTTCGCCGTCGCGACGCCAGAAACAGTTCAGCGACCAGCGCGGCAGCTGCTCACCGGGATACCACTTGCCCTCGCCGAAGTGCGTCAGGCCCTGTGGCGCATAGTGCTCGCGAAGGCGGTGAAACAGCTCGGCCGCGAGCCGGCGCTTGTCCTCGCCCAGGGCCGCGGTGTTCCATTGCGCGCCATCCGGATCATCGAGCGATACAAAAGTCGGTTCGCCGCCCATGGTCAGGCGCACGTCTTCGCGCTCTAAATCGGCGTCGATGTGCGCGCCGAGCTGCTCGATCTGGCGCCATTGCCCGTCGCTGTAGGGCTTGGTCACGCGCGGGGCCTCCCAGACCCGCGACACCGACATGCGGTGTTCGAACTGCACCGTGGATTCATCGACCGCGCCGCTGATGGGCGCGGCCGAGGAAGGCTCGGGGGTGCAGGCGAGCGGGATGTGGCCTTCGCCGGCCAGCAGCCCCGAGGTCGGATCGAGCCCGATCCAGCCCGCGCCGGGCAGGTACACCTCGCACCAGGCATGCAGATCGGTGAAATCTGCGGCCGGACCCGCGGGCCCGTCCAGCGCCTTGACGTCGCTGGTGAGCTGAATCAGATAGCCCGACACGAAGCGCGCCGCCAGGCCCATGTGGCGCAGCAGCTGCACCAGCAGCCAACCGGAGTCGCGGCAGGAGCCGGCTTCGCTTTGCAGCGTCTGCTCGGGCGTCTGCACGCCCGGCTCCAGGCGGATCAGATAGCGGATGTCGCCGGCGATGCGCTGGTTCAGCGCCACCAGAAAATCGATTGTGCGCGTCTTCGCGCGCGGAATGCGTCCGAGATATTGGGCAAACAAAGGCGTCGCGGGCGTCTGGACCAGGTAGGGCGCCAGCTCGACCGCCTCGATGCTCTCGTACTGGAATGGCACCTGCTCGGCATAAGGGGTCAGGAAGAAATCGAACGGATTGAGGACTGCCATTTCGGCGATCAGGTCCACCTCGACTCGAAGCTCGCGCGTGGGCTCCGGGAATACCAGCCGCGCCAGGTAGTTGCCCTGCGGATCCTGCTGCCAGTTGACGAAATGCTTGGCCGGCTCGACCCGCAGCGAGTACGAGAGGATACGCGTGCGGCAGTGCGGGGCTGGGCGCAGCCGCACCTGTTGCGCGCTCAGGCCCACCGAGCGGTCGTAGCGGTAGTGGGAAACATGGTTCAGAGCGACATGGATGGACACGTTCTAGGCAGCCTCGTGGGTCACGCGCAACGGCGTGATTATGGCGTGGTTATGATGCCGCATTCCCCCTGAAACCGGCATAAATGCTCATTTCGGGTGCAGCCTGGGCGCTACGGGGCGCAAACGGTGCGCCTCAGAGCGCTGGAGGCTGTAATTGCAGCTGTCGTTCTCGACGACCGGCGATCGAATGGGCGATGGTGAAATAGATCGGCACGATAGCGTAAATATTGCCCGCGTACCCGAGGTAGCGGTCGGAGACTGTGCGCGCCAGCAGCGTCGACAGCAGAGCAACCAAGATCATGGCGAGCTGATCCGACAGGCTCACTCGAGTGCGCATCGCTTCCACTGGAGTCAACTCCAGTTGGGCGCGAATGCGCCAGGCATGCAGATATAGCAGAGCGAAAACGGTGAATACGGCCGCGTAGCCGAGACTCCAGATCGTGAACAACGCCCGAGCCTCGGCAGGCCCGATTTCGGAGCGATCGAACAGCGCGGTAAAAAGAAACTTGAGTGGGTAGACGTAAAACAGGACGAAGAACAGCAACGCGCAATTGAGGAACACCACCCACGGACTCTCCAGCGCGTAGCGGCGGAAGAAACGATAGTGCTCATACCAGACGTTCGCCAGCAACGCGAAACAGACACCAAAGGCGAGGAAGCCGTGCATGGCCGCATACAGCTCCGGAAAGGTCTTCGGTACCTCGAGCGATACCACGAGCAGCGTGACGGCGAAGGCGAAAACGGCGTCGGTAAAGCCTTCGAGGCGTGTCACCTCGGCGCCACGCCAGTGGAAACCGGGTTCGCCGCTGGTTTTGCTTGAGACAAGGTGCTTGCGAAGCATCGTGAGCCGGATTTCACCGGAAGGTCAGACCAGGCGTCAAATGAGCTGACGCCCTGGGCGACAAGCGGTAGCACGCTTACGACGTAACCGCTTGACGTTCAAGCGAATTGGTCATTTGCATGGCATGGGCAAAAAAAAGCCCCGCAATGCGGGGCCTTAAGGTATTGCGCGGAAACGGGGGGGTCTTGTTCCGCGACTTTCAGGGTTCCGCGAACTGGCGTCCGCCTCACCCTGAACACCACTATACCGAATAATTTTGGTTTGTAAAGTTAACCATTCGTTACATGTACATTACTGTTTGTTAGCCAATGAAAAGTTGTTAGCCAATAAAAAGGGCCGGACTCGCGTCCGGCCCTCTTAAGGCTCTAGGGCCTATGAGACTGGACTGACGCTTCTCGCGTTACATGTCCATGCCGCCCATGCCGCCCGGAGGCCCATGGCTGTGCTCAGCCTCTTCCTTCGGCGCCTCGGCGACCATGACCTCAGTGGTCAGCAGCAGACCCGCGACCGAAGCCGAGTTCTGCAGTGCCAGTCGGGTCACCTTGGTCGGATCCAGGATGCCGGCCTCGATCAAATCGCCAAACTCACCGGTGGCAGCGTTGTAGCCATAGCTGCCCTTGCCGTCTCTGACCTTGTTCAGAATCACGGCCGCATCTTCGCCGGCGTTCTCGACGATCTGACGCAGCGGCTCCTCGATCGAGCGCGCCAGGATACGGATGCCAACCGTCTGGTCTTCATTCGCACCCTCGAGCTTGTCGAGCGCCTTGAGCACGCGGATCAGCGCCACACCGCCGCCCGGTACCACGCCTTCCTCGACCGCGGCACGCGTGGCGTGCAGCGCATCTTCGACGCGGGCCTTCTTTTCCTTCATCTCGATCTCGGTGGCAGCGCCGACCTTGATCACGGCGACACCGCCGGAGAGCTTGGCAACGCGCTCCTGCAGCTTCTCCTTGTCGTAGTCGGAGGTGGCTTCCTCGATCTGCTGACGGATCGATTCGACCCGCGCCTTGATGTCGGCGGCCTTGCCGTGGCCGTCGATGATGGTGGTGTTTTCCTTCTCCACCACGATCTTCTTGGCTTCACCCAGATCGTTCAGCGACGCCTTCTCGAGCGACAGGCCGACTTCGTCTGAAATCACCGTACCGCCGGTCAGAACTGCGATATCGGCCAGCATCGCCTTGCGGCGATCGCCGAAGCCCGGAGCCTTCACGGCCGCGACCTTGAGAATGCCGCGGATGTTGTTGACCACCAGCGTCGCCAGGGCCTCGCCCTCGACGTCTTCGGCGACCACGAGCAGCGGGCGACCCGCCTTCGCGACGCCTTCGAGCACCGGTAGCAGCTCGCGGATATTGCTGATCTTTTTGTCAACCAGCAGCACGTACGGCTTCTCGAGCTCGGTCGTCTGGTTGGCCTGGTTGTTGATGAAATACGGCGAGAGGTAGCCGCGGTCGAACTGCATGCCCTCGACCACGTCGAGCTCATTGTCCAGACCCGAACCCTCTTCCACCGTGATCACGCCTTCTTTGCCGACCTTTTCCATCGCGTCGGCAATGGTCTTGCCGATGCTCTCGTCGGAATTGGCCGAGATCGTGCCGACCTGCGCGATCGCCTTGCTATCCTTGCAGGGCTTGCTGAGCTTGCGCAGCTCTTCGGTCGCGACGATGACCGCTTTGTCGATGCCGCGCTTGATGTCCATCGGGTTGCGGCCCGAGGCCACGGCCTTCAGGCCTTCACGGATGATCGCCTGTGCGAGCACAGTGGCGGTCGTGGTGCCGTCGCCGGCCTCGTCGGAGGTGTTGGACGCGACTTCCTTGACCATCTGCGCGCCCATGTTCTCAAACTTGTCCTTGAGCTCGATTTCCTTCGCGACCGAGACGCCGTCCTTGGTAACGGTCGGAGCACCGAAGCTCTTCTCGAGCACTGCGTTGCGGCCTTTGGGGCCGAGCGTCGCCTTGACGGCGTTCGCCAGGATGTTGACGCCCCGGAACATTCGGGTCCGGGCATCGTCGCTAAAACGTACTTCTTTGGCTGCCATTGCTGTAGTCCTCAGATGGAATTACTTGCCTTCGATGACGGCCATGACGTCTTCTTCGCGCATGACCACGAGG
>Ga0302326_10007503_pt1 | contig 24222 bp, 18 predicted proteins | sample Palsa_T0_3_FD_202264 | JGI IMG/M metagenome (GOLD analysis project Ga0302326, IMG submission 202264) | Peat permafrost microbial communities from Stordalen Mire near Abisko, Sweden - Palsa_T0_3 | ecosystem: Environmental > Terrestrial > Soil > Palsa > Peat permafrost | place: Sweden: Abisko... | reverse complement strand
CTTGGCGTGGGGCGTGTCACCGGGCAGGAGAAGATTGCCCTCGGTGGCGTTGCCGAGCGAGAAGTTGACGTGCTTGCCGGAGCCGTTGATCCCGACGAAGGGCTTCTCGTGGAACAGACACTCCATGCCGTGCTTCTGGGCGACGCGCTTCATGATCACCATCAACAGCTGTTGGTGGTCGGCGGCGACGTTGGAGCGCTCGAACATCGGCGCCAACTCGAACTGCCCTGGCGCCACCTCGTTGTGCCGCGTCTTGGCCGGGATGCCCAGCTTGAACAGCTCCCGCTCGGCGTCGAGCATGAACGCGAGGACGCGCTCGGGGATGGCTCCGAAGTAGTGGTCGTCGAACTCCTGGCCCTTCGGCGGCTTGGCCCCGAAGAGGGTGCGGCCGCAGTTGAGGAGATCGGGCCGGGAGAGGAAGAAGCTGCGGTCGATGAGGAAGTACTCCTGCTCGGCGCCGGCGAAGGAAACCACGGCGTCGGGCTTGGCGTGCCCGAAGAGGCGGAGGATCCGCTCGGCCTGGACGGCCATCGCCTGCTGGGAGCGCAGGAGGGGCGTCTTGTAGTCAAGGGCCTCGCCCGTCATCGACACGAAGACCGTCGGGATGCACAGCGTGTTGCCGTTGGGATTTTCGAGGATGTAGGCGGGGCTCGTCGCGTCCCAGCCCGTGTACCCGCGAGCGGCGGCCGTGGCCCGCAGGCCGCCGTTGGGGAAGCTGGACGCGTCCGGCTCGCCCTGGGTCAGCGTCTTGCCGCTGAACTCGGCGATCGCCGCGCCATCGCCACCCGGCTCCAGGAAGCTGTCGTGCTTCTCGGCCGTCAGACCGGTCAGGGGGTAGAAGACGTGGGCGTAGTGGGTCGCGCCTTTGTCCATGGCCCAGTCCTTCATGGCTGCCGCCACCACGTCGGCCACCGACGGATCGAGGAGCTTGGAGTGCTCGATCGTCGCCATGACCGACTTGAAGACGGTCTTGGGCAGGACCTTTTGCATCACCGCCTTGGAGAAAACGTTCTCGCCGAAGATCAGGCCCGGCGCCTCCGGCGGCGGGAAGAAGGCAGCCGGCGGCTCATAGGACTTGACGGCGTCGATCGCCTCGAGGCGGGTCTTGCTACCGGTCACGTGGGCTCCTTGGTGGATGTCTGGCATCAACCTAAAGTCGGCTCGTGTCGGGAGTGTTTCGGGCAAGTGAACCCTCCAGGGAGCCTGGTGGCCGCGACGGGGCGACCGTAGGGTGACGGTCCATGGCCCTTCCTGATCTCATCCCCCTGGACGTGCTCTTCGGCAATCCCGAGCGTCGCGCCCCTGCCCTGTCGCCCGACGGGAGCAAGCTGGCCTACCTCGCGCCCGTCGAAGGCGTCCTCAACATCTGGGTGGGCTCGACCGGCCTTGACGACGCCAAGCCCGTCACCACCGACGAGGGACGCGGCGTACGCCAGTACTGGTGGGCCAAGGACGGCCAACATCTGCTCTATCTCCAAGACACGGGCGGCGACGAAAACTGGCGGCTGCACACCGTCGACCTGAAGGAGGGCACGGTCGTCGACCGGACCCCGTTTGCGGGCGTGCAGGCCCGCATCGTCGGCCTCTCGTCTCGAGTCCCGGATCAGGTCCTGGTCGGCCTCAACCGCGACGACCCCCGATTTCATGACGTCTACCGCTTGCACCTGGCCTCGGGCACGCTCACCAAGGAGCTGACCAACCCTGGCTTCGACGACTGGCTGGTGGACCACAGCCTCACGGTGCGGGGTGGCATCCAGGCCCGCGAGGACGGCGGCGTCGACTACATGGTGCGAGACGGCGAGGGGTGGCGTGTCGCGTGGCGCGTCACGCCCGAGGACAACACCCTCAACAGCAGCGGCGTGCTGGGCTTCGACGGGCAGGATCGCCATCTCTGGATCGTGGAGACCACATCGGGCAACACCGCGTGTCTGTCGTCGCTCGACCTCGAGTTGGGACAGCTCACGGTCGTGGCCCGCGATGACGACCGCGATCTCCTGAGCGCCGTGCTCCACCCCCAGACCTTCGAGCCGCAGCTGGCGGCGTTCGCAACCGACCGCTGGACGTACCGCGTGTTGGACGAGACCGTCGCTGCTGACGTGGCCACCGCTGCCGCGTTGGATGACGGCGACCTCCATCTGGTCAGCAGGGACGAGGCCGACCGTCTCTGGGTCCTCGCCTTCGTGCGCGATCGCGGGTCGCCGCTGTACTTCCTCTTCGACCGGGACTCCGGCCAGGGCACCCGCTTGTTTGAGGAGCAACCCAAGTTGGCAGCGTATGAGTTGGCGGAGATGGTGCCGTTCGCGTTCACCGCCCGCGACGGTCTCACCATCCACGGGTTCGCCACCTTCCCGCCCGGAGTGGACGCCGACAACCTCCCGGCGGTGGTCTCGGTGCACGGCGGACCGTGGGGGGCGCGTCACAGCTGGGGTTACGTGGCCGCCGCACAGTGGTTGGCCAACCGGGGATACGTGTGCCTGGAGATCAACTACCGAGGCTCAGGGGGCTACGGCCGGGACTTCATCAACGCCAGCGCCCACGAGTGGGCGGGCCGCATGCACGACGACCTGATCGACGGTCTCGAGTGGGCGATCGCCCAAGGCTGGGTAGACAGGGATCGCGTCGGGATCTTCGGCGGCTCCTACGGTGGCTACGCGGCGCTCGTCGGCGCCACCTTCACCCCCGATGTCTTCCGCTGCGCTATCGACATCGTCGGTCCGTCCAACCTGGTGAGCCTTCTCGAGACCATCCCGCCGTACTGGGTCGGGATCGCCAACATGTTCTACCGACTCCTCGGCCATCCCGAGCGCGATCGGGACTTCCTCTGGCAACGCTCGCCCCTCTCCCGCGTCGACCAGATCAAGATCCCGATGCTCATCGGCCAAGGGGCCAACGATCCGCGCGTCAAACAAGCCGAGTCCGAGCAGATCGTGGCCGCCATGGTCAAGGCCGGCATCCCGCACGAGTACATCCTGTTTGCCGACGAAGGCCACGGATTCGCCAAACCGGAGAATATGACCCGGTTCAACATCGCCGCTGAGAACTTCTTGGCCGAGCATCTCGGCGGCCGTGCCGAAGGCAGCTAGCGGTCGTCGGACTCTTCGCTGCCGACCTTGCTGAGTCGGTCGGCGAGGAAGGCCCGCTCGACGGCGTTGTCGCTGAAGAGCAATGCCTCTTGGTAGGCGACCCTGGCTTCGCTCGTGCGGCCCAACCGGCCGAGGAAGTCAGCGCGGGCTGAGGCAAGGTAGCTATAGGTGGCAAGGAGCGGCTCGTCGGCGAGGGCGTCGAGCGCCACGAGTCCAGCCGCCGGTCCGTCGGCCAGGCCGACAGCGACGGCGCGGTTGAGGGCGACGACGGGCGATGGCCAGATCGTCACGAGCAGGTCGTAGAGCCCGAGGATCTCGCGCCAATCGGTCGCGTCCCACGATGGCGCTTGGGCATGGACGGCGGCGATGGCCGCCATCAGAGCGAATCGGCCCGGGGGTCTGCGACCCAACGCCTCCCGCACCAACATGATGCCCTCGCGGATGGCCGACTGATCCCATCGACCCCGGTCCTGGTCGGCGAGCAGGACGAGTTGGCCATCCTTACCGACACGCGTGGCCCGGCGGGCGTCGGTGAGCAGGATCAAGGCCAACAGACCGGCCACGTCCGCGTCGGTCGGCAACAAGGTGCGCAGGAGGCGGGCCAGATCGAGCGATCGCTCGACCAGGTCCCGACGGATCAAGTCTCCACCGGCCGGAGCGGTATGCCCGGTCGTGTAGAGCAGATGCAGCACGGTCAGGACCGAGTCGATGCGGGAGGGCAGCTCCTCGGCCGGCGGGAGGCGATAGGGAATGCGGGCGACGGCAATCTTCTTCTTCGCCCGGGTGATCCGGGCGGCCATCGTCGGCTCATTGACGAGGAAGGCGCGGGCGACCTCGGCGGTGGTGAGGCCGCACAGCAGGCGAAGGGTGAGGGCCACCTGGGCGTCGGTGGCGATGGCCGGGTGACAGCACGTGAAGATCAGCCGCAGTCGGTCATCGGCGATGTCGGGAAGGTCCACCTCGCCCGGGCCTGCCGCGACGCGCTCCTCGACCAGCAGCGGCAAGGCGCGGTCGTGTGTCGACCCGCGGCGGGCGAGGTCCAGGGCGCGACGCCGAGCAACCGTCGTCAACCACGCTCCCGGCTTGGTCGGGATCCCGGTCGTGGGCCACGACGCCAACGCCCGGGCGTAGGCGTCTTGGACGCACTCCTCGGCGACGTCGATGTCGCGGGTGACACGCACCGTCGCCGCGAGCACGAAGGCCCACTCGCGACGGTGCGCGTCAGCGACCGCAGCCTCGACCGACGCGGCCTGGCTCAGCTCATGACCCTGATCGGTCGGACCTCGACGCCCCCAAACGGCATCGGGATCTGCTTGGCCAACGCCAGGGCCTCGTCCAGGTCGGCCGCCTCGACGAGGTAGTAGCCGCCGAGCGCCTCCTTGGTCTCGGCAAAGGCCCCGTCGGTCACGACGAAATCCCCGTTGGAGTCCTGGCGGATCGACGTCGCCGTGGACGTGGGCTGAAGGGCGTTGCCGCCGCGAAGCGACGCCGCGTTGCGCTCGCCGAAGACCCGATGACCCTTGGACATCTGGTTGAAGGCCTCGGGATCGGGCGTGGCGAAGGCTGACTCGTCGCCGTAGATGAGGATCAGATATTCGGCCATCTTGGGTGTACCTCCCTTGTGCGGCCCCGTCGGTAGGGCCTCTCAGTACTACGACGAGCGAGGGATGCCCCGATCGACAACCACCCCGGTTTTCTATGATGATCCACGTGGCTCATCCCTGGTGGCGGCGGGGTGTGCTCTATCAGATCTACCCCCGGTCGTTCGCTGACTCCAACGGCGACGGCATCGGCGACGTGCGAGGCATCATTGATCATCTCGACCATCTCCAATGGCTGGGGGTCGACGGCATCTGGCTGAGCCCGATCACCATGTCGCCCAACGCCGATTGGGGCTACGACGTCTCCGATTTCTGCGCCGTCGACCCTGAGCTCGGCACGCTCGCCGAGGTCGACCTCCTCATCGCCGAAGCGGGCCGCCGCGGCATCCGGGTCCTGCTGGACCTGGTCCCCAACCACACCAGTGACCAGCATCCCTGGTTTGTCGATGCGCGGTCCTCGCGCGAGGCGGCCCACCGCGACTGGTACGTGTGGGCCGATCCCCACCCAGACCGGTCCCCGCCCAACAACTGGGTGAGCAGCTTCGGCGGGCCGGCGTGGACCTTCGACAAGGCCACCGGCCAGTCGTACCTGCACAACCATCTCGCCGAGCAGCCGGACCTCAACTGGTGGAACGACGACGTGCGCGCCGCCTTCGACGCCATCCTCTCCCATTGGTGGGATCGGGGCATTGCCGGATTCCGGATCGACGTGTGCAGCGGGATCGTCAAGGACGCCCAACTCCGCGACAATCCGCGGGCGACGGCCGACGACAGCCAAGAGGCGCAGCTCTACGGCCAACGCTTCGTGTACAACGCCAACCGGCCCGAAGTACACGATGTCATTCGCCACTGGCGACAACTGGCCGACCGGTACGACGACCCGCGGGTTCTCATCGGCGAGACACCCGTCGAGGACGCCGAGGTCCTCGCCTCGTTTTATGGTCGAGGCCACGACGAGCTGCACCTCGCCTTCAACTTTCCCTTCATCACCGCCCCATTGGAGGCCGAGACGATGCGGGCGATCGTCGAGCGAACGGAAGCGGCGCTGCCGTCGGACGGGTGGCCGGCGTGGACCGGCTCCAATCACGACATGTCGCGCCTCGCCAGCCGATGGGCCCAGGCCGACGGCCGCAAGATCCGCGCCGCGCTCGTGATGCTGCTCTGCCTTCGCGGGACGCCCGTGCTCTATCAGGGAGACGAGATCGGCCTGGTCGACACGCCCGTCGCTCGTGAGAATCTGCGCGACCCGTTGGGCGTGCGTTTCTGGCCGGCGTACCAAGGCCGCGATGCAATGCGGACTCCGATGCAGTGGAGCCACATTCCCAATGGCGGTTTCACCGACGCAGAGGCGCGACCCTGGCTCCCTCTCGGTGACCTCTCCTGCAACGTCGAGGAGCAGCGCACCGACCCCGCTTCGGTGCTGACGCTGACAAGGGATCTCATCGGGCTCCGGAAGCGCACCGGCGACCTCGCCGAGGGTCAGTACGCATCGCTTCCGAGCCCCGACGGAGTGTGGGCCTGGCGTCGAGGTAGCAGCGTGGCCGTCGCCCTCAACCTCTCCGACGACGAGGCGACGCTTGGGGGAGTCAGCGGTCGCATCGCCATCGGGACAGATCGTCGGCGGGACGATCAGACGTTGGCAGGTCCCCTCGTCTTGGCCCCGTGGGAGGGCGTCGTCATCGACCTCGCACCAGGGCACGAAAGGGACAATTAGAATGGTGGTTGATCATCGAGCTGGGAGGGTCACCATGTTGAAGGTTCGGATCGGGATGGCCGCCGTCGCCGTAGCTGCGGTAGCGACAGGACTCATGGTCGCGGCGCCGGCCGGGGCACTCACGACAATCGTGCCCCCCTGCCCCGTGCATCCCATCGTCGGCACCGGCACCGGAGGGATCTACATCTCGCCTCCAGGCTGCCCGATCACCAGGATCTACCTGCTTCCCATCACCGACTGAAAGCTCAGCGTTCACTGCTCGTTCGCCGGGCGTTGGCCCGCAATTCAGCCGGGCCCCGGATACTCTGAGAGCCACCCGCCCTATCGGTCCCGAATCATCTGGGGAGTCCCGTGTCCGAGCATCTCTCATCGCAGAATTTGTCGCGCCGCCAGTTGCTCAAGGCTGTCGGTGCCCTGGGCGTGGCCGGCGCCGTTGCCTGGCCCGACCGCGCCATGGGCGCGGTGGTCGCCAACAAGTCACGCCAACTCGTCACCAAGGCGGCCTCCGTGGCGCCGGCCGGCTCGGACATCGGCGCCATCGATCACGTCATCTTCTTGATGATGGAAAACCGCTCGTACGACCATTACTTCGGCGCCTACCAGCGCGGTCGCGGCTTCGACGACCATCCCCTCGACTCCCCGGGCCTGTTCGCCCAGCAGTACCCCGGCGGCGGCAACCTGCATCCCAAAGACGTCCTGTACCCGTTCCATCTGGACATCGACAACGGTGACTACTGCACCGACGACCTGGGCCATGGGTGGGGCACGCAGCACTCGTCGTGGAACAACGGGACGATGGACTCGTGGGCCAGGACCCACACGTCGGGAGGCAACGCCGCGGGGGTCAACACCATGGGCCATTTCAACCGCGGCGACCTCCCCTTCTACTACTCCGTCGCCGACGCCTTCACCCTGTGCGACAACTATCACTGCTCGGTCCTGGGCCCCACTCACCCCAACCGCATCATGGCCCAGACCGGGACGATCAACCCGGCCGGCGGGCAGGGCGGGCCGATCACCGAGACGAGCGGCAGCCCCGACTTGGCGTGGACCTGCACCTGGCCGACCATCCAGGAAGTCCTCGAGGACGCCGCCATCTCGTGGAAGCAATACAACCCGTCCAACATCGACCTGCTGCCGCAGTACGCGGCCCTGGCCGCCTCCCCGATGTGGAACCCTGCGCTGTACTCGCCCCAAGACCCAGCTTCGTTCGACCTGGTCGACTACATCCAGTGGTACTTCAAGGCGTTCAAGAAGCCGAGCTCGGCGCTCTACCAAAAGGCCTTCCTCCCCACGTTCCCCGGCGACTTCTACCGCGATGTCATGCGGGGCACGTTGCCGCAGGTTTCGTGGCTGGCACCGCCGGAGGGTTGGGACGAGCATCCGTCGGGATCGCCCGTACGCGGCATGTACTACACGCAGATGGTGCTCGAAGCCCTCGCCTCCAACCCCGAGGTCTGGTCACGCACCGCGCTCTTCTTGATGTACGACGAAAATGACGGCTTCTTCGACCACGTCATCCCGCCGTACGCCCCGCTGGGCACCCCCGGCGAGTACCTCACGGCCAAGGCCGGCGTCGGCGAGGGCCAAGGACCCAACGCCGGACCGGTCGGATTGGGTGTGCGCGTCCCTTGCCTGGTGATGTCCCCGTTCAGCCGGGGCGGCCACATCGCGTCGGAGGTCTTCGACCACACCTCGCAGCTCAAGTTCCTCGGCGCCCGCTTCGGCATCGAGGTGCCCGGCATCTCCAAGTGGCGCGACAGCGTCGTCGGCGATCTCACGTCGACGCTCTTCCAAGCGCCCCCCAACTTCGAGATGCCGCCGTTGCCGAAGGTCGCTGTCGCCGCCGTCGCCGGTAGCGACGGCAGTTGCAACGAGTTCGACCAGGATGCCGACTACGGCGGGACGACGGCGACGGTGCCGACCAACCAGACCATGCCCAAGCAAGAGGCGCCTCTAAGCTGACGTCGTGACTGTCGAGTTCGGCGGGCGGATCGGCAGGGACTGGCGCGACTCCGAGCCATGGTGGCCGGCTGAGCCCCGGCCTCCCGCCGGGGCGCCCAACGTCGTGCTCGTGGTGCTCGATGACGTCGGTTTTGGACAGCTCGGTTGCTACGGGTCAGTCATCGACACGCCGGTCATCGATCACCTGGCGAGCGGCGGCGTGCGGCTCGCCAACTTTCACACGACCGCGCTGTGCTCGCCCACGCGCGCCTGCCTGCTGACCGGGAGAAACCACCACCGCAACGCCATGGGGCGGGTGGCTGATCTGGCCACCGGCTTTCCTGGCTATTGGGGCAAGCCTCCGCGGGAGAACGGCTTCTTGTCCGAGGTGCTGCGCTCGCAGGGCTACGCCACCTACGCCATCGGTAAGTGGCATCTCACACCTCACGACGAAAGCAACATGGCTTCGTCCCGGGCGACGTGGCCCCTCGGCCGCGGCTTCGATCGCTGGTACGGCTTCCACGGAGGCGAGACGCACCAGTTCGTCCCGGCCCTCTACCACGACAACCATTCGGTACGGCCGTCGGCAGAGATTGAGGACGGGTATCACCTGACCACCGACCTGGTCGACCGGGCCATCGAGCATCTGGGCGACCTGCGGGCCATCGACGCCGACCGGCCCTTCTTCTTGTATTTCGCGACCGGTGCCTGCCACTCCCCGCATCAAGCTCCCCGGGAGTGGATCGACCGCTACCGCGGCGCCTTCGATGGCGGTTGGGATGCCCTGCGCGACGTGGTGCACGCTCGACAGCTCGCCCTCGGTGTCATCCCCGAAGGCACTGCGCTCTCACCGAGACCGCGCTGGGTCCGCCCGTGGGTCGAGCTGAGCGCAACCGAGCAAGCCGTCGCCGCGCGCTTCATGGAGTGCTTCGCCGGCTTCCTGTCTCACACCGACGCCGAGATCGGCCGCCTCCTCGCCTTCATCGACAACCTGGGCGAACTGGACGACACGCTTGTCATCGTGGTGTCCGACAACGGCGCCAGCGCCGAGGGCGGGTCCGAGGGATCCATCAACGACATCCGCCTGAGCAACATGGACCCCGCCGGTACGGACGAGATGCACGCCAAGATCGACGACATCGGCGGGCCCTCGACGCACAACAACTATCCGTGGGGCTGGACCATGGCGGGCAACACTCCCTTCAAGCGCTGGAAGCGCGAGGTGCACGAGGGTGGCGTCGCCGACCCGTGCATCATCCGCTGGCCCGGCGGGGACGTGGCCCCCGGGTCGATACGTCACCAGTTCGCCCACGCCATCGACGTCTTCCCTACGGTCCTGCAACTCGTGGGCGTCGAGGCACCCCAGACCATCGACTCGGTCCCGCAGTCGCACATCGACGGCGTCAGCTTCTCGTACCTGCTCTCCGCGGCGGGCGCCACCCAACCTGGGCGTCACGTGACCCAGCACTTCGAGATGTTGGGGTCGCGAGCCATCTACCACCAGGGTTGGAAGGCGGTCACCTTTCATCCCATGGCCCCGCTCTATCCCGACGGACTCAACCCCAACGCGCCCTTCGACGACGACGTCTGGGAGCTCTATCACGTCGACGTCGACGTCTCCGAGACGACAGACCTGGCGGGCGATGAGCCCGCCCGGCTGGCTGCGCTGATCGAGCTGTGGTGGGCGGAGGCGGAGCGCAACCAGGTCTTACCGCTGGACAACCGGGTCTTGTGGGCCCTCGTCCACCCCAAACCCGATGCCCGACGGGACCGCGAGAGCTTCCGATACTTCCAAGGCGGCGCCCAGGTCCCCGAATCGGTTGCCGTCAACGTGCGCAACCGCTCGCACGCCCTCATCGTCGACATCACCGTGCCCGATGGGGTGACGCCGGAGGGCACCTTGCTCGCTCTGGGCTCCGGACTTGGTGGCTGGTCTCTGCAATTTCGCGCCGGTCGACCGCGTTACGTGCACAACCTCTACGGCAAGGAGCTTCACGTCATTGGCGCCGTCGGCGTCGTTGGGTCTGGGCCGCATACGATCGAGTACGAGTTCACGAAGGACGACGGTCTGGGTGGCACCGGCGTCTTGCGATGCGACGGCCAGCAAGTGGCCGAGGGCACGATCAACCGGTTTACCCCCCAAGCCTTCAACGGAGTCGGCGTAGGCCTCACGTGCGGCTACGAATGGGGGCCACCCGTCGGTGACGGCTATCGGGCTCCGGACCGGTTCAACGGCCTCATCGATCGGGCGCTCGTCCAGACGCGCGGACCGATCGTCCGCGACCCGGTGGCTGAGGTCGAGGAGATCCTCGCCCAGCAGTAGCTGTGCTTACGAGTTCCACTGCCAGCTGGACAGGACCTCCTGAAGGTCGGGCGTCAAGTCCGTGAACTGGTCGGTGGGCACGTTGAAATCGATCTCGTAGGTCGTCGACCCGTGGTTGATCGCCATGTCTTCGCTCTCGAAGGCCGAGCCGTCGGACTGGGGCGGGTCGTCGTAGGTGATGTACTGACCCGTGTCGCTTCCCAGCGTGAACGACGTCGGTTGGCTCAGGTTGGTCGCACCGTTGCTGCCCGCCGACGCCAGGTAGGAAGCGAGATTGCCGTCGGGGACGGACGGGGTGACCACCATGATCGAGATGGAGCCGATGTCTGCGCTGCCCGAGCTCGGCGCCTTGAAGAGCGCCAAGTTGGCCGACGGGCTGGCGCCGCTCGCCGTCGCCTGAGCGACGGCCGTCGAGTTGTCCGTCGCGTTGGTCCACCCATCGGGGACCACCGTCGTGAAGTCGGCCGAGCTGAAGGGCATCCCCGGGACGGTCGTGTCGGGCGCACTCGCGCCGCTCGCCGCACTCGCGCCGCTCGCGGCACTCGCGCCGCTGGCGGCGCTCGACCCGGTGTCGTCGGAGGACGACCCGCCACCGCCCGAGCTGCACGCAGCCACACCGAGCAACGTGACAACCAACAGAGCCAAGACCGGGCCGACATGTGTCTTCATGCGCCGGATGGTAGTCGGGTGTGACATAAGCACACTGGCCAACCCCTCACCCGCCGCGCATACTCACGACAACACCTACGACAACACCTACGGCGAAAGGTTGACAAATGAGCGGGAAGTCAAAGATTGCTCGGCGGGGCGCAGTCCTGGCGGGAGCGGCGTTGGCGATCTTCGGACCGCTGATCGGCATGTCGTCGGCGGCGGGCGCGCTGACACTGGCGCTGCCCCTCCCAGCCAAGAGCCTGGCGATCACGTCGCCGGCGTTCACGATGACGGCCAGCGCCACGGGCACCCACGCCTTGACGATCGCGCTGCAATACAGCAGCACCATCGAGTCGGACGCGCCGGCCAGCGGCACCGTTGTGGACCTCTCATCTGACTGTGGCGCCGCATGGTTTGCAGCCACGCCGGGCGGAGCGCCCATCACCAGCGTCAAGATCCCGTTCCTGTCTTCCTCGGTCACCGTCTACTACGGCGATGCCGAGACCGGTCCGCCGCTCATCACCGTGTCGTCACCTGGCCTCACCCCGGCGACCCAGACCGAGACGGTCATCCCCTAGGGATCCTCCCGCTGACCCCGAGCGTCCAGGTACCGCTGCCGCGAGTCGTTGACCTCGACCTCCGCGGCGGCGGCGCCACGCCAGCCCTCGACGTTGGCACCCTTGCCCGGCTCGATGGCCTTGTACACCTCGAAGAAGTGGGCGATCTCGTCGAGGAGGAACGCCGGCAGGTCGGCGAGGTCGCTGATGTGCGACCACCGCGGATCAGTCGCCGGCACGCAGAGCACTTTCACATCGCGGCCCTCTTCGTCGGTCATGGCGAACACGGCCACGGAGCGGGCCCTGATGTGGCAGCCCGGGAACGTTGGTTCGTCAAGAAGGACGAGGACGTCAAGCGGGTCTCCGTCCTCGCTCAGCGTGTCCTCGACGAAGCCGTAGTCGGCGGGATAGACGGTGGCCGTAAACAACATGCGATCCAGCCAGATCTTGCCCGTCTCGTGGTCAAGCTCATACTTGTTGCGCGACCCCTTCGGGATCTCGATCACCACGTCGATCTCCACCCGACCATGCTTAGCCGACGTCAGGCGCGGTTAACATCCGCCCCACGACGAGACGGGGAGATGACGCTGTGGAAGCTGAAGGAGAGGGAGTCGCCGCACTGTCGCTCGACAGCGACGGGGAACGTTGGACGGCGCCGCGGCACATCCCCCGGCCCCAGGCCTTCGACGCCACAGTCCCCCACTTCTACGAGGCACCGCTCGATCACCTCGACGGCTTCGAGGGCGCGCCGGAGGTCTGGTGCTACACGAGTCATCTCACCTTTGCGCCTGGCGAGACCGTGCAGTTCCATGTCTCGACGACGGAGCCGACCGTTGAGATCGAAGTCGTCCGCGACGGTCTGAAGCCGATCAGCGTCTATCGGGCCAGCGGTATCAGCGCCGCACACCACCCGACACCCGAGCGCTACTACGCAACAGGGTGCGATTGGCCGGTGGCCCACGAGTGGACCATCCCGGACGACCTTCCATCCGGCTTCTACCTGGTGTTGACCCGCATCAACCGTGACGGCGTGCGACGCGAGTACGAGCACGGCTTCTGTGTCCGCGCCACAACGAGCACGCAACCGTTCCTCTTCGTCCTCGCCACCAGCACCTGGCTGGCCTATTCGGACTGGGGCGGCACCAACAACTACGCCGGACTCGATCCGACCTATCCCAACGGGTTTTCGCCGCGGATATCGATCCACAAGCCGTGGGCCAAAGGGATGATGGCAGTCCCGGAGGGAGCACCCCGCAAGCCCCACGAGTACCGACCCCTGCCGGGGTCGATTCCCCGCTACCCACCGATCGAGTTCGCGTTCACGCGGGGATATTCGAAGTTCTACGCGAGCGCCGGATGGGCAACGTTCGACCGGTTGTTCGCCCGGTGGGCGGAACGCCACGGGTACGGCTTGGATTTCGCGACCCAGCACGACCTCCACTTCCGGCCCGAGGTCCTCGATGGGCACCGCTGCATCGTCACGTCGGGGCACGATGAGTACTGGTCGTGGGAGATGCGCGATGCCGTGGACGGCTTCGTCGAAGGGGGCGGCAAGCTGGCGCGCTTCGGTGGCAACTTCGCCTCCCAGATCCGCCTGGAGGACGGGGGCCTCACCCAGGTTTGTTACAAGGAGCACGCAGGCAAGGATCCGATCCTCGAAACCGAGGACCGTCACCTCCGCACCTCCGCGTGGGACGACCCGGCCGTCGGCCGGCCGGGCGCGCAGACCGTCGGCGCGTGCGCGATCTCGGGCATCTACGCGCTCGTCGGCAACCAAGCCCCTCGCCACAGCGGGGCCTACACCGTCTACCGGCCGAAGCACTGGGCACTCGCAGGGACGGACCTGGCCTACGGGGATGACTTCGGTGGTTCGGCGCGCATCTTCGGGTACGAGGTCGACGGGCTCGACTACACCATGCAAAATCGCCTGCCGGTCCCAACGCCCGAGTCCGGTGCGCTCGAAGGCACGCAGATCATCGCCATGGGTCTCGCCTCCATCGACGAGCCCGACCACGGACACAAGGGCACCGTCCGCTTCTACGGCGAGCCGACACCCTTCGTCGGCAAGCTCCTCTACGGCGACGACGCGACCGAGGACCAGGTCGCAGGCCTCAACGCCGGCAACGGTGTCATCGTGAGCGCTCCCAAAGGGGCGGGCGAGATCTTCTGCGCCGGCACGTGCGAATGGGTCAACGGCCTCAAACTTGGAGAGCCATCAGTCGAGCAGATCACCCACAACGTCCTGCGACGGTTTGGCGGCACCGCGGACTGAGCGACCGGCGGTCGTCAGCGGAACTCCAAGCCGTCGAAATCCCCCTTGTCCCTCCACTGCTGGATGTAGTGGAAGTAGGCCTGGGCCCCCCCGGGGTACCCAAGGAACCACTCCCGATTGACGGCGCCCACCTGGCCCTCGTTGTTGTAATAGCCGGGCGTGCAATCCGCCGCGCCGATCACCCCGATGGTGGGACCACCCAGGAGGAGGTCCATCCACGCCTGCTCTGCCTCCTTGGTGACCTCCACCTCGTCGTAGCCACCGTCGAGGGTGTGGCGCACGATGGCGGCGACGGTCTTGCCGGCCTCGAAGAAGTTGTGCGGCACGTTGGAGATCAGGTTGGCACCCTGGGAGATCTGCACCACAAACGCGTTGGGGAACCCGTGCACGTGCATGCCGTGCTTCGTCCGCATCCCGCTGGCCCACGCGTCCGACAGCTTGCGCCCGTCCCGACCGAACATGTCGTAGCCGGCTCGGCGTGTGTAGTCGGTCCCGACCTCGAAGCCGGTGGCGTAGACGATGCAGTCGAGCTCATACCCCACTCCCCCGACCTCCACGCCGGTTTCGGTGATTCGCTCCACACCCTTGCCGTCCGTGTCGACGAGGTGCGTCCCTGGCTCGTTGAACGCCTGCAAGTACTCGTCGTGGAAGCACGGCCGCTTGCAGAGCTGCCGGTACCAGGCCTTCAGTCGCGCCGCCGTCGTCGAGTCCGTCACGATGGTGTCGACGCGATCGCGAATCTCCGACATCTTCTCGAAGTCCGAGTCCTCGTAGGCCGCCATCATGTTGGCAGGAGTGAGCTGGTCGGCGGGCAGCGACATGATCTTCTGGCGGATGCGACGGGCGAGATCGGTCCAGCCATCCATCACCAGGTCCTCGGTCGGCAGGAGGCCGCTCTGGGTCGCCGTGAAGTTCTCGAGCCATCGCTGCTGCCACCCCGGGGTCGCGATCTCGTCAAACCAGGCGGCGTCGATCGGGTGGTTGTCGCGCACGTCCACCGACGACGGGGTGCGTTGGAAGACGTAGAGCTCCTGGCAGGCTTTGGCCAGGTGAGGGATGCACTGGACGGCCGTCGCCCCGGTGCCGATGATGCCCACGCGCTTGTCGGCCAGCCTCTCCATGGGCGCGCCGGACGGGTCGCCGCCGGTGTAGCTGTAATCCCAACGGCTGGTGTGAAACGAGTGACCTTTGAAGGTGGTGAGCCCAGGGATGCCGGGAAGCTTCGGCACATGGAGCGGGCCGGTGCCCATGGCGACAAACCGGGCGGTGAACTCGTCGCCGCGGTTGGTGCGGATGACCCAACGCGAGCGACGGTCATCCCACTCGAGCCCGGTGACCTCGGTGTGAAACAGTGCGTTGTCGTACAGCCCGAAGTGCTCACCGATCCTGCGGCTGTGCTCGAGGATCTCGGGAGCGTGAGCGTACTTCTCGGTCGGCCTGTGGCCCGTCTCCTCGAGCAGCGGCATGTAGACCATGCTGGCGGTATCGCACTGGGCGCCGGGGTAGCGGTTCCAGTACCACGTCCCCCCAAAATCACCGGCCTTGTCGATGATCCGCACGTCGATGCCGGCCTCCGCCAGCCGAGCTCCGGTGAGGAGGCCGGCGAATCCGCCGCCGACGAACGCCACGGTCACGTCGTCGGTCTTCGGGGCACGCTCGGCCCGCGGCGTGTACGGGTCGTCGAGATAATGGGCGAGCTGATCGGTCAGGCGCAGGTATTGGGCGTTGCCGTCGGGTCGCAACCGCTTGTCGCGTTCTTGCGCGTACCGCTCCTTCAGAGCGTCCTTATCGATCGTCGTCATGGCGCGAAGTTACACAGCGCGCTCCGGCAATGGCGGGCCTTGACAGCGATGATCGGCCGGTTGACCTTGGCCCTCGGCCTCAGTCTGTGCTGCCGCCGAGCGTGTACGCGAGGCGGCCGGTAAGGGGATCCTGGCCGAAGCGATCGCAGAGCTCGGCGAGGACGTCTTCGTGGGAGAACGCGACGTTGAGGACGGTGTCGTTGCCCCCGTAGTAGAGGACGATCGTGCCGTCGCTCCGCCGGAAGGCCCCGCAGCAGAAGACGACGTTGGGGACGTGGACATAGGCGTCCTCCTCCACCCGGCAGTCGGCGGCGGACGGGAACAGGATCGGGATGCTCGACATCCGGACCTTCCGGGGATCGACGCGGTCGTGGAGAGCGACCCCGAGAACATAGGGGTTGCCGTCCATCGTCGACCGGACCCCGTGGAAGATCTGGAGCCAACCGTGGCGAGTCGGCAGGGGCGGGGCACCGGGCCCGATTTTGTCGGAGAACGCGCTCGGCCCGGCACCGGTGCGCATCACGGCAACGTTGTCGAACTCCCAAGGTCCGGTGCGGAAGTCGTCCGTGCGACCGAGCACGATCTCGGTGAAGGCCCCGCCGGTGTCGCCGGGCCGGTCGTCGTTGGGACGAAACAACCCGACGTAGCGGCCGTCGATCCGCTCGGGGAAGATGACGACGTTGCGCATGTCAGCGTCCGACATGGCGCCGTGACGGGTGAAGGTCTTGAAGTCGTCGGTCGTAGCCAAGGCGACCCTCACGCGGTTTGGGACCTGGCGGTGGTACGCGCTGTAGGTGACGGCAAACGTTCCGTCCACAGCGTTGATCCGTGCATCCTCGATGCCGCCCGACTCCATATCGACCATGGCCGCCGGGTCGACGCCGTCGGCGAAGCGGTCGCCGATCGCGGCGGGGAGAAGCGCAGGGTGGTCATCGACCCGCCACTCGTGCACCCCGTCGGTGCTACGAGCAAGGCCGAGCACGCTGATGCCGCAGCGCAGATGCGAGCGAAACAGCAGCACGTGCTCGCCGGCGACGATCGCCGCGCCCGCGTTGTGGACGGTGACGACCTGCAACTGCGGCTCGCGCCACACCTCGTTGACGTCACTCGCGGTCAAGACGGGATTGGCGGCCAGACGCAAGACCGGCCGGCTCAGGGACACGATCCCTTCGTCGCCCCCTCCAACTTGCACAGTTCGTTCCACGGCCGACTTCCCTTTGGGCTCGGGGCGTCCGTCGTCCCACCCGTTAGTCTGGCCGGAGGGATCCATGACGACGACCGAAGGCGCATCTCCGTTGCGGGTCGCGGTGCTGGCGCCGGTCTCTTGGCGCACCCCACCGCGACGCTACGGACCCTGGGAGCAGTTCGCGTCCAACCTCACGGAGGGTCTGGTCGGCCGCGGCATTGACGTCACCCTGTTCGCGACCGGCGACTCGAGGACGGCCGCCCGTCTCGTCTCGGTGGTACCACGGGGATATTCCGAGGACCCCGATGCCGACGCCAAGGTCGCCGAATGCCTGCACGTCGCCGAGGTGTTCGAGCGGGCCGACGAGTTCGATCTGATCCACAACAGCTTCGACTTCCTTCCTCTGACCTACTCGCGGCTGGTGACCACCCCGCTGATCACGACCATCCACGGGTTCTCGTCACCGCGCATCGTCCCGGTGTACAAGAAGTACAACGCCCGATCGGCCTACGTGGCGATCAGCGATGCCGACCGGCACCCCGACCTCACCTACGTCGCAACCATCCACCACGGGATCGACACAGCCGCCTTCACGTTCCACCCCACGCCCGGCGACTACCTGCTCTTCTTCGGCCGAATCCACCCCGACAAAGGCGCCGCTGAGGCGATCGCCGTCGCGGCCAGCGCCCAGCTGCCTCTGATCATGGCGGGGATCATCCAGGACCAGGCCTACTTCGACGCTGTGGTCGCGCCTCACCTCGATGACGAGCGCGTCCGCTACGTCGGTGTCGCCGGTCCCGCTGAGCGCAATGATCTGCTCGGTGGGGCCCGAGCCCTGCTTCATCTCATCAACTTCGACGAGCCGTTCGGCTTCAGCGTCGTCGAGGCGATGGCGTGTGGCACGCCTGTCGTCGCGTCGCGCCGCGGGTCGATGCCGGAGCTGATCGTCGAAGGTGTCAACGGGTGCCTCGTGGACGACGTGGCGGGAGCCGTCCTCGCCGTGAGTCGCGTGGCCGCCCTCGACCGCGCTGCTATTCACGACGACGCCGTCCTCCGCTTCGGTCGAGAGCGGATGGTTGACGCGTATCTCGAGGTCTACCGGGGCGTGCTCGATGGCCTGGGCTGAACGGCGCAGGATCGGAGCCGTCGCCCTCGGTGTCGCGGCCGCTGGGATGTGGCTCTGCGTCGGGCCGATCAGCGCCCTGGCGCGCCGGGCGGGGACTGCCGCTACGCCAGCCGTCTCGATCGAACCGGCAACCCAGGGTTGCTTCGGCGCCACCGCCGACAGCGGCAAAGGTCAGATCGGTTGGGACGATCTCCGCAACCCGATCCTGTCGTATCCATCAAGCGCCGTACGCGACCCCGACGTGCGCCTGGTGCACGGCCAATGGCACCTGTTCTTCACCAGGGGGATCGGCAACGGCCCAACATGGAGCTTGGCGACCTCGACGAGCGAGGACTTGCGGAGCTGGTCGACGCCGACCGTCTTCACTCAACCCGGTGTCCTGGGGCTGGCATCGCCGGACGTCACGAGGCGACCCGACGGGACGTACGTCGTCGCCTACCAGTCGGACCCGGGCTCGGCCGACCCGCCGGGCGAGGCGAAGATCTACTACCGCACCTCGCGGGACATGGTCCGGTGGTCGCCGCCTCGTCGACTCCTCGCCAACGTGCACGCCGCACCCGGCGACCGGCTCATCGATCCCGCGCTGGCCTGGACCGCTCACGGCGTGATCCTCGGCTACAAGTACGGCACGACCACACAGCACTTCGAGATCGCCTGGTCACCGTCGGGCAACCTCGACGGCCGCTGGGACTATGTCGGCCGCCCCGACATCACCGTGTACGGCGGCACGCTGGAGAACTACCAGTTCCTGCCCATCGACGGTGTCTGGCACCTGCTCGCCACGACCAACAACCTCGACCGACCGTGGCTCTACACAATGAAGGGCAGCCCGGACGTCCCGTCGGGCTGGCTGTCCTGGGGGGACGGACGGGAGCTCGAAGTCCCCCTCGAGCGGTGGAACTACTCGCCCGGCATCAACAGCGTCAACTACGAGCAGTCCAACGGTGCGTACCTCTGCGATGCCCGCCCGATCGACGGGCACTTCTACCTCTTCTACTTCGGGGCCAACTCGCTCCAGACCTACGGCGGATACGGGCACACGTCGCTCGGCGTGGCGCGCAGCACCAACCTGGTCACGTGGGAGGTGCCGTGCGGCTCTGCGGAGGTCTCGACTCCGATCGGCTGCGCGCCCGGATGACCGGCAGTCGACGCGCACGGTGGCAGGCAAACTCCGCCGGGCGGCCGGGTGACGGCGCGATGAAGCGGCGGCAACCAGTGCCGTCAGGATGAGACTCGTCACGAGTTGCCATGAAACAATCCGTGGCCGTGACCGCACGTCGCCGTCTGCTGTCTGAGTCCTCCGACCGACCACCCTGCGAAGGCGCCTCACATGCGTCATCGGTTTACCAGTAGCCCGCACGTCCGATCGCGTCGTTATCAGCGGCGTGAAACATGGTCTTCACGGTCCAGGGCGGCACCCGCCGTGCGTCACCTGGCAGATTGTGGGGGTGACGCAACGACCGACGGACACGGTGGCCGAGTTCATCGCCGGTCTCCCCAAGATCGAGTTGCACGTGCACATCGAGGGCACGTTGGAGCCCGAGCTCAAGTTCGCCCTGGCGGAGCGCAACGGGATTCGGCTCCCCTATCCAGACGTTGCCGCCATGCGGAAGGCGTACGCATTCGACGACCTCGCGTCCTTCCTGGCCTGCTACTACGAGGGCATGGGCGTGCTCCAGACCGCCGAGGACTTCGCCGACCTGGCGCGTGCCTATTGCCGGCGGGCGCACGCCCAGAACGTCAGATACGCAGAGATCTTCTTCGACCCCCAGGCCCACACGTCCCGGGGGGTTCCGTTCGACGTCGTGATGCGCGGGCTGCGGACCGGACTGCTCGAAGCGAGGCGTGAGTACGGGCTACAGGCCCAGCTGATCATGTGCTTCCTCCGGGACCTCAGCGCCGACTACGCCATGGCGACCCTGGTCGACTCGCTCCGCTACCGGGAGTGGATCGTCGGCGTTGGCCTCGACTCCGACGAGCGCGGCAACCCGCCGGTGAAGTTCACGGAGGTTTTCAAGCGGGCGCGGGCCGAAGGGTTCCAGCTGACGATGCACTGCGACGTGGACCAGCAGGACTCAACCGAGCACATCAGACAGTGCATCGAGACCATCGGTGTGGACCGCATCGACCACGGCATCAACGTCGTCGAGGACGACGGCCTGTGCGCCAAACTCGAGCACACCGGCATCGGCCTCACGTGTTGTCCGATCTCCAATCGCTACGTGACCGGCAGTCTCAAGGGTCCCGAGATCAAGCTGCTCCTCGATCGCGGGATCCGGGTCACGATCAACTCCGACGACCCGGCGTACTTCCCCGGCTACGTGGGCGACAACCTGCTGGCCTTCCACGACGCCGTCGACCTCACGGCGACCGATGTTGTGACGCTCCAGCGCAACGCCATCGAGATCGCCTGGCTCCCGCTGGCCACCAAGCACGAGCTGGCCGCGGGGCTCGAGGAGTACGCCCGCTAGCGGCGCCGTTCACACGCCCGTGACGAGCGCGTGACCGCCGGGAAACGCAATCCTCCTATCGTCAGCGGGTCGCATCATGTGTTCCCTGGGGTTGGGCCGGCACGCGATCAGCCATGAGCGGCCGGTGAGCCCCGCGCCAGCGAAAGGTCCCCCATGTCAGCCTCTGCCCGTCCGATCGCATTCATCTGCGCCATGCCGATGGAGCTTCGACCGATCACGCGCCGACTTGGTTTGCGCAAGCAGCGCATCGGCGACGCAGAGGTGCGCGCGGGCACCCTCGGAGGCAAGGGCGTCGTCGGCATCGTCACGGGCATGGGCACCAAGCTGGCGACCGCCGGCACTGAGCGCCTGCTCGACGCACTCAGCGTCGAGCGTGTCGTCGTCGTCGGCATCACCGGCGCCTTGGAAAACGAGACGCCGATCGGCACCCTCATCGTGCCCGCCACCGTCCTCGACAGCGCCACCGGCGCCGAGTACACGCCCGACCCGATAGGCGACGTCGCCCCGCAGGGCACGATGCACACCGCCGATGTCATCGTCACCGACCCCGACGACCTGGCCAAGCTGCGCGCCGCCGGCGTCGTGTCGCTCGACATGGAGACCGCCGCCATCGCCGCCGTGTGCGAGAGAAGGCAGGTGGCGTGGTCGGTTTTCCGCGTCATCAGCGACCGGGCTAGCGACGGGAGCATCGACGAGGAGACGTTCAAGATGAGCAATCAGGACGGCACGCCCAATCCGGTCGCCGTCGCCCGGTACTTCCTCCGCCATCCGGGGAGCATGCCCCGCCTGGCTACCCTGGCCAAGGGCGCGACCCTGGCGGCCAACACAGCCGCCGACGCCGCCATCCGGGCGTGCGCGCAAATCTGAGCCTCCCGACGGTCGACTCGCCGCCGGGCGACTCGCCCACGTCGGACCCGGCCGCGGCGCGACCCCTGGCGCCGGCCGCCCTCGCCGCCGCCGTCCTCGACGAGGAGGCCCGCCGGCACGACGCCCAGGCAGCGCGGGACGACCTCGTGATCACCGATTCGCTGCTGCCCGGCGTCGGCCAGGAGGAGGTGTCGATGGCCGAGGTCCTCCGTGCGGGGGGCGTGTCGCTGGTGGCGGTGCTCGCCGGTCTGGTCCTGCTCGACAACCTGAGCAACGCCGCCTTCGCCGTACTCGGCCCCAACATCCAAAAGTCGCTGCACATGTCTGACCTCGTCCTCGGGGTGGTCGGAGCCCTCGGCGGCCTTGTCGTCTTCGCGGCCGCCATCCCCCTTGGCTACCTCGGGGACCGCTTCCGGCGCACCTCGCTCGTCGGCATCTGTTCGATCGGGTGGGCGGTGTTCGCCGCCCTCACCGGCGCCGTCCACGCCGCCTGGCAACTCGTGATCGCATGGGGCGCCGCCGGCCTCGGCAAGGCCAACGAGCAACCGGTGCACAGCGCACTGCTCGCCGACGCCTACCCGATCGCCGGGCGCAACCGCGTGTACGCAATCCACCGGGGTGCCCAGCCCGTGGGCCTAGTCGTCGGGCCCGCGCTCGCCGGCGCCATCGCCGCGGTCGCCGGTGGCCCCAGCGGCTGGCGCTGGTCGTTTGTGGTGCTGTCCGTCCCTACCGGGCTGCTGGCGCTCGTCGCCTTCTCCCTCCGGGAGCCGCGGCGCGGCCGCAACGAGATGGAGCTGGTACTCGGAGAGGAGATGGCCGAAGTCGAGGGCGAGCTACCGATCTCGGTGGGCGCCGCCTTCACCCGCCTCAAGAAGGTGCGCACCTTCTACTGCTTCCTGTGCGCCCTCGGCGCCCTCGGGCTGGCCTTCGTGACCACACCCATCTACGTCAACCTCTTCCTTCACGCCCACTTCCATCTCGGGCCCGGCGGGCGGGGCCTGGTCGGCAGTCTCGGCGCCCTCGGTGGTCTCGCCGGCGTCGCCTTCGGCGGCACTGCGGGCGATCGTCTCTTCCGTCGGTCGCCGGAGGGCGCCGTGCTGCTCGGTGGCGCGCTCATCGCCGCGTTCGGTCTGCTCCTCCCCGTGTCGCTGTACATGCCAGATGTCGAGTTGTTCACCGTCGTCAGCGCCATCGGCTCGGCCGCAGTGTTCGCCGCGTTCGTACCGCTGACCGGGTTGGTCGCGGCCGTGACCCCCTACCGGCTGCGCTCGATGGGGTTCGCCACCATCGGCCTGTACCTGTCCTTGATCGGCGGGCTCGGTGGCGCTGTGATCGTGGGGCTCATCGCCGAATCCCTGGGCGACCGGGCCGCCATGGCCATCGTGACGCCGCCCGCCGCCATCGTGGGCGGAGCCCTCGTCGCCTACGGCGCCCGGTTTGTTCGCCATGACATGGCGGCCGCGGCCGCGGAGCTGGTCGAGGAGCGAGACGAACGGGAGCGCATGGCGGCCGGCGATGTGCCTGCCCTCCAGATCCGCCACCTCGACTACTCCTACGGCGCCGTGCAGGTCCTCTTCGACGTCAACCTCGATGTCGAGCGGGGCGAGGTCCTGGCCCTTCTCGGTACCAATGGCGCCGGCAAGTCGACGCTGCTCCGCGCCATCAGCGGCCTGGGCTACGCCGACCGCGGCACCGTGCGCCTGGCCGGGCGAACGGTCACATTCTCAGACCCTGGTACCCGTGTCCGCCTCGGGATCGTCCAGGTGCCGGGCGGCCGGGCCGTGTTCCCGTCGCTCACCGTCGCCGAAAACCTGATGGCGGGCGCCCACACCTTCATCTGGGACCGCGAGCGGGTCCGGGCCCGTGTCGACGAGGTCCTCGGGCTCTTCCCGGTGCTGCGCGAGCGCCTCGACCAGGCGGCGGGGTCCCTGTCCGGTGGCGAGCAGCAGATGCTCGGCCTGGCCGGCGGACTGCTCCTCGACCCGCAGGTCTTGCTCATCGACGAGCTCAGCCTGGGTTTGGCGCCCGTCGTCGTGCAGCAGCTACTGGAGATCGTCCAACGGCTGAAGGAGACCGGGCTGACGATGGTCATCGTCGAGCAGTCCATCAACGTCGCCCTCGCCGTCGCCGACCGCGCCGTGTTCATGGAGAAGGGCCAGGTCCGATTCGAAGGGCCGGCGGCCGAACTGGCCGAGCGGGGCGACCTCGTCCGGGCCGTATTCCTCGGAGGCGAAGGCGGGTGAGCATCAGCCTGGAGACGGTCGTCATCGGCATCCTCACCGGCCTGACCTACGCCGTCCTCGCCGCCGGCCTCGTCCTCGTCTACAGGGCCACCCGTGTCATCAACTTCGCTCACGGTGAGATCGGCGCCTTCGGGGCCGCTCTGCTCGCCAAGCTCGTCCTCGACGAGCATTGGAACTTCTTCGTCGCGCTCCTCCTGGTCCTCACCCTCGGCGGTCTGATCGGTGCCGCCGTGGAGCTTGCCGTCATCCGGCGGCTGTTCCGCGCCCCCCGCGTGATCGTCCTCGTCGCGACCATCGGCGTCGCCCAACTGGCGTTCGTCGGCCAGCTGCTGCTGCCGGCCGTGCACCACCCGGCGCGTTACCCGTCGCCGATCTCACGCAC
>Ga0302326_10007502_pt1 | contig 24226 bp, 17 predicted proteins | sample Palsa_T0_3_FD_202264 | JGI IMG/M metagenome (GOLD analysis project Ga0302326, IMG submission 202264) | Peat permafrost microbial communities from Stordalen Mire near Abisko, Sweden - Palsa_T0_3 | ecosystem: Environmental > Terrestrial > Soil > Palsa > Peat permafrost | place: Sweden: Abisko... | reverse complement strand
TGATGGGCCAGGCCGGCATGCTCGACACCGCGCGCTTCAGCTATTTCGTCGCCGAGCGCCTGGGCGTGCCGGTGTCATCGGTGCGCACGCTCACGCTCGGCTCGCACGGCGACACGATGGTGCCGGTCCCGTCGGCGTGCACAGTCGGCGGCAAGCCGCTGGCCGACCTGCTGCCGGCCGCGGAGATCGATTCGCTGGTCGAGCGCACCAGGAACGGCGGCGCCGAGATCGTCGGCCTGCTGAAGACCGGGTCGGCCTACTATGCACCGTCGGCGGCCGCCGCCCGGATGGCGCGCGCGGTGGCGGAGGACTCCGGCGCGGTCCTGCCGGTCTGCGCCTGGGTCGACGGCCAGTACGGGATCTCCGGGGTCTACCTGGGCGTCGAGGCAGAGATCGGCGTCACCGGCGTCCGGCGGGTCGTCGAGCGCGACCTGACGCAGCAGGAACTGGCCGACCTGCGGTCCGCCGCCGACGCGGTCCGGGCCAAGCAGGCCGACGTCGCGACTCTCTGACCGGTTACCCAGCCGACATAGTGAATTATCCGTCGTTCCCACGACACTTTCTGCACTATGTCCGGGCCGAGGGGGCCGATCGGCGGGCGGCCGAGGGCAGACGGGCCGGGGTCGAGGGGCCGATCGGCGGGCCGAGAGGGCCGACCTGGCCTGGCGGGACCGGCGGCGGATTAGGTGGCCGCTAGGCGCCGGAGGGCTAGCTCTGCCAGCAGCGCGGTGCCGTCGGCGAGCACCGCATCGTCGAAGACTGCCTCCGGCGAGTGGTTGAACGGGGCCGTCGCCGGATCAGCGCCCGGCGGGCAGGCGCCCAGCATGATGAATGCGCCGGGCACCTGGTCCAGCACGAACGAGAAGTCCTCGGCGCCGGCGATCGGATTCGGCGACCGGACAAAACGGTGGGCGCCGAGCAGTTCGGCAACTGTCTGCTCGGCGAAGTCCACCTGCGCCGCGTCGTTCACCGTGACCGGGTAGCCGTCGACGTACTGGGCCTGCGCGGTGAGCCCGTGCGCCGCCGCGATCTGCCGCACCAGCTGCAGCGCGCTGTCCGCTACGGCGCTGCGCGCCCCGGCGGAGAACGACCGGACCGTGGCCAGGAACCGTGCCTCGTCGGGGATGACATTGTCGGCGGTGCCCGCGTGGAAGCTGCCGACAGTAATCACCACCGGGTCGAATATGTCGAACTTGCGGGTCACCAGCGTCTGCAGGGCGGTCACGATCTCGCAGGCGGCGGGGATCGGATCGGCAGCGTGATGCGGCTGGGAGGCGTGCCCGCCGCGGCCGCGGACGGTGACCTCCAGGGTATCGGCGGCAGCCATCAGCGTCCCCGCCCTGCTGGCGGCGACCCCGAGCGGCAGCTGGCTGGAGGTGACATGCAGGCCGAACGCGGCGGTCACCGGCGCCCCGGCCGCCGTCAGCACGCCCTCGGCGATCATCTGCCGGGCGCCGCCGAAGCCCTCCTCGCCGGGCTGGAACATGAAGATCACGCTCCCGGCGAGCTCGTCCCGGCGGGCCGACAGCAGCCGCGCCGCCCCGGCCAGCATGGCGGTGTGCAGGTCGTGGCCGCACGCGTGCATGACGCCGTCGGTCTGCGAGCGATAGCCGACGCCGGTCCGCTCGGTCACCGGGAGCGCGTCCATGTCGCCGCGCAGCAGCACGGTGGTTCCCGGCGTGGCCCCGCGCAGGACGGCCGTGACCGAGCTGAGGGACTGGCCGCAGGAAACCTCCAGCGGCAGTCCGTCCAGCGCCCTGAGTACCTTGTGCTGTGTTCTGGGCAGGTCCAGGCCAACTTCCGGGTCGCGGTGGATCGCGCGGCGGAGCTCAGCCATCTCACCGGCGATCGCGATGGCGTCGTCCAGTACTCCAGCTGCCATGAAGGTAGTGTCCCGTCTGGCCCGAGGATTCCCGTTATGTATCAGGATTGCATGCCAGCCGCTGCACTGGCCTGGTAGTTGCCGCCGAGCCTCCGCCTGGCTGGTCGTAACCGGGACTGCTTAGACTGTGCGAACACCGCGCGGCCGTGCGGTGCCTGCCGCGGTCATCGCACGACCCGGCAGCAGCTATCGTGCCTGGTCAAATGCCGAGGTCAGGGATTCAGACGTGAATGCCGTCGGCTGGGACATTCTCATTGTCCTGGTCATCATTCTTGTCGGCGGCTTCTTCGCAGCCGCCGAGATGGCCCTGGTTTCCCTTCGGGACGGCCAGGTGCGCGCGCTGGCCAGGCAGGGCAAGCGGGGCAAGCGGGCGGCGCGGCTGGCGCAGGACCCCAACAGGTTCCTGTCGGCTGTCCAGATCGGCGTGACCGTCGCGACCCTGCTCTCGGGTGCCGTCGGCGCCGAGACTCTGGCCAGCGACCTGCGGACAGTGTTCGACCGGCACATGTCGACCGGGCTTGCCTCGGTGCTCTCGCTGGCCGCCGTCACGCTGTCGATCTCGTTCGTCACCCTGATCTTCGGCGAGCTCGCGCCCAAGCGCCTCGCCCTGCAGCGTGCCGAGCGGGTGTCGCTGGCAGCAGCCCCGGTGCTGGACCGGCTCGCGACGCTGGCCCGGCCGCTGGTCTGGCTGCTGTCCCGGCTGACCAACCTGGTGGTGCGGATGCTGGGCGGCGATCCCGGCATCAGCCGGGGCATCATGACCGACGAGGAACTGCGCGACCTGGTGGCCGGGCACCAGGCGCTGAGCGCCGACGAACGGCACATCGTCAGCGAGGTCTTCGACGCCGGCAAGCGCCAGATCCGCGAGGTCCTGATGCCGCGCACGGAGGTGGAGTTCCTGGCCGCCTCGATGACACTGCGGGACGCCGTGCAGGTCGTGGTCAAGGAGCCGTACTCGCGCTTCCCGGTGTACCAGGAGTCCTACGACGACGTGATCGGCTTCGTGCACGCGCGGGACCTGCTCGATCCGGCCGCGCTGAACGGATCCGGCCGGGTCGCTGACGTGTGCCGGCCGGTGAAGTTCCTGCCGGCCAGCAAGACCGTGCTGTCGGCGCTGTCGGAGATGCGCAGGGAGCGGGCGCATCTGGCGATCGTGGTGGACGAGTACGGCGGCACCGCGGGCATCGTCACGCTTGAGGACCTGGTGGAGGAGCTGATCGGCGACATCCAGGACGAGTACGACGTCGACGCGGGGCATTCCAGCCAGCTGCAGGGCGGCGAGCTGGAGGTCGACGGCCTGCTGAACCTGGATGAGTTCGCCGAGCAGACCGGGATCGAGCTGCCCGAAGGGCCGTATGAGACGGTCGCCGGGTACCTGCTCGCCGCGCTCGGCCATCTGCCCGGCGCCGGCGAGTCGGCCGAGGTAGCCGGGCGGAAGCTGACGGTCACCCAGCTGGACGGTCGGCGGATCGCCCGGGTGCGGGTCGGCCAGCCAGCCGCTGCCGCGGCGGCGCCTGCCGCGACCGCGCCTGCTGCGGCGCCTGCTGCGGCGCCGGCGGCGCCTGCGCCCGCTGCCGCGGCTCAGCAGGAGCCTGGCCCGGCGGCCGATTAGACTGGCTCGACTACAGGGCCGACTACTGGGCCGACTGCAGGCCGCGCGGCAAGCCCGTCGGCGTCACGCTCTGGGAAGGTTGCCCGTGCGCTCCAGTGCTGAGCACGCTGAGCACGCGGCCGGTCAGGTCCGGCCCGTCCTGGTCGTGGACTTCGGCGCGCAGTACGCGCAGCTGATCGCGCGCCGGGTGCGGGAGTGCCAGGTGTACTCGCAGATCGTGCCCAGCACGATGACGACCGAGGAGATGCTGGCAAGGCAGCCAGCCGCGATCATCCTGTCCGGCGGTCCTGCCTCGGTCTATGCGCCGCTCGCGCCGCCGGCGCCGCCGGGACTGCTGACCTCAGGCGTGCCGATCCTGGGCATCTGCTACGGCTTCCAGCTGATGGTGGCGGGCCTGGGCGGCGTCGTGCAGCGCACCGACGGCGGTGAGTACGGCGCCACAATGCTGGAACTGGCCGGCAGTCCGGCCGGCGGCGTGCTGCTCGGCGGGCTGCCCGCCCGGCAGCAGGTGTGGATGTCACACGGGGACGTTTGCGCGTCGCCCCCGGCGGGCTTCGAGGTGACGGCGCGGACCGCAGGCACCCCGGTGGCCGCCGCCGAGGACACCGACCGGCGGCTCTACGGCGTGCAGTTCCATCCGGAGGTACTGCACACCGAGCACGGCATGCTGGTTTTGCGCCGGTTCCTTGCCGCCGCCGGCTGCCAGCCGACGTGGACGACGCGGGGCGTGATCGAGGAGCAGACCGAGCGGATCCGGGCCCAGATCGGAGCTGGGCACGCGATCTGCGGACTGTCGGGCGGGGTGGACTCCGCGGTGGCCGCCGCCCTGGTGCAGCGCGCCATCGGATCCCGGCTGACCTGCGTCTTCGTCGATCACGGGCTGCTGCGAAAGGGAGAAGCGGGGCAGGTCGAGAAGGACTTCGTGGCCGCCACCGGCGTCAACCTCATGGTGGTCGACGCGCAGGAGATATTCCTGGCCGCGCTGGCCGGGGTCACTGACCCCGAGCAGAAGCGGAAGATCATCGGCCGCGAGTTCATCCGCGCGTTCGAGCGGGCGGCCCGTACGGTCAGCAGTGCCGCGTCCGGACCAGGCGGACCGGGCGCGGATGTGGGCTTTCTGGTCCAGGGCACGCTGTACCCCGACGTGGTGGAGTCGGGCGGCGGAACCGGGACCGCGAGCATCAAATCCCACCACAACGTCGGCGGCCTGCCCGATGACCTGGCGTTTGACCTGGTGGAGCCGCTCCGGGCGCTGTTCAAGGACGAGGTGCGCCAGGTCGGTCTCGAGCTCGGGCTGCCGCCGGAGATCGTCTGGCGGCAGCCCTTTCCCGGTCCCGGCCTGGCCATCAGGATCGTCGGTGATGTGACCTCCGACCGGCTCCGGATCGTCCGGGAGGCTGACGCGATCGCCCGCGAGGAACTCTCGGCAGCGGGCCAGGACCGGCAGATCTGGCAATGCCCGGTGGTGCTGCTCGCCGATGTCCGGTCGGTCGGCGTTCAGGGCGACGGACGCAGTTACGGCTATCCGGTCGTGCTCCGGCCGGTCACCAGCGAGGATGCGATGACAGCCGACTGGGCCCGGCTGCCGGAGGCGGTCCTGGCCGCGATCTCCACCCGGATCACTAACGAGGTACCCGAGATCAACCGGGTGGTGCTGGATGTGACCAGCAAACCGCCGGCCACCATCGAGTGGGAGTGAATCGGGTGGGAGTGAATCGGGTGGGGGTGAATCGGGTGGGGTGAAAGGCGCTATCTGGCGGCATCCGGGACGGGGGGATTTCCTCCTTGCGGGCGGATGATCGCTGGTAGGTAGCGGTCGACCATTGCCAGGAACTGGTAAATGTCGAACGGCTTCGCCAGGAACTCGCGAGCGCCGCTGGCGATGAGTTCGTGTGCGGTCCCGGGGTCGGAGTCACCGGTGAGGATGACGACGGGAACCTTGGCGGTGGCTGCCGAGGAGGCGAGCTGACCCAAGATTTCAGCGCCCGTCGCGTCGGGGAGGCGGTTGTCGAGCAGGATCAGGGCCGGTTGCGCGTCTGTGGCGGCCTTGACGCCAGCGGCGGCGTTCATGGCTACCCGCAGGTCGGTTTGCGGGCGACGCCTGAGCAGTCGCTCGACCAGAGCGATGCAGCCAGGGTCGTCCTCGATATACAGCACGGTGCGGTTCAGGGGTCACCGTGCCGGGCTGGCGCCGCGAAGGAGTCCAGCAACTCGCCGAGATCGGCGAGGTCGAGCGGCTTGGTGAGGTAGGCGAGGGCACCGCTGGCCAGGAGCCGGCGGATGACCCTCGCGCTGGCGTCCGCGGAGAGCACCACCACCGGGATGGCAGCGGTGACCGGTTCGGCTCTTAGTTCTCTGAGTACCTGGTCTCCGTGCAGGTCTTGCAGGTGCAGGTCGAGGAGAATGATGTCGGGAATGTCGCGGACGGCGCGTTCGATGCCGGCCCGGCCGGACGCGACCGACTGCAGCATGACGCTTGGCCGGCCCTTCAGGTACCGGGAGACTACCTCGATGTTCGCCGGATTGTCCTCGATGTACAGGACGCTGAGGCCCGATCCGGTTCGGGTTCCGTCTCCGTCTCCGGCTCCGGCTGGGGCGCGCGGCCGGGCTAGTGCTGGCGGCGCCGCTTTCTGGGCAGGGACGTGGATCACGTCCGGGGCGCGCAGGAGGGTGACGGTGAACGCCGATCCTTCGCCCGGGACACTCGACGCGCTGAGCTGGCCGTCCATCGCCTCGGTGAGGGACCTTGCCAGCGGGAGCCCGATCCCGGTGCCCTCGGTTGCGGACTGGTCGGCGTGTAGTCGCTCGAAGGGGACGAAAATTCGCCCGATATCTTCCTGCGACAGCCCCTGTCCGGTGTCGGAGACGACCAGGCTCACCTGACTGGCGCCCTGTTCCTGGCAGGTGATCGTGATGGTGCCGCCGCGATGGTTGTATTTGATGGCGTTGGAGATCAGGTTCACCAGAACCTGAGAGAGTCGCTGCCGGTCGGCGCGGACTGCCAGATCGGGGCGCGCGCAGTCACAGACGATCCGGATCGAGCGCTGAGCGGCGAGGGGATCCATCAGCTGGCTGGCCTCCTCGATGAGCGGAAGGACCGAGACCGGCTCGAGGGAGAGACTGAGGTCTCCCGATTCGATGCGGGCGATGTCGATGAGCTCGTTGATGAGGGCGAGGAGATGGTGGCCTGCGCCGAGGATTTGCTGGGCGCTGTCGTGGTCTTCGTCGCTGAGGTCGGACAGCTGGAGTAGCTGGGTGAAGCCGAGGATGGAGTTGAGCGGGGTTCGCAGCTCGTGGCTCGTGCTGGACATGAACGCGTTCTTGGCCTGGTTGGCTTTCAGTGCCGCGTCCCGCGCGGCCGTCAGCTCTGCAGCCCGGCTGGCGAGAAGCTCTGCCGCCCGGACATGTGCCATGGACAGGCGGCCGATCTCGTCACGGGCAGGGAACCTCGCTCCGAGCGGCTGTCCCTCGCCCAGCCGGTCCGCGTCCGCTGCGCTCGCCCGGACCCGGCGGGAGATGCCCGTAGCGACGAGGGCGACTCCGGCCAGCCCGGCGAGCAGCCCCAGCACAAGAGCGCTGAGGTCGAGAATGGTGATCTTCTTCTGCTGGCTGGTGAACAGGTTGCTTCTCGAGACCGCCACGGCCATCGGGCCGGTGGCGAGGCCGGCGACCTGGCTGCGCAGCAGGTCCATGGTCGTTTTCTCGTTCTCCAGCGGCGCAAGTAGCTCACTGCCGGAGGCGCCGCGGCTGATCGCGGAACGTAGCTTCCCCAGCTCGGACAGCTCCAGGCCCGTGGTCGCGTCGACTACCCGCTGCTGGCGGCTGTCGTCTTCGGTGATCGCGGCGTCCCGGAGCGCTTGCCTACCTGCGCCGATTCGCGTCAGCGCCAGATTGTAGGGGGCAAGGAAGAGCCGGTCGCCCGTCGCGGCGTAACCGCGGATACCCGTTTCTGCGTTCACTGCGTCTGCCAGGACCTGATCGGCGGCGCTGCTCAGATTGTAGGCGGCCAGGACGACGCCACGTTCCTGGCTCTCGTCGTGCTGCAGCACGAGGCTTGCCGAGGTGGTGCCGATCAGGGCGATCAGCGGGGTCGCCAGTACGATCAGGCCCTTTGTCAGTACCGATCGGTCGAGAAACCACTGCTGAAGCCGCCGCGGACGGTCTGCCGCTGGCGATCCGTCACTCGCTTCAGGTGGGTTCAGCATATCCTCTGGCTGTCACTTTAAGTAGTCAATAATCTACTGTATGTGACAGACGGCAAAAACCAGCATAGACCAGCTAGTTTTCCCAAGTTGTTGGAAATACAGCTTCCGCAGTTGAGCGAGCGAGCGGAGCGGGGACGACTGTCAGGCGCGCTGCCTGACACGCGTCCCCGCTTACGCAGGCCACCGCCGGGGCCGGGCCAGGCCGCGAATACGCCACCGAGCCGGGACGACTCTCAGGCGCGCTGCCTGACACGCGTCCCCGTGTCTGTCGGCAGCGGCCTGCGGCTGTTCCGGCACTCCTGCGCTGAGGCCCGGACGGGCTCGGGCGGAATCGGTCGCAGCCCGGCCGGGGCTACCGGTGATTCAGTGCGGTCCTATTTTCAGGTCACTTGCGCTGGCTCATCATCGAGATCGGCGTAGGACTGGTTCACGGTGATCTGGCGCAGCCTGTCCAGCGCATCCCACACGTCGGTGAACCTGGTGATGATCGGGGCCGGGCCGAGTCGCAGCCTGCCGGGCGTCCGGAAGTCGCCGACGACGCCGGCCTGGATCAGCGCCTGGCTGATCCGCCAGGCCTCGGGATGGCGCAGGCACACATGCCCGCCACGGCGGGCATCCTCGCGGGGCGAGGCCACGGCGAAACCGAGCGGGGCCAGCCACTCCTCCGCTAGCGCGATCAGGTAGCCGGTCAGCGCTGTGCTCTTGGCCCGCAACCGCTGCATCCCTGCCTCGCCGAGCAGCCGGGTGCCCTCCTCCACCGCGACCGTGCCGATGATCTGCGGGGTCCCGGTCAGAAAGGCATCGATGCCGGGTGCGGCGTCGTAGCTCGGGCCCATCGCGAATTGATCCCGCTGGCCGAACCAGCCCCAGATCGGCTGGCGCAACCGCTCTTGCAGCGCGTCCCGCACGTACAGGAAGGCCGGCGCGCCGGGGCCGGCGTTGAGGTACTTGTAGGTGCAGCCCACGGCGAGATCGGCGCCGGACGCGTCGAGTTCCACCGGGACGGCACCGACTGAGTGGCTCAGGTCCCAGAGCACCATCGCGCCGGCTTGGTGCACCATCGCGGTGACGCTCGCCATGTCGGCCAGCGCGCCGCTGCGGTAGGCGACGTGCGAGAGGCTCACCAGCGCGGTGCGCTCGTCCAGCGCCGCCCGCAGCGCCTGCTCGCTGAGCCCCCCGTCGATGTCGGTGTGGATCATGCGCAGCTCGCAGCCGCGCTGCGCGGCAATCCCTTCCAGGACATAACGGTCGGAGGGGAAGTTGTCGTCGTCGGTGACGATCACGTCCCGGCCAGGCTGGGCGTCCAGCGCCGCGCACGCGAGCTTGTACAGGTTGATCGTCGTGGAGTCGCAGACCAGCACCTGGCCGGGCGCTGCGCCGAGCAGATGGTCACCGAGCGCGTCGCCGGCCTGCCGCGGCAGGTGGATCCAGCGCGGCCAGGACCGGACAAGGCCGACGCCCCACTCCTGATCGACCACGTCGGCGATGCGCGCCTGGGTCCGGACCGGCAGCGGCCCCAGGGAGTTGCCATCCAGGTAGATGAGCGCCGGGTCGTCGCGCACGAACCGGTCGCGGAAATACCCGAGCGGATCCGCCGCATCCCGTTCTTCCGCATAAGCACGATCCGCCGAGAACGTCATCACCTGCCCTACAGTAACCGCGCGGGACTGCGGCGCCGCTGGCGGCATCCGGCCCGCACAGCCGCAGGCTCAGGCCCGCAGGCTGACGCGCCCCGAGTTAGCTGTGCCGGTGGCGCCGCCGGTGCCGGATGCGCAGCACGACCAGCACGACGGCGATCAGGCCTGCCAGCGCCGGGACGGCCCGCTTGAGCAGCGGCATCCCGGCAACGCTGATCAGGTTGATGGCGTCGTCATCGCTCTGTCGCGGCGGTGCCGGACGGGGTGGTGCAGGACGCGGGGGCGCCGCGGACGGGGCCGAGGCGGGCGGGGCAGTGCTGGATGACGGCGTGCCAGCCGCCGCGGTGCTGACGGAAGACGGAGCGCCGGACGAGCCGTTCGCGCTGGCGGGCGCCTCGCCCAGCACCAGGCCCCGCTCGGCCAGCCGGAGCCTGATCTCCTCCACCGACGCCGGGCCGATGTTCTCGATCGCGAGCAGCTGCTGCGGGGTGCGGGCGGCAAGCTCGCCCACCGTGTGCACGCCCTCCCGGCGAAGGCTGTTGTAGGAGCGCAGCGGCAGCCGCAGCTCCTCCAGCGGGAGCGCAAGCTCATCCGCCGCTTCCGCGGCTGCGTCGGCTTCCGCGGCCGCGTCGGCCTGTCCGGCCGCGTCGGCTTCCGCGGCGCTGTCGGCCTGGTCGGCGGTGAGCATCTCGGCGAGGTTGGCCGCGAATATCCCGATCAGCCTCCCGCCGACCTCGGCCATCACCCCGCGGCCGAACTGCGCTGGCTTGCCGGTGACATTGAGGGTTGTGTAGACGGTCACGTGCGTCTGGCTGCCCCGGTCTTCCAGCACCGAGCGGACGGAGGCCGATGCGGTGCCCGCGCCCCTGGTCTCCTTGCCGGAAGCCTCCAGCGTCACCACGCCTGCCTCGGCGTCCCGCTCGGTAAAGCGGGCGGTGCCGGCATAGGTCATCGCGATCGGGCCGACCTTGACCTTGATCTTGCCGGTGATCGCGTTGCCGTCCACGGAGTCGAGGGTGGCGCCCGGCATGCAGGGCGCCACCCGCTCCACGTCCAGCAGCACTTCCCACGCCCGGTCCCTGGGGACCGGGACGGTGAATGAGTGCTCTAGATCCATATCTTCATACTCCTGCCGCAGCTGCCAGTGCCCGGCCCGTCAGCACCCGCGCGAGGTGACGCCGGTAATCGGGCGCCCCGTGCAGGTCGGCCGGGGGTTCGGTTCCCTCGTCCGCGCTGGCCGCGGCAGCATGCAGCGCGTCGCGGCTGGCCTGCGCTCCGGCTGCGGCGCGCTCGGCTGCCGCGGCCCTGACCGGCACGGGGCCCATGTTGGTAAGGCCGATCCTAGCCTCGGCCACCGTGCCGTTCGAGCGCCGGACCAGCGCGGCCACGCCCACGGTTGCCCAGGCTTGCGCCGTCCGGTGAAACTTCTCGTAACGATAGCCCCAGCCCGGTCCGAGGGTGGGCACCCGGATGCCTGTCAGGATCTCGGCGGGATCCAGTGCCGTGGTGAGGTAGTCGACAAAGAAGTCGCGAGCGGCAATTTCCCGCTCGCCGCCGGGTCCGCGGGCGATCAGCGTGACATCCAGCGCCAGTGCTACCGCAGGAAGGTCGCCGGCCGGATCGCCGTGCACGAGCGACCCGCCCAGCGTGCCGCGGTGCCGGACGGCGGGGTCAGCCACCGTGCTGGCGGCCTGCGCCAGCAGTCCGCAGTGCTCGGCGATGAGCGGATCGTGCACCAGCTGGTAGTGCGTTGTCCGGGCGCCGATCAGCAGACAGTCGCCGGCTATGGTCACGCCGCGCAGTTCCGGCAGCCCGCCGATGTCGACCAGCAGCTCCGGGTATGCCAGCCGGAGCCGCAGCAGCGGGAGCAGGCTCTGCCCGCCAGCGATGATCTTCGCGTCGTCACCGCCGTCGGCCAGTGCGCGTACTGCCGCTTCCAGCGAGCCGGGCCGGATGTAGTCGAACTTTGCCGGGATCATGCCGCGCCATTCCCTTCCTGGGCTCCGCTCTGCGGTGCCCCCTTCTGCGCTTCTCCCTGAGCTGTCTGGATCGCCCGCCACACCCGCTCGGGCGTGCACGGCATGACGATGTCCCTGATCCCGAACGGGCGGAGCGCGTCCACGATCGCGTTGACTACCGCTGGCGTGGAAGCGATGGTTCCTGCCTCGCCGACTCCCTTGACGCCCAGCCGGTTAGCGGCCGGGCTCTCGGTCCGGCTCGTCACATACGACGGCAGGTCTGCTGCCGATGGCACCAGGTAGTCGGCGAGAGTCGTGGTGACCAGGTTGCCCGCGTCGTCGTAGACCGCCTCCTCGTAGAGGGCCTGGGCGATGCCCTGGGCGAGACCGCCGTGTACCTGGCCCTCGACGATCAGCGGGTTGACGACCTTCCCGACGTCGTCGACGGCGACGTAGGAGCGGATCGTGACCATGCCGGTCTGCGTGTCAACCTCGGTCGCGCACAGGTGAGTGCCGTGCGGGAAGGAGAAGTTGTCCGGGTCGTAGGTGGCGTCGGAGTCCAGGGACGGCTCCACGCCATCGGGCAGGTTGTGCGCGGCGAAGGTTGCCAGCGCGATCTCCTGGATGGTCTTGGAAGCGCCAGCGCCGCTGCGCGAGCGGAACACCCCCCCGGAGAAATCGACATCCTCCGGCGGGGCCTCCAGCAGAGCGGACGCGATGATCTTCGCCTTCTCGATCACCTTGTCGCACGCCGATACCAGGGCCATGCCGCCGACGGCTAGCGACCGCGATCCGTAGGTGTCCATGCCCTTGGGCGAGACCTGGGTATCGCCATGCAGCACCCGGATGTCCTCGAACGGCACGCCAAGCTGGTCGGCCACGATCTGGCTCCACGCCGTCTCATGGCCCTGCCCGTGCGCACTCGACCCGGTGACGACCTCGACCTTGCCGGTCGGCAGCATCCGGATGGAGGCATGCTCCCAGCCGCCGGCGCCGTAGGCCAGCGAGCCGAGGACGCGCGATGGCGCCAGACCGCACATCTCGGTGAACGTCGAGACGCCGATGCCGAGCCGGACTGAGTCGCCGCGGGCGTTGCGCTCTGCTTGCTCCCGCCGCAGCTCGTCGTAGCCGAAGAGCTCCTTGGCCTTGGCTGTCGCCGCCTCGTAGTTACCCGAGTCGTAGGTAAGGCCGCAGATCGTGGTGTAGGGGAACTCCTCGTGCTTGATCCAGTTGCGCTCCCGCACTTCCAGCGGATCCACGCCGAGCTCGGTGGCCAGCTCGTCCATGATCCGCTCGATCGCGAAGGTCGCCTCGGGCCGGCCGGCACCGCGGTAGGCGTCGGTGGGCATCTTGGTGGTGAACACGCCGGTGCAGCGGAAGGAGTAGGCGTCCATCTTGTAGATGGCGGGGAACATGAACGCGCCGAGCAGGGGGACTCCCGGTGTCACGAGCATCAGGTAGGCGCCCATGTCGGCGAGCAGGTCGACGGCCAGGCCGCGGATCCGGCCGTCGGTGTCGGCGGCGATCCTGATCCGCTGCCACTGGTCCCGGCCGTGGTGCACGGTCATGTTGCCCTCGCTGCGGGACTCGGTCCACTTGACCGGCCTGCCGAGCTTGCGCGTGATCAGCAGCGCCAGCTCCTCCTCGGCCGTGACCTGCAGCTTGGATCCGAACCCGCCCCCCACATCCGGTGCGATGACCCGCAGGTTCTGCTCGCCGATGCCGGTGATCGCGGCGAGCAGGAAGCGCAGCACATGCGGGATCTGGGTCGACGACCACAGCGTGTACTCGCCGCCCACGCCGGAGCACACCACCGAGCGCGGCTCCATCGCTGCCGGGATCAGCCGCTGCTGGCGGTAGTTGCGCTCGAGCACGACTGGCGCGTCGCGGAAGGCGGCATCGAGGTCGCCGTTGGCGAACGTCCACTCGAAGCTCTTGTTACCCGCCTCGTGCACCTTCGGCGAGCTCTCGTTCAGGGCCTCGCGGATGTCGAGGACCGGCGGGAGCGGCTGGTAGTCGGCGTCGATGACGGCCAGGGCGTCAGCGGCGACGTAGCGGTCCCTGGCGATGACCACGGCGACCGCCTCGCCGACGTAGCGGACCTCGTCGACGGCCATCGCCGGGTGCGCCGGCATCACGATGTCCGGGGTGACCGGCCACGCGCACGGCAGGCTGCCCTGCTCGTCGGCGAAGTCGGCGCCGGAGTAGGCGGCGACCACTCCGGGCAGCTGCAGGGCCGCGCTGACGTCCACCCGGGTGATCTTCGCGTGCGCGTACGGGCTGCGCAGGAAGGCCATGTGCAGCATGCCAGGCAGGCGGATGTTGTCGGTCCAGTTGGTCTGGCCGGTGATGAGCCTGGCGTCTTCCTTGCGGAGCCTGGCCTGGCCGAGCTCGGCCGGTACCTCAGTCTGGGCGGTCACTGGCTGACTCCCGTCTCAGCAGCGCGCCGGACGGCGCGGACGATGTTCTCGTATCCGGTGCAGCGGCACAGGTTGCCTTCCAGCCCCTCACGGATTTCCTGGCTGGTGGGGTGCGGGTTCTCCCGGAGCAGGTCGGCTGCCGCCAGGATCATCCCCGGCGTGCAGTAGCCGCACTGCAGCGCGTGCTCCTCGTGAAACGCGCGCTGCAGCGGGTGCCACTCGCCGTTAGCAAGGCCCTCGATGGTGGTGATCTCGGCGCCCTCGGCCTGGACGGCCAGCACCGAGCAGCTCTTGACCGAGACGCCGTCCATCAGCACGGTGCACGCACCGCAGTTGGAGGTGTCGCAGCCGATGGGCGTACCGGTCTTGCCCACGACCTCCCTCAGGTAGTGAACGAGCAACAGCCGGGGTTCGACTTCGTCGACGTAACTGACGCCGTCGACGGTGACGTTGATCTGCGTCATGCGCTAACTCCTCCAAGGGACTGCGGTTGCACCTGCTGCCCAACCTAGGACCATGCGGCCGGCTGCACCAGTCCCAGCCGCCTGCCTGGCTCAGCCGAACCGGCCGTGCACGTAGTCGGCGGTCCGCTGGTCCTGCGGTTCCTCGAACACCTGCTCGGTCGGCCCTGCCTCGACGATGTGCCCGGGCGTGTCCTCGCTGGCCAGGAAGAACGCGCAGTTCTTCGATACCCGCTGTGCCTGCTGCATATTGTGGGTGACGATCACGATCGTGACCTGATCCTGCAGCTCGGCGATCGTATCCTCGACCCGGCGGGTGGAGGTCGGATCCAGTGCCGAGCACGGCTCGTCCATCAGCAGCACGTCCGGGTCCACCGCCAGCGACCTGGCGATGCACAGCCGCTGCTGCTGTCCGCCGGACAGCGCGCCGCCCGGCGACTTCAGCCGCCGGTGCACCTCATTCCACAGGCCCGCACGGCGCAGGCTGGTCTCGACCACGAAGTCCTTGTCGGCGACCTTGATGCCGGCCAGTTTCAGCCCGCTGGCCACGTTGTCGTAGATCGACATCGCCGGGAACGGGTTCGGCTTCTGGAAGACCATCCCGATCCGGCGCCGGATGTCGGAAGGACGACGGGCCGGGTCGTAGATGTCCTCGCCGCCGAGCAGCACCTCACCGCCCAGCGCGGCTCCCTTCACCATCTCGTGCATCCGGTTGAGTATCCGCAGGAACGTCGACTTGCCGCAGCCGGAGGGCCCGATCAGCGCCGTGACGGTACCCGGCTCCATCTGCAGCGATACCCGCTCCAGCACCTTGTGACTGCCGAACCAGGCTGACACGCTGCGGGCCTGCAGGCCGACCAGGGGGCCAGAGCGGACGGGTGCCTCGCCGGGGCTGCCGTAGTCGATCAGCGCCGTGTCCGTCGCGCTCAGCGGGGGCGCAGCGGGCGGCCGCTGGTCGAAGTACTCGGCTGCGGTGTCAGTCATCGGTCTCACTCATCGTCGGTCGGCTCCGCTTTCGTGGCTCGGTCATCTTTCCCCGGTGGCATCAGTACACGTTCGGCAGCAGGGCGGCCAGGCTCTGGTAGAGGTTCCACAGCACGGCCAGCACGACCGGCACTGTTGCAAGATATGCCAGCCACGGCGACCAGCGGACGGCGGCGACCGTGCCGGCTGCGGCGACGATGATCAGCGCGAGTCCCCAGATAAGGGTCAGGACCAGGGCGCCGTCGTCGCCGCTCAGAGCGGTCTCCACCGAACTGATCGCGGGCAGGCCGCCAGGGTCCTGCTGCGCGGCGGAGGTGAGGTCCGCATCGACATAGATGTAATGACTGGGGATATAAGGCGATCCTGCCGTCAGCAGGATGAGCCTGTTCGGCGCCGGGTCCTCTACCAGGCGGCTGCTGTTGCCCAGCGCCGCGACTGTGTAAGAGGACACCCCCTGCCCGGTAATGACCTTGATCGTGTCGCCTCGTCGCAGCTGTGCCAGGCGGCTGAACGGCGCGCCGAACGTCGCGCGCCGGCCGTAGATCTGCGACACCCCGGTCTGGCCCGGCAGCGGGGTGTCGCGCTGATGCCCGGGGCCCAGGGTGAGATTCTCCGGGCTCGTACCGTCGACGACCACCATGTTGCGCACGCCGATGCTCGGGATATCCAGGATCGCGACCGGCGCTCCGGGCGTCGTCGCGCCCAGCGGCGCGACCTGGTTCGCGAGCTCGATTCTCAGCGCCGAGTAAAGGGCGGTCTGGCTGCGTGCCTCCTGCACGCCGGACAGGCCGTACAGGTAGACAGCGAAACCGAGCAGGAAGACGCCGAGCAGGGTCAGGCCCAGCCCGACCGCGTGCAGGACGGGCCGCTGCCGGGTTGCCGCTGCAGGCCGTGACTGGGCCGGGCTGGCCGGACCGCCCGCCGGGTCGTAACGGGCAGCGCTCACGCGGTCGCGGTCGCGGTCGCGGTCCGGCCCCGCCGCCCGCCGGTCCGCGCCGATCGCGGGCGAGCCGACGCGAACCGCGGCCTGGCCATGGCCGGCGGTCGGCGGGGTCCGGGCCGACGACTTCTCGGCCCCCTCGAGGGTCGTCATATGCTCCTCTGCGCGTTACTGGCTGCTGACGCTCCAGGCCTGGCGGACCCGGGCTACCCGGGGGCCCGCCCGCGCCTGCGGCGCAGCCACAGGCCCAGGGCCGGCGGCGTGGCGATCGCGATCACTATCGCCACGGCTGTGAGCACGCTGAGCAGCGGCCGGTTAGCACCAGTATCCGCCACGTTGACCACCTGACCCGTCACCGGCACCGCGGCCGAGCCGGAAGCGGCAGTGCTGGGTGACACCGCCCCCGGACTGGCGGATCCGCCGGTCCCGGGCGTCGAGCCTGCGGCCTTTCCCGGCTTCGAGCCAGCGGCTCCCGGTTTCGTCGCATGCCCGTCCACGACGACGCAGTCCAGCGGCTCGCCGACCTTGTCACATGGCGAGGGCTGCGGGGCGTCCTTCAGCAGCGTCAGCTGACCGTCGGTGAACGTCGGGTTGTCGCAGCCAGCCAGGGTGACGGGATTGGGCGTGGGGACGTGACCGGGGATGCTGTCGACCTGCAGCAGCCCGCCCTTCACCAGGTTCAGCGGCAGCGGCGAGTACCCCAGCGCTGCCATCTGCTGCTGGCCGCTGCAGAGCAGGAAGTTGATGAACGTGCTGAGCGTCGCGCCCTTCCCCGTGCTGAAGTTAGGCGGCTGTTTGGTGCCGGACCGCGGCACGATCAGGTAGCTGTAGCTGGACAGCGGGTAGGACCGCGGATCGGTGTAGGTATAGACGCTGTCGAGATTCTGCTGCAGGAAATTGATGCTGCTCGGATCCTCGTTGATCTGCGCCTGGGTCAGCGCGACGGCGACGTTCGACGCGGTGGGCAGCACGTAGTAGCCGGCCGGGTTGAGCATCTTGACGACCGGGTAATGCGAGTTGAGCGCGTAGGCGTACTCGTCATAGCCGATAGCACCGTTGGCGTAGCTGGAGGTGATATACGTCGCGACGTTGTTGGATCCGTTCTCCGCCTTGACATTGCCCCAGTTTGATGTCGGGTAGAACTCGGTCTGCCCGCAGGGCGGCTTGACCCGCCCGGTGGTCACCTTCTCGCAGAACGCGTTCCACTGGTTGGGGAACATGTGCGCCATCCAGCGGGTGAAGAAATAGGTGGCTCCTGATCCGTCCGAGCGGACCACCGGCGTGATCGGCACGTTCGGCAGCTGGGCACCGTAGTCATGGGTGATCTCCGAATCGTCCCAGTTCGTGATCTGGCCGGTGAATATCTTCATGATGGTCTCGCCGGACAGGCGCAGGTTCGTCACCAGGTGGCCGGCCACGACCAGGTGATACATGAACGCCGTGCCGCCCGCGGTGTCGGGAACATAGGAGTAGCCGTAGGGGGAGACCTCCGTGCCGGTGCCGGCGAGCTTGTCGCTCCCGTTGCGGAACGGCGGATCTGATGCGGCGAAATCGTCCTGGCCGTGGATATAGTCAGCGCGGCCGGCGGCCGAGCCGTCCGGACTGTAGTTGACGGTGATCCCGTTGGACTGGACGTCCTGCGTCCACTGGTCGATCGCGACGGCACTCCACGAGGAGCCGGAGCCGTTGATCGTCACGTAGCCGCCCGCGCTGGCCGCGGCCGGCAAGCCGATCAGGGCGACCGCGGCGATCGCGATGGCACCGGCGACCCGGGGGAGGAGCGATCGCCGGAAGAGAGCTCGCCGGAAGAGAGCTCGCCGGAAGAGAGCTCGCGGGAAGGCAGTCACAGTTTCCTCCTGCGCCGGGTACCTGCGTAGTAGAAGCGCCGCAGCCGCGCGATGATGGCGCCGGACGCCCCGGCGATCAGGGACGAGGCCCCGGCGAGCGCGGCCAGGCCGCCCGCCAGCAGGATGGCCGGCAAGGTGTAACGGGTAATCCCGGCGGTCTGCGGATTCCTGACCGCGACGGTGGCGATCTTCGGGTGGACCGTCGGGAACGAGGCACCGGCAGAGGGGGACACCTGCACCGTCTTGGCCGGGGACGGGCTGGGCGTGGGCCTGGCCGTGTGCCTGGCCCCGGTCTGGTACTGGACCTCGTCGGCCGCCTTCAGCGTCTCGGCCTGCAGCGCGGCCGTCAGCGGGTGATAGCCGACCGGCAGCTGCCCCGGCGCGGTGCCCGGGACCTGACCGGGTCCGGCGACGTAGCGCAGCCACTGGGCGATAGCGGCTGCCTTGGTCGCCGAGACGCCGCTGGTCGGCACCATCGCGTAGATGACCATCGTCAGCGGGTAGGCGTCCGGGTTGCTGCTTTTCACGTTGACCTGCTGGGTGATCTTGTTCTTGCTGGTCACCATCGACTGCAAGGCCGCGCCCATGGACTCCTGCGTCGGCTTGACGTACCGGCCGGCATGATTGAGTATCGCCGCCACTGGCATCAGGAAGGCGGCCGTGTCGGCCTCATCCAGCACCGCGAACATCGCGCGCTGGCCGGGGAGTTCCTGCGACAGCCGGCTGTAGTTGCCGGGCAGGCCGGTCCCGCCCGAGAGCGAGTCTTGGGTGCCGGGAGGCCAGTTCTGGACCATGTCGGTGATAGCCAGGCTCAGCGGGAACACCGGCGTGTACGCATGCGCCATCTGCGGCATGGGATCCTGCGGCAGGAATGCGTCGGTGGGGTAGTGCACGTCGCTGTAGTAGTAATTGACGCGCATCCCCCACGGATCGGGCTGGTCGGCCAGGAACTGGCGGGCCGGCCTGTTCGCGGCGATCCAGCGCGTCACCTCATAAGTCATGTCGCTGTGGCCCGACTGCACGATGGGAACGTCGGCCGGCCCGGTGGCGTTGCCGAGGAACACGTTGCGGATCCGGGGGTTGAGCTTCCTGAACTCCGGGTCGGCGAAGATGTCGCGCGGGCTCCCGTCGACGCCCTTGTCGCAGCCGGGCCTCGGCGACGGGGTGCAGCTCACCCCCGACAGGTCGTAGGAGGTGGTGAGCAGCTTGGCGACGAGCCGGGGGTCCAGGCGCATTCTCCGGTACGGCTCCCCGGTTGCGGTGTTATCGGCCCAGTACGCGACCGATACCGCGGATACGGCCACCGGGGCATAGGTATAGCGCCGCTTCCCGGTCGCCGTCGTGGCCGCGGGCCTGGTCGTCAGCGCGATGTCGCCTAGGCCGGACTGAACGGCAGCGACGGCCTCCGGCTCGGGCAGCGCCGAGCTGTACTGGACAGCCAGCGGATCAGCGTCCCCGCACAGCGCGGTGTCCCACTGCTCCATCGCCCGCGCCAGCATCGGCGAGCCGAGGATCTTGAGGTTCGCGTTCCGGATCGGGCAGTCGGTGGGCGTGGCGGCGAAGCTGAGCGGGATCGTGATCCGGTCCGCCCAGGAGCACAGCGGGGCGCCCTGCGGGGAACCGCCGAACGCGATACCGCCGGTGGCCGTCGAGTACGCGGAGGTGCCGTCCTGCGCGTGGTTGGCGCAGTTGTAGGGCGGCACGAGGTTCTGGCCGCCCTGCGCCGGGACGATAGCGAGCGAGCACGGGTGCGTCGGATCACAGCCGAGCCACTGGTTCTGCACCGAGGTGAGGATCTGGATATCCGCGCTGCCCGTGCCGTTCGCGCTGGTCGTGCCGTAGACGGTGTTGATCGGCCCGGCCGGCAGCGTGCCCCCCGGCACGCCGCTCTGCTCGGCCCCGAAGCACTGGTCCAGGTAGCGAGGCCTCGCGCCGCGGCATTCGGCGATGAGGACCGGATACAGAGTGGTGCCGCTGCTGTAGGGCAGCGTATCGGCCGGCGTCGGGGTGAATCTGGTCCACGACACCTGCACCATCTGGTTGACCAGGCTGGCGGTCTGGCTCACCGTCACCGTGCTCCGGCGGCCGAACAGCTGCGCCCTGCCGGTCTTCGGATTGATCGTCTCCGGATTCAGCAGGTGCGGCCCGCGGACAGTTACCTGGGAGCCGTCGGCGGCCGCGCTGGAGGAAGCTGCCGCGCCGGAGGCATGGGTGACGGCCACTGAGCTCGGCGCGACGCCGAGCAGCAGGCCCAGCGCCAGCGACCCGACGCCGGCCAGCCGCAGGATCCTCCGCTGCCACGGCCCTGTCATGTCCTGGCCACCTCTCTGCTCAGCCGGCGGCGCTGCCGTCTGGTCAGCTCACCCGGCGCCGAGCCGCCGAGCACCCGCGCGGTGGTGAAGAGAATCAGCACCAGGACCACCAGGACGAAAGCCGCGCCGAAGCCGCGCGCGAAGTCGGCCGGGACTTCCCCTTCGATGTGCACGTAGTTCCAGATGTACAGCGGGAGATTAATCTGCGGGCCGCTCAGCGGGTTGAAGTTGAGCACCTTGGTGAATCCGGCCGTGAACAGCACCGGCGCGGTCTCGCCGATGCCCCGTGCCATCGCCAGCACGGTCGCTGTGACCAGGCCGGAGCGGGCGGTGGGCAGGATCACGTTCCAGACCGTCCGCCACTGGCTCCCGCCCAGGGCATAGGAGGCCTCCCGCAGCGTGCCCGGCACGATCCGGATCACCACCTCGGCGGCCCGGGTGATGATCGGCATCATCGTCACCGTGAGTGCCAGCGACACCATCAGCCCGCTCTTGGAGAAGCCCAGCGAGAGGATGAACAGGCTGTAGATGAACAGGCCGGCGATGAGATCGGGCAGCGCGGTCATCGCCTCGACGATGGTGCGGACCGGCCGGGCCAGCGGGCCGCCCACCTCGGCCAGGAACAGCGCCGCGGTCACGCCCAGCGGCACCGAGAACGCTGTCGCCAGGCCGAGCTGCTCCAGCGTGCCCACCATGGCATGCAGGACCCCGCCGTCTGTCAGCGGCAGCAGCGGACCCGACTTCGCCATGCTGGTGGTCAGGAAGCTCAGGTGCCGGACCGCGCTCCAGCCCTTGAGCAGCGTGTAGGCGACGATGGCGACGACGATGGCGAGCGCCAGCACCCCGCCAGTGCCGAACGCGACGGCGGTGACCCGGTTCGTCGCCTCCAGCCGGTCCCACTGCAAGGCCGCCATCACGGCATACAGCAGCATGAACATCAGGTACCAGCTGAGCCAGAAGCCGAGCACGCCACTGAACGGCAGGACCCGCTCGTAGAGCACCCAGGTCAGCCCCAGCGCCCCTACTGCGGCCCCGGCCGCGGTCGCGGCTCCGTCGCCGGTTATCGAGGAGATGCGCACCCGGGCCTCCGGCCCGAGCGGCGCAGGCGCTACCGCCATCCCCGGTTCCTTGTCTGGGTCATCGGGTCTCAGTCCGCTTCGGTCGCGGCACCCGAGCGTGAGCGGCTGATCACGATCGATGCAAACGTGTTAATAATCAGGGTCAGCACGAAAAGCGTGAGCGCGGCGGCAAACAGGAACGATATTCCCTTGGTGCTGAAGGAAGTGTATTCGTTGGCGATCTCGGCGGTTATCGAGTTCCCCCCGCTTTCCAGGACGTGGTAATTAAAGGTGTCGGTCGGGGGCGTGAGAATGAAGGAGACGGCGATCGTCTCGCCGAGCGCCCGGCCGAGGCCGAGCATGCTAGCGCCGACTACCCCCGCCCGGCCGAACGGCAGGACCACGGTGCGGACCATGCCCCAGCGCGTCGACCCGAGTGCGTACGCGGCCTCGCGCTCGCCCTGGGGCGCCTGCGAGAACACCTGACGTGACAGCGATGTGATGATCGGGATCACCATCATCGAGACCACGAAGCCGGCGACGAACGTCGAGCCGACGAAGTTGGAAGGAGTGTCGGCCAGCCGGAAATGAAAGATCGGGATGAAGCCGAGATGGCGCGCCAGCCAGCTGTCCGTCCCGAGGATCCTGGGCATCAGGTAAATGAATCCCCAGAGCGCGAAGGCAATGCTGGGGATCGCCGCGAGCAGGTCGAGAACCGCGATCAGCGGGCGGCGCAACCCCAGCGGCGCGTACTCGGAGATGTAGATGGCGGTCGCCAGGCCGGCCGGAACCGCGATGGCGAGCGCGATCACCGCGATCAGCACGGTGTCGGGGAGCAGGGCGGCGACACCGAACTGGTCGGTCCCGTAGGACAGCGTCGATGTGGTGAAGAAGCGCAGGCCCTCGGCGCCGAAGGCGGTGGAGGACTGCAGCACCAGGAACACCAGGATCATCGCGGTGATCGCCAGGACGGTGATTCCCGCGCCGCGCAGGATCCCCCTGAATACCTGGTCACTGGCCGACGCGCGCGATACCACCGTGCGCGGCGCGTCATCGCCCGGCGGCCCGGGCGGGGACGCAGGGGTCAACGCGACGGCCATGGTGGTCTGCCCTCCCCGCACCCGCTGGGACTCCGCTGCGCGCCGCGACGCTCGACCCCGGCAATTTCATACTGATCGACAAGGATGACCAGATGGAGGCTGTTAAGTGAACGGAAGGGAAAGAGCTGCGCTACAAGCGCGGTCGACGGGGGGGTGGGCGCCCGCCCCCACGTCGGTGACCCCGCCAGCAGGCGGTGTTTTTCAGGAGCCCAGTCCGCAAAGCGGCGATGGCAGGAAGCCGTAGTCGGCTATCGCGGTCTTGGCCGTCTTGCTGGAGCAGAACCAGCCCTTGACCTTAGCGTGCGCCGAGGCGAAGAACGGCTCGAGATAGGCGGGGATGTGGTCCTTAGTGCTCGTCGAGTACCGCACCACGTCGTAGATCGTGTGCACGAATATCGGCGAGAAACCCGAGTTAATCGTCTGCTTCGCGCCCTTCCCGGTGGTCGGCTTGGTGCCGTTGATCGAGTTCAGCTTCAGGGTGCCGTGCAGGTCGCAGCCGAACTCGTTCTGGCCCTTCTTCGGCTTCTTGTGGCAGGCCGCGGAGTGGTAGCGCTGCGCGATGTAGTCGGCAACCGAGTACGGGAAGATCGCGTTCGGGCTGTGCAGCAGCTTGCTGGTGCCCTCGTTCTGCTCCGGATTGCTGTTGACGCACGCCCCTGGCGTGGTCACGCCGATCGCGGTAAGGAAGAACGTCCGGATGCCCGAGGTGCTCGGCGGCAGGAACGCCTTGATCGTGGCATGACTCGTGCCGCCCACCTCGTTCCAGGTGGTGTCGGTGCAGCTGTAGATCGCCGTCAGGTCGGCGGTCGTCAGGTTGGTCGGCGCATTGCTGGTCCGCTGCGTGGTGTAGGTGACCGCGTCTTTGTCCAGTGCGACGAACAGGATGCCGCCCTTGCCCTCCGGCGGGTCGGTGGGCTTGCGCCCGCTTGACGAGCGCGCGAAGTCCTGGCAGAACCCGCCCTTGGGGTCCTTGATATTAGAGATAAGCGTGGCGATGCCGGCCGACGAGCCGTTGGGGCGCGCGATCTTCGCGCAGCCCGACTTGGTCCTGATGAGGTCGCCGACAGCCTGCGTCTTGGGGTTGGTCGCGTCCCAGCTGTAGATCCGCGGGTGGCTCTTGTTGTGCTTCTTGTGCGCGGCGTTGTAGTCGACCGACAGCTGGTCGAACAGGGACTGGGAGGTATCAGCGCCAACGCCGACGATGTCAAAGGAGGCGGGCGTGACCGCCTTGCCTTTGCTGTTGATCGGATCGCCGAGGGCTGGCCCTGCGGTCAGCGCCACCGCCGTAGCCGCCACCGCGGCGCCCGCGACCAGAGTTCTGAGAAAGCGCATGCTTGCGTCCTCCGAGACGAATGAGCGTCAAGATCGTCGGCGCTTGGGGCCGATCGGCCGTGGGTGGCCGACCGGCTTATGTTCCTATGTTTCCTATCCAAATACAAGGAAATATTAGGGAAACAGAAGGTTAATTTCAGATGAACAGATCCGGGCGTGGCCGGGACCGTTACCGGGGCGGCGCGCTTACCGCTGGCATCGCGGGGCCTGGCGGACAGCACTGCGATGCCAGCCAACGACGTGGTGCCGGGGAGAGAACTCCCCGGCACCACGTGTCGGACTAGCGAGCTGCGCGGCGGGTCAGAAGCCGATGCCGCAGAGCGGCGTCGGGAGGAACCCGTAGCTGAGCAGTGCGGCGTGAGCCGTCTTGTTCGAGCAGAACCAGCCGCTGACCTTGGCGGTCTTGGAGGCGAAGAACGGCTCCAGAGAGGCGGGAATGTGATCGGAGGTGCTGGTGGAGTACCGGACCACGTCGTAG
>Ga0302326_10007501_pt1 | contig 24227 bp, 19 predicted proteins | sample Palsa_T0_3_FD_202264 | JGI IMG/M metagenome (GOLD analysis project Ga0302326, IMG submission 202264) | Peat permafrost microbial communities from Stordalen Mire near Abisko, Sweden - Palsa_T0_3 | ecosystem: Environmental > Terrestrial > Soil > Palsa > Peat permafrost | place: Sweden: Abisko... | reverse complement strand
ACACAACAATACAACGGCACGACTTATTTTGTGGCTCACCAAATTGTGCAAGCAGACAGGACGCACCGAATCCCGCGAAGGCTTCCCGCTTCGACGGCAGCCCCTGCGCAGGGACAGGCTACGAATGATTCGACATCAACGCCACGGTCATCGATCCCTTCCATCGACGGCGTTTGGCAGGAAGCGCCGGGGATCTTGGTAACCGTCACGCAAGATGATGGGCAATTCAAAGCTGAGTGTTCGTACACACACGCGCAGGCGCTGGCGTGATTCGCTGGGAGATGACGGGGAACATTACGCCCGAAGGCAACATAAACGGGACGCTAAAGCACACGGCGGCGCCGTCAACTTGGAAGCTCGTACAGACACGTGCCGGCAAGCTGTCTGCAGACGGGAACACAATCTTCGGAACGGCAACCTGGGATGGCGGTGAAAACGCTTTCACTTGGACGAGGCAAAGGCCGGCTCAATGACTAACGACGATCGTTTCGCGGGCCATACTGACGGACCGAGGAGAGAAAAGACGGACATCTTTGTGATGTCCCTTTTTCGGTATCGTGCCGGTGAACCAATCTTGAACGAGACGGGTTATAAAAATGCGTCTGCTTTCCCAGCGGGGCAGACTGCTTTCTGGTTATGCAGGCCGGAAGAGTGTGGGCATGATGACTGAGCTGGATAATTTACAGAAGCCGAATGTGTTGGCACCGATCGCAGTGCTATTGCGGGCCGGACTTAGCAGTCTTCCGTTTGGTGGCGGTGTTGCGGCATTGTGGTCGGAGTGGGACACAAGTCGGCGATTCGACCGAGTTGAAAGCACCATCCGTCAAATTGCCGCCGCATTATCGCATGCAAAGGGGTTTGACCCGAGGAAGCTCTCTGACGCGGAGATGCAACTGCTTGAAGATGCCCTTCAGAGTGCGTCACGGGAGCATCGCGAAGACAAACGATCGCTATTCGCACTACTTCTCGCGGCAAACTGGAGCCGCACCGATGCGCCTTTTGACGAGCGGTTGCTTTTTCAGCGTGCCCTTGACGAGTTCGAGCCGGTGCATCTTCAGCTTCTCAAGCTGTTGAGTGAAGCCCATGAGAAAGGAGAAGAAACTGTGCCTTCAAGAGACGTTTGTAATCGCGCTTTCGGCGCCGACGCCAGCGACGAAATTCAATTCAGCATCTTCGTGCCGGCGTTGAACAAACTGGCGGCGGAGTACGGGTTCGTTCGGCGACGTGGTGCCGGACACGGCAACCTTTTCAACGTCAATCCCGACGGGTTGGTGTTTCATGTGCTGTGCAGTCTATCTCCGCTCGGACGTCGATTTGTCGATTCGCTGTCTATCGGAGAAAGCGCCGACCGTTCAGCATCTCAGCTTCCTGATCGCAATAGTTAGCAAAATTCGTATACAGCACAGCGAGTTCGTGAAGCACCGACGCACGCTCGGAGCGTTCTGATCGCGTCATTTCAGTCGGCAGCCGTTCGTCACTTGCTAATTTTGATTCAAGCACGCACACACGTTCCATGTCTTTTTGTGTTCGCATATCCCTACGGGACAGGGAGGGGTCAGGGACCGGTCAAGTTCTGGAGCGGCCCAGTAGGGCGGGCGAACACGGACACCCCGGACGCCCCATCTTCAGGGAATTCAGCCGAACGCCAAGCGCCCATTCCGCGTTCCCCTGGGGCCGCTGTTCCCGATCCTCGGAATCCTTTCCTGCCTGCTGCTGATGTTTTCCCTGCCGATGGAAAACTGGTGGCGACTGATCGGTTGGCTGGCTATCGGACTGGCCGTCTATTTTTTCTACGGCAGAAAGCACAGCACGCTGGCCGGGACGGCGGTGGGGTAACCGCATCTCGGCGGCCGTCAGAGCCGCCGATGTCTTGCCTGGCATGGACGCGCAGCAGATCGTTCGTCATCCGAGTAGAATCGCGGCATGCTCACGAAAGATGATGTTCTCAAAAGGCGGGAAGAGATCATGGCCGTGGCCAGGCGGTACGGCGCTTCGAACATTCGCGTCTTCGGGTCTGTGGCGCGCGGCGACGCCACCGAGGCGTCGGACCTGGATCTGATCGTCCGCCTGGAGCCCGGCCGCTCCCTTTTTGATCTCGGCGGCCTGCTGATGGACCTGCGGGATCTTTTAGGCATCAAGGTGGACGTTATCAGCGAGAATGGCATTCGCGATCGATGGCGCGATCATCTGATGGCTGAGTCGGTGCCACTTTGAGAACCGACCGGCTGCTGCTCGGCGACATGCTTGATGCCCAAATCGATTGGGACGCCGTCTGGGAAGTCACTCAGCGCCACACCGCGGCGCTGCGGCCTCAGATTGAAGGCATCCTCGCTTCGCTTCCCGCCAATCCTCCATCCCCTTGACGTTTTCTGTTGTCGATTTGTTTCGGGCGCAAAGCGCCCGACGTTCCCGATCCTCGGGATCCTTTCCTGCCCGCTGCTGATGTTTTCCCTGCCGGTGGAAAACTGGTGGCGCCTGATCATCTGGCTGGGGATTGGGCTGGCCGTCTATTTTTTCTACGGCAGAAAGCACAGCACGCCGGCCGGGACAGCGGCGGAGTGATTCGGGTCTCGCAGCCATCGCTTTGCGCCGGCGGAGGATATGATGGAGCAAGTCTCCGCAACGAAGAGCCCGGCCCGAGAACCCAAGCAACGGCCGCGACTTTAACCACGGACCGATTGGGTCCGCTTCGACCCCATGCTATAATCCGCTGATATGAGCACCGCCGAAATCATCGCGGAACTACCCCGCCTCACCACAGAAGAACTGGCGCAAGTGCAGGCTAAGCTGCGCGAACTGGTCGAGTCGGGCGGCGCTGCTCCTCGGCCCCCGCAGATTCACAGCCCGCGGCTTGCCAATCTCGAGCAGGCCAAAGACTTCGTCAAGCAGGTCGTAGAGCTCGCCCCCAATGCCAAGCTATGACGCTCTGCACTACGATCCGCCCGCATTGATTGCACAAGTGGTGTTGCGTGCCATCAACGGCGCGACTGTGTCGGATGTCCTTCTTCTGTTGGACACCGGAGCCGACGCCACCTTGCTTCCACGCAGCGCGATCACACGACTCGGCATCAATCCCGACCCCGCGCTGACATATGATCTGATCGGCTTCGACGGAACCCGCAGCGCAACCCAAGCCGTCGATCTGGACATGATCTTCCTGCAAAAAGCCTTCCGCGGCCGATACCTGCTCATCGACGGCGACCGCGGCATCCTCGGCCGCGATGTGCTGGCCAGCATTACACTGCTGTTGCACGGCCCTCGCCAGGAGTGGTCGCAACACGTCTTGCCGTAGCACTGTTTCCCGGGCTGGAACTTCTGGAGACTGACGACGTGTGTGCTATACTGGCAGCAGACCACGAGAACGTGAATCATGGCGACGCAACAAACAATCCCTCTCCAAGTCCGCGGCCTGGGCAAACAAAAAATGGCGGCTGTCGTGGACCGTGCCAAGCGGCTGGGGATGACCCCGCAGCGGTATTTGAGACACCTCGTGGAAGAAGACCTGGCTATCTCGGAGCGCGCCAAGAATACCTCGTTCGAGGAGCTTCTCGGACCGGGGCGGGAGACGGACGAGAACGAGATCGACGCCTTGGTCGATAAGGCTAGAACCGCTTACCATAACGAGAAACGGCGACGAGGTTGACCCGCGTGCCGGGGAGCGTCCACCGTCTCGTTCTTGATACGAACACGATTGTCCGTGCTTTCATCAACGTCAACTCGGCGTCTGGTCGAATTGTCACGGCCTGCCAGACCCGGCGGCTCGTTCCCTTGTTAAGCTCACCCACTCTCGAAGAGTATCGAGCGGTCTTGGCCCGGCCGGAGCTGGTCGAGCGGTACCCGGAGCTTGACCGGCCTGAGATTGCCGCGTCACTGGAGCGGCTGCGATACGTCAGCGACTTTTACCGCCGAATCACAACCCGGTTTTGTCTTCCGCGCGATCCGCGAGATGAGTCGTTTCTCGAACTGGCGATCGCGGGGAATGCCACTCACCTGATCACGGCCGACAACGATCTGCTTTCCCTGACCAAGGCGCATGACGATGCCGCCAAGCGCTTGAGGCGACAGCTTCCGGGACTGAGCGTGCTGACGGCCGAGGACTTCATGCGTTGGCATACCATTCTCCCGTGAAAACACCCCTACCAGCCCGCAATCCGACTCCGGCTGAATTGCTGGCTGCGAAGGACAAAACGATTCCCGATGTAATCGCCAGGAATTTGCAGGTGCTGTTTTGCGGAATCAATCCTGGAAATTGAATCACAATTCTGAATTGATCGATCTCGCCAGTGATAGTGAATGTGATAACATTCGCGCCGCTGGCCGCGATTTGCGCGAAGAAAGCAGGGACATGAATTGGTAGAACAAGCTGAAGCACCCGCCGGTGGGATTTCGCCGACAATCAAGCGGGCGACGCTGCTGCCGCTGGTCGCGATTACCTATTGCATGGTCGCGGGCGGGCCATATGGCCTGGAAGACCTGGTCAGTTCGGCGGGGTATCGCAATGCGGTGCTGCTGCTGCTGATCACGCCGCTGCTGTGGTCATTTCCGGTGACGTTGATGGTCAGCGAGCTGTCGACCGCGATGCCGGAGGACGGCGGGTACTACGTCTGGGTGCGGCGGGCGATGGGGCCGTTCTGGGGATTTCAGGAAGCGTGGCTTTCACTTGCCGCCAGCATTTTCGACATGGCGATCTATCCCACGCTGTTCATCCTCTACCTCGCGCGGCTCTGGCCGGCGGCTGGTGCTGGGACTCTCTCGACATGGATCGGGGTTGGTCTAATCGTCGTGTGTGTGGGCATCAACCTCGCGGGAATTCGACTGGTGGGCGCCGGCTCGCTTGCGATGACGCTGGCGCTGCTGCTGCCATTCGCGGTGGTCGTCGTGCTGGCGTTGTGCTGTCATCCGCAGGCGGCAGCAGCCGCGTCGACCACGCCGATGAAGATGAATTGGATCGACGGCATCCTCGTGGTGATGTGGAATTACATGGGCTGGGACAATGCCTCGACAATCGCCGGTGAGGTTGACCGCCCGCAGAGGACGTATCCGCTGGCGATGCTGGTGTCGGTGCTTCTGGTGGCGACGACGTACGTCATCCCCGTGGCGGCGGCCGCGCGCACGGGAATCGCGCCAGAGAGTTGGGACACCGGGTCGTGGGTGGACGTGGGAAGAACAGTCGGCAGCGCGATCGGCCCGCGCCTCGGCGAAATACTGGCCGTCGCCATCACCGCAGGCGGGATGATCTCCGCGTTCTCCATGTTCAACGCGCTGATCCTCTCTTATTCGCGCGTGCCCATCGCCATGGCGGCGGACGGTTTTCTGCCCAGAGTGATGGGCCTTCGCAGCCGCCGCACCGGCGTTCCGTGGGTCGCGATCCTCGTGTGTGCGGTCGGCTGGGGAATGTGCATGAAGCTCGGGTTCGAAAAGCTGCTGCTGCTGGATACATTGCTCTATGGGCTGAGCCTCATCCTCGAATTCGCCGCACTGATCGCACTCCGCGTGCGCGAGCCGCGCCTGCCCCGTCCGTATAAGGTTCCGGGCGGACTGTTGGGGTGTATCGTGATCAGCATGGGTCCGATCCCGATCATGTGCCTGGCGTTCTATGAATCCCTCTCCGATGAAGGCGCACATAAGGGACTGATCGTCTCGGCTCTCACGGTGGTCGCGGGCTTCATCCTTTATTTTGTCGCCATATGGATCAATCCGCGATCGCGAAAACGGAGTGAAGTGATGGTGGAGGTTGGTGCGTAGATTCGAGATTCGAGCAACTCCACTTGGAGTGCAGCGGCCGAAATGCGCGGAGCCGCGGATGTACATCCGCGGCTTCGACCAGCAAGCGATACACGTCGGATGAAAACGCTCTGGAGCGTCGGGCGATTCACTCGCTCGGTTATTCGACCGATCTATCCGATGTGATGGATCAGTCTCTTGACGCACCGCTTTTGGACACGCCGGCGGGGTGGATATTCCTGCGCGCATGGGCGCAGAAGCTGATTGTCCCGCTTTTCTGCCTGACGCTGTTTTGCAGCTCGGGGCTGCTCTTTCTCGCTGAGCCGATGTTCGCCAAGATGGTCTTGCCGCTGCTGGGAGGAACGCCGGCGGTGTGGAATACCTGCATGGTCAGCTTTCAGGGCCTTTTGCTGGCGGCGTATGCATACGGCCACTGGTCGATTCGCAGCCTGGGAATTCGACGTCAGGTAATGCTCCAGCTCATGCTGCTGATCGCGGTGTTTAGCGCGCTGCCGATCGCCATTCCAGTCGGTTGGCAGCCGCCGGCGGGGCGGAGTCCGGTCTTGTGGCTGCTGGCAATGCTGCCGGTTGGAGTTGGGTTGCCGTTTTTTGCGGTGGCCAGCACCGCGCCGGTTCTGCAGCGATGGTTTTCCGCCACGGGACATCCCGCCGGCAAAGACCCGTACTTTCTCTATGCCGCCAGCAACCTGGGGAGCATGGCCGCGCTGGTGGCCTATCCCACGCTACTCGAACCGCTGATGCGGCTTGCCGCACAGAGCCGCCTTTGGTCTGCCGGCTACGTGGGGCTGATTGGGCTGGTTGGATGCTGCGCGATGTTTATCGGGCCGCGGCGGGAGACTCGGCAGATCGCTCCCACCGAGCAAATCACCGGTCGCCGACGGATACGATGGGTATTGCTGGCAATGGTTCCATCCAGCCTGTTGCTGGGGACGACTACATTTATCACAACTGACATCGCGGCCGTGCCGCTGCTGTGGATCGTTCCGCTGGCGATTTATCTGTTGAGCTTTATCCTGGTGTTCGCCTCACGGCCGCTGGTGCCGCACCGGATGATGGTGCGGCTGCAGCCGGTGGTCGTCCTCTGGGTTGCATTCTTCATGCTCGGCCGAGTGGCCCAGCCGGTGTGGCTCGTGTTGTGCCTTCATCTGCTGGCGTTGTTCGTGTCTTCCATGGTTTGTCATGGCGAACTGGCTGCCGATCGGCCCTCGGTCGGCCGGCTCACGGACTTTTATCTCACCATGTCACTGGGCGGCGTGCTGGGCGGATCGTTCAACGCGATGCTCGCGCCGCTGCTCCTGCACAGCGCCGCAGAGTATCCGATCGCGCTGATCGCCGCGTGTGCGCTGTGTCCGGTGATCGCATCGAGAAAGGCGAATCGCGCACTCCCTCTCCCGGTACTCCGGCCTTCGGCTCTGAGGCTCAGGCTGGAAGAGGAGAGGGCGGGGGTGAGGGTGATTTCGAGGACCAACGACGTTCGAGATTCGAAATCACCCTCACCCCAACCCTCTCCCGGAATACCGGGAGAGGGGGTAAGAAAGTCCCATCTCAAACCGGTACTCGACCTGATGGTGCCCATCGTTGTCGGCGGCCTCGCGTTGTGGATGCCGCGTGCGCTGGAGTCCATTCTCGGGCATGATTCCATGACGCCGCGGATGCTCGGGCTGGGAACCGCGGTGCTCGCGGCCACCACCGCAATTCGCCGGCGGCCGCGCTTTCTCGCCTCGCTAATGGTTCTGTTTTTCATCGTCGGATCGGGACCCGCAAACGGCCAACTGCTTACGATCCAACGCAGCTTCTTTGGCATTCATCGCGTCATCCGCAATCCCGCTGGGCCGTTCAATGATCTGTTTCACGGAACGACCGTGCACGGGCGGCAGTTTGTAGATGCGACCACCGGAACCCCTTGTCGCCCGACTGATGCTTTGACTTACTATCACCGCACCGGCCCGATCGGCCAAGTCCTGTTACAACGATCGGCCGCGGGCGCGGCCGGGCGCATCGACGTGGTCGGCATGGGCGTGGGAAGCCTGGCGGCCTACGCGGACCGTGGAACGCAACTGACGTATTACGAAATCGATCCGGTGGTTCGCTGGGTGGCGAAGGATTCCGGCTACTTCTCGTTCCTGCGGTCCGCCGAAAAACGCGGGGCGAACATCCGCATCGTCATGGGCGATGCCCGGCTCACGCTCCACGAAGCTCCGAGCCGATCCTGCGATGTTCTGGTGCTCGACGCCTTCTGCGGCGACGCCATCCCCGTGCATCTGCTGACGCGTGAGGCGATGAACATCTACCTCGACAAGCTCGCCCCCGGGGGCGTTTTGGCGATCCACATTTCCAACATTTATCTCAACCTTCTGCCGGTCTGCTCCGCGCTGGTCGCCGACGCCGGTTGCGTGGCCATGTATCAGAACGATCTGAACATCAGCCCCCAAGAGGCCGCCGAAGGCAAGTCCGCATCGCAGTGGGTGATCGTGGCAAAGTCCGAGGAAGCGATCACCGCCCAACGCAGCGATCCGCGGTGGAAGCCACTGCCGCCGGCAGCGGCAGCGGGCGTGTGGACCGATGATTTCTCGAACATCTTGAGCGTGTTTCGCTGGCGGTGATCATGCGGAAGTCACCGGAGCGCACGTGGCGCCAGCGATAAGCTGGCCAGCAGATCGAGATGGCAGTCGCGGTTGAGGGCCCACGGAATTTTCGCAGTCGGGTTATACTGAGCAGTCCTATGGCTGCGCAACCGGGCGATCTCGGATCGGATTTGCGACGCATTGAACTGCTCATCGAGCACCTTCGTGCTTTGCGACATGATCCTAATGCGATACGGGTATTTGATCTCATGGCAGGAGGTTTCGTCTGGTCAGATGAGAAGCCGGGACCTAACGCCATTCGCTCGGGCAAAAAGTTCGGTATCGTCATTTCAGGTGGTGAGACGTTTCGATACCTGATCGGCTACAGAGCTTCCCCGACCATTGGAAAGCCGCGTGAGAAGCTCCGATCGGTTTGGGATGCAGTACGAAAGGATTGTCCGGACTGGCCCGGGTTTCGAGCTGATCGCTTCAGCGAAGGACTCGCCGAGGAGCTTCATTCCGAGAACGTGCGTGCGATGCGGCGATTCGACGCGCTTGATCGTCTGTACAACCGCGAAGCCAAGAAGCGCAACCGACGGAAGATATAAGGTCGCGTCCAGCGCCGCGTTCGGAAGATACGACACGAGCGACTGTTCGGTCGGCGTTTACCACAGATTTTTGGGGGTATTCGAAACTATCAACCGCCTTTACACTCGCCGCGATGAAGGTGCTGGTCATCGATGTTGGCGGGACGCGCATCAAACTCGCTGTCGGTGGGCACTCGGCGAAAGCGGAATTCGATTCTGACCCGGAGCTCACACCCGAAAGGCCTGTCGCGGAGACCCGGCGGGTGACGCACGGGTGGGATTTCGAGGTGATTTCGCTGGGGTATCCGGGGCTTGTTCATGCGACCCGGCCGTCGGCCGACCCGAGCTATGCGATATCGCGCTCTGGCTACTGATTACGACGGCACGCTCGCTCACGACGGGAAAGTTGAGGCGTCCACCGTTGCCGCCCTGCATCGTTTTCGCCGCTGTGGCCGAAGGCTGGTCATGGTGACGGGGCGCGAGCTTGATGAGCTGCTTGCAGTCTTCGAGGGATGCAATCTGTTCGACCGGATCGTCGCTGAGAACGGCGCGCTGCTCTACGACCCAGCCGCTTCGAAGTCGCGGGCTCTGGCTCCGCCGCCGCCTCCGCAGCTCATTGACGTTTTGCGCAAAAAAGGTGTTCCAATTTCCGTCGGCCGCTCGATCCTGGCGACGGTTGAACCGCACGAACACGCCGTGCTCGATGCGATTCGTGACTTGGGCCTGGAGTGGCACGTCATCTTCAATAAGGGATCGGTGATGGTTTTGCCCGCCGGCATTACGAAGGCAACTGGCCTGGTTCCGGCGATGGAAGAATTGGGAATTCCCCTCAGCCAGACCATCGCGGTTGGCGACGCCGAGAACGATCACGCCTTCATGCGACTCAGTGGCGTCGCGGTTGCCGTCGCCAATGCGCTACCGTCGGTCAAGGCAGACGCAGACCTCACGACCCTCGGCGCTCGCGGCGACGGCGTTGCGGAGTTGATCGATCGAATAATCGCCGATGATTTGGCAGACGTTGTGCCGCGAGCGGATGTTCACCGCGAGGCGCAGGGGACCATAGGCTAATGGCGGCTTTCGTCCTGCCCCCCTCTCCCGGTACTCCGGCCTTCGGCTCTGAGGCTCAGGCCCGAAGAGGAGAGGGGTGACTTACACCGGTTTCCAGGATGGTGCAGCGGGTAATCGCTCGGACATGGCCACTAAAGTGGCCACGCCGGCGGTCAGGGGCGATATCTGTAGAATTTCGGGCATCGTTGGTGCTCGAAATCACCCTCACCCCTGCCCTCTCCCGGGTACCGGGAGAGGGAGTAGGTTCAGCAACTCACGCGGAAGTATTACCAACGAGTTCCGCAGCAGATCCCGTGCGCTCACTGCTGAATCGCCTTCTCCTGCGTGGTGGGCCATTGCGAGACCTGCTGCGTGGTCGGGAGTTGCGAACTGCCCCAGCCTCCGCCCAACGCGGCGATCAATTGCACCGCGGAGGTGATCTCCTGGATTTGGGCGTTGAGCAAGCTCTGTTGGTTCCCCAGCAACGTTGTCTGAGCGATGACGACATCGACGTAAGGATCCACGCCTGTCTCATAACGGCTCAGTTCGAGAGTGAGGGACTTCTGGGCGGATTGAACTGCTTGATTTTGCTGTTCCGCCTCTTGTGAGAGGATGCGAACTCCGGAGAGATTGTCTTCCACCTGCTGAAATGCTGTGAGCACCGCCTGGCGATAGGCGGCAACGGCGGAGTTATATTCGGCGATGTATTGATTTGCCGTCGCACGCCGCAACCCGCCATCGAAGATGGTATAGGAAGCGGAAGGCCCGATCGACCAGAAACGATTGGGCCAATCGAGCAAACTCCTCAGTGACGAGCTTTCAAATCCGGCGCTGGCGCTCAAAGTCAGGTCGGGATAGTAGGCGGCGTATGCGATTCCGATCTGGGCATTTTCCGCAGCCATAAGTCGTTCGGCGGCGGCTATATCGGGCCGTCGCTCCAGGAGTTGGGAGGGGACGCCGATGGGAATCGGCGGCGGAGCTGTGATCGAGGGCTTTACCGGTATCGAAAATTGTGACGGGTTCTTTCCCACCAGTACCGCGATCGCGTGCTCATACTGGGCACGCAGTACCCCGACGTTCGTTGCGTCAGCCTGTGCGGTTTGCAGCGTGGTCTGGGCCTCGACCACGGAAATCTGGTCTCCGACCCCGGTTTCATATTGCGCTGTCGTGATATCGAGCTGCTTTTTGTCGGCCACGATCGTGTCGTTGAAGAGTTTTTGCAACGCGTCCTGCCCGCGAATCTCGAAGAAGTAGACGGCCAGGCTGCTCTGCTCCGTCAACCGCTCATTCTCCAGGTCGGCGGCACTCAACTGACTATTGTAAGCCGCCTGATTCACGGCGCTGCGGACTCTGCCCCAGAGGTCCGGCTCCCACGAAACGTCGAACGGGAGCGAAGTAAATGTGGTGACATTGTTCCGGGTCGAGACCACCGAGGCGCCGGTCCCCGTGGTCGTGCCTGTACTACCCGTGCTGGTCGACACACCTGCACCCGACGGCGATCGCTGCCAGGTATAAAAGGGCGACACCGTCAACGTGGGAAACAATTGAGAGCGCGCCTCGCCGATGAGCGCCCGAGCCTCCATGTAGTTCTGGAAAAATTCCTTGATGTTCTGGTTGTTGATATTCAACTGATCTTCCAGCGCGTTCAAATCCGCGTCATGGAAAATCTCCCACCACTTGCCGCGCAGCATGGCGTCCTGCGGCTGGGCAACCTTCCAGTTGCTCTGCTCCGCAAATTGGCTGGGGGATTCCTTATAAGAGCCGGGCGCAGCCTGCATGAGGGCATGCGGTTGCGTATACGGCGGACCCACCATGCATCCTGCTGCGGCACAGAATGAAATGGCCGCGAGAATCGACTTTCGTATGCAAACTGTGATCATGGTGTTACCTGCAATTACCCCAGAGCGGGGGTCAATCCAGCCTCGCCATGGAATGTGTCGCGCGGCTTCCCCTGGAACCAGAGCCGCCATCGATCGAAGGTCAAATAGACGACGGGAGTGGTATACAGAGTGAGCAGTTGGCTCACGATCAATCCGCCGACGATCGTGATGCCCAGCGGCTTGCGAAGCTCCGAGCCGGTGCCCGTGCCGAATGCCAGGGGGAGTGCTCCGAACAGGGCTGCCATGGTTGTCATCATGATCGGGCGAAAGCGAAGCATGCACGCCTCGAAAATCGCGTCCGCGGTGGTTTTTCCCTCTCCGCGTTCGGCCTGCAGTGCGAAGTCGATCATCATGATGGCATTCTTCTTCACGATTCCGATCAGCAGGACGATTCCGATGATGGAGATGACATTGAGGTCTTCCTGGAAGAGCATCAAGGCGAGGATCGCACCCACGCTGGCGGACGGAAGCGTAGAGATGATGGTGATCGGGTGTATCAGGCTTTCGTACAAGATACCCAGCACAATGTAGACAGCCATGAGCGCGACAATGACAAGCACTTTTTCAGTGCTCAGAGAATCCTGATAAGCGGCTGCGGTTCCGGCGAAAAACCCGTGAAGCGTGGGGGGAGTTCCGAGCCGCTTTTGCATGTTGAAGATCAGCGACGCGGCGTCGCTCAAAGCAACGCCGGGCGCCAGATTGAAAGAGACGGTTACCGAAGGGAACAGGCCCGTGTGGTTGATCGCGAGGGGGGTTGTCGTGGCTTGGCTCTTGGCTACCGTGAACAGCGGGATGCTCCCGCCGCCGGACTTCTGAAGATAGACGTCGTTCAAACCTTCGGGCGTCTGCCAGTACTGCGGAGCGACCTCCAATACAACGTAATATTGATTGAGCTGCGTATAGATCACCGACACTTCCGATTGTCCGAATGCGCTATAGAGCGATGAATCGAGGGCCTGCGCGGTCAGCCCGAGCTTTGCTGCCGTGACCCGGTCGTAAGTCAGCATTTCATCCAGCCCGCCGTTTTGCTGGTCGGTATTCACGTCCTGGAGGCCGGGCAGTTTCTTCATCTCGCGCAGAAGCACGGGGCCCCATTTGGTCAGATCCTGCACGTTGTCGGATTGCAGCGTGTATTGGTACATGGCATTGCTGGACCGTCCGCCGATCCGCAAATCCTGGGAAGCCTGCAGAAAAGCGGCGGCGGCGGGCAAATGGTTCAGCTTGGGGCGCAGTCGATTGATGACATCAAAAGCGCTTGTCCCTCGCTCGTTGAGCGGCTTCAAAGCGATGTAGATGGAGCCGCTGTTGGTGTTGCCGTTTCCGCCGGTAAACGCGATGACGTTCGCGACCGCCGGGTCGGCTTTGATGACAGAACCGATCATCTGGATGGACTTGTTCATGGATGCAAACGACGCATCCTGCGGCCCCTGCACGCCGCCGGAAATCGAGCCGGTGTCCTGCGGAGGGAAGAAACCTTTTGGTATTTTGAGCACCAGCACTACGTTTAGCGCAATGGTAAGAACGAGCACAATCAGGGTGAGCGTCGGATTTTCCAGCACCCATTCCAGGCTGACGCGATAAATCCGCAGCATGCCGTCGAAGAAGCTCTCACTGAGCAGAAAGAGGCGTCCGTGTTTGACGTCGGGTTCGTGCTTCAACAAATAGGCGCACATCATCGGCGTGGTGGTCAGAGAGATCACCATCGAGACCAGAATGGCCGTCGACAAAGTGACGGCAAATTCGCGAAACAGGCGTCCGACAATTCCTCCCATCAAGAGCAGCGGAATGAACACGGCGATCAGCGAGATGCTGATCGAAACCACGGTAAACCCGATTTCTTCGGCTCCCTTTAACGCCGCGTCGAACGGCGTCATCCCATTCTCCAGGTGGCGGGTGATGTTCTCCATCACCACGATCGCATCATCCACGACGAATCCGGTCGAGATCGTCAGGGCCATGAGCGACAGGTTGTCGAGGCTGTAGCCGAACAGATACATGATCGCGAACGTGCCGATCAGCGAGACGGGGACGGCCACGCCCGGGATGATCGTCGCCCGGCCATTGCGCAGGAAGACGAACACCACGATGATGACCAGCGCGATTGAAATCACCAGCGTCCGTTCGACATCGTCGACGGAGGCGCGAATGGTAGTGGTGCGATCGAGGACGATCGTCGTGTCGATGCCGCTTGGAATGGATGCCTTGATCGCCGGCAGCTCGGCGCGGATGCGGTCGACGGTGTCGATGATGTTGGCGCCGGGCTGGCGGAAGATGATGACGTTGACGGCCCGTTTCCCGTTCAGATATCCGCCGGTGCGGATATTCTGCACGGAGTCGGTCACCGTCGCGACATCAGAGAGGCGGACCGCCGCGCCGTTTTTGTAGCCGACGATCAGCGGTTTGTAGTCATCCGCGTGAGAGATTTGATCGTTGGCGATGATGTCGGCCGTCATCACGTCATTGGCGATCTGCCCTTTGGGTATGTCAGCGTTTTGCAGGCTGAGCACGGACTGCAGGTTGGACAGCGTCAGTCCGTAGCTGGCCAGTTGAGTGGGATTCGCATCCACGCGCACCGAGGGAAGTGCACCGCCGCCGGGATTGACTTGCCCGACTCCCTGGATTTGCGAAAGCTTCTGCTGGATGACGGTGGAGGCTTCGTCATACAGCTTATCCGGACCATATTTGTCCGAGGTCAAACCGAGGATCATGATCGGCGCATCGGCGGGGTTGACCTTTCGGTAGGTGGGATTCGCCGGGAGATTGGCTGGGAGGTAGGTCCGCGCATTGTTGATGCCGGCCTCCACATCGCGGGCGGCGCCATCAATGTTGCGGCTCAGATCGAACTGAATCGTGATCGAGGTGGTGCCCAGCGAGCTTGCCGAAGTCATCTCCGTAACGCCGGAGATCTGACCGAATTGCCGCTCCAATGGGGTGGCAACCGCGGATGCCATGATCTCCGCGCTCGCCCCCGGCAGACTGGCGCCGACCGAGATCGTTGGAAAGTCCACCTGGGGTAACGGCGAGACCGGCAGCACCTGAAACGCGATGATCCCCGCGATGGCGACGGCTGCTGTCAGCAGGGTGGTCGCCACGGGCCGGAGAATGAATGGTGCCGAGCTGTTCACGCCGGCTGTGCTCCTTGAGGAACCATCGCAGTGCGCGGCTGTTTGACCTTGTGCCCGAAGCGATGCGCCAGGTTGTCAAAGAAGATGTAGATGACCGGAGTGGTATAGAGAGTCAGGGCCTGACTCAGCAGCAGTCCTCCGACCATGGCGATGCCAAGCGGCCGGCGGAGCTCCGCGCCGAATCCCCGGCCCAGAGCCAGGGGAAGTCCGCCCAGCAGGGCTGCCATCGTCGTCATCATGATCGGACGAAAGCGGAGCAGGCACGCCTCATAGATCGCGTCCGTGGAGCTCTTTCCCTCCTTTCTTTCAGCTTCCAGTGCGAAATCCACCATCATGATGCCGTTCTTTTTCACGATTCCGATTAACAGGACGATCCCGATGATGGCCACGACGCTCAGATCCTGATGGAACAGCATCAGGGCAAGAAATGCTCCCACCCCGGCTGACGGCAACGTCGAAAGAATGGTAATGGCGTGAACGAAGCTCTCGTAAAGGACGCCGAGCACGATGTAAACGGTGACCAGGGCCGCCAGAATAAGCAGCGGCTCGTTGGTCAATGAATTCCGGAAGGAAGCCGCCGTTCCCTGATAATCCGCCGCAAGGCTGGGGGGAAAATGCATTTCCTTGGCCACATTGTCGATCGCCGTCATCGCCTCTCCCAGTGAAGCGTCGGGCCCAAGATTGAACGAGACGGTGATCACGGGGAACTGGCCCTGGTGGGTGATCGACAGCGGTTCTGCCTGTCTTTCGAAATGAGCAAAAGCCCCGAGGGGTACTGCGTTACTCATCGCCGAGGCGGTGTTGATCGCCGACGTCGATGTGGAATTCGACGAACCGGCGGCAAGGGCATTGGCGGGGGGTGTCAGGGTGTTGGCCGAGGGGGTGTAGAGCGCCGATGCGGTCAAGGCGTTTGAACCCGCCGTGGCCGAGCCCGACGCCGAGAATGACGATGACGCCGCGCTCCCGGTCGCGCCTGAGGAGGTATTCGCCTGGATGTAGATCTTGTTTAACTGCGAGGGATCCTGCTGAAAGGAAGGCTCTGCTTCCAGCACCACGTGGTATTGGTTCAACTGCGTGTACATCGTATTGATCTGCCGCTGTCCGAACGCATCGTAGAGCGTGTTGTCGATGGTTGACGGCGCGATTCCGAGGCGGGAAGCGGTCACGCGGTCGATGACAAGTGAGAGGGCGAGCCCCCCCAACTGTTGATCGGTTGCCACATCCTGCAACTGCGGCAGTTGCTTGACCTTCTCCACGAACCGCTGGGTCCATTTGTTCAATTCAGCGGCATCGGCATCTTCCAGCGTGTACTGGTATTGAGTGCGGCTGACTCGATCGTCCACGGTGATATTCTGCACCGGCTGCATGAACAACTGGATTCCTTCCACGTCGACCAGCTTTGACTGAAGCCGGCGGATGACGTCCGATGCGCTGATTCCGCGGTCCTCCAGCGGCTTGAGGTTGATCGACAATCTTCCGCTGTTCAAAGTCGTATTGGTTCCATCGGCGCCAATGAAGGACGAGAGACTTTCGACAGCCGGGTCCTTGAGCACAATTGCCGCCAGCTCCTGCTGCTTTTCTGCCATGGCGGTTGCGCTGATCGTCGGAGCCGCCTGCGAGATCCCCTGAATGACGCCGGTGTCCTGCACTGGGAAGAATCCCTTGGGGATCAGAATGTATAAAACGATCGTCAGTGCCATCGTGCCCAGCGCAACGAACAATGTGATCGTCTGGTGGCCCAGGACAAACTTGAGCGTCCGGCCGTAGAACGCGATCATTCCATCGAATGCCCGCTCAGATGCCTGGAAGATCCTCCCCTGATCTTCCTTGGGATGATGCCGGAGGATGCGGGCGCTCATCATGGGAGTCAGTGTCAGGGAGACAACCGCCGACACAATGATGGTGACCGCCAGCGTCACGGCAAATTCGCGGAACAGACGCCCGACGACATCGCCCATGAATAACAGCGGAATCAAAACCGCGATGAGTGAGACGGTCAGCGAGATAATGGTAAATCCGATCTGCTCGGCTCCCTTGAGGGCCGCCTGCATCGGCGGCTCACCTTCTTCGATGTAGCGGGAGATGTTTTCGATCATCACGATCGCGTCATCCACCACAAAGCCGGTCGAAATGGTCAGCGCCATCAGCGAGAGGTTGTCCAGGCTGTAACCGAAAGCGTACATCGCCGCGAACGTCCCGATCAGCGAAAGCGGCACCGCCACGCTGGGAATGATGGTGGCATAGAAACTGCGAAGAAATAGAAAGATGACCATCACCACGAGGCCGATCGTCAGGAACAATTCGAATTCCACGTCGGAGATTGAAGCCTGAATCGGCGTGGTGAGATCGGTGAGGGTGGTGACGTTGATCCCCGTGGGCAAATTGGATTCGAGCTGCGGCAGCAGTTTCTTGATGCTCTGGACGACGTTGATCGTATTGGCGCCGGGCTGACGCTGCACGTTCAGGATGACCGCGGGAGTGAGATTCATCCATGCGGCCTGTTTGTTGTTTTCGATCCCATCCACAATCTTGGCCACATCGGTCAGCATCACCGGCGCGTTATTTCGATAGGCGACCACGACCTTCTTGTAATCCCTGCTGGTGATGAGCTGGTCGTTGGCGTCGATCTGATAATCCTGGCGCGGGCCGTCGAAGTTCCCTTTTGCGGCATTGACGCTTGCCTGCGTGAGGGCCGTGCGCAGGTCTTCCATGTTGATTCCGTAGGATGACAGCGCGGTGGGATTTGCTTGGATGCGAACCGCGGGTTTGTGTCCGCCGCTGATGCTGACCAGGCCCACGCCGCTCAACTGCGAAATCTTCGGCGCCAGCCGGGTATCGACAAGATCCTCCACTTGCGAAAGGGGGATGCTATTGGAAGTAATTGCCAGCGTGAGGACTGGCGCATCCGCCGGGTTGGTCTTGCTGTAAATCGGCGGCGCGGGAAGATTTGACGGCAGATAGCTCTGGGCGGCATTAATCGCGGACTGCACTTCCTCTTCCGCGACATCCATGCTCAACGTGAGGTTGAACTGCAGCACGATGACGGACGTGCCGCCGGAACTTGTGGATGTCATCTGGCTCAGACCCTGCAGTTCGCCGAATTGACGTTCCAGCGGAGCCGTCACAGTCGTGGCCATGACGTCGGGATTCGCGCCCGGATAGAAGGTCAGCACCTGGATGGTCGGATAATCGACTTCCGGCAGCGCCGAGACAGGCAACTGCAAAAACGCGACCATGCCGATGAGCAGAATTGCAGCCATCAGCAAGGACGTAGCCACTGGCCGCAGAATAAACGGGCGAGAGGGACTCACGGCGATTCACTCCCACTCGATGGGGCAGTGGTCGCTCCTTTTGCTATGGTCACCTTGGATTTGTCCTGCAACTTCTCAAAGCCACTGTTCGCGACGACATCCCCGGCGTCAATTCCCGTCACCTGCGTCCGCCCACCCTCGGAAACACCGGGTGTTACGTTCTGCAAATGAGCTGTGTCGTCCTGAATGACGTACACGAACGAAACTTGCCCATTATGTTGAATGGCGGAGGTGGGAATCAGTGTCACGTTGTGAAATGTCGTTACCAGCAACCGGACGTTAACGAACTGATTGGGAAACAGTGCCCGGTCGTCGTTGGGGAACACCGCTCGTGCCTTCACGGTGCCGGTGGTTGTGTCGACCTGGTTGTCGAGGGTCAGAAGAGTGCCGCTGCCGATTTTCTTCTGCCCGGCACGATCCAACGCATCGACGGCGAGCTTCGCTGAATCGTTCATATGTGCTTCGACCAGATCGATGCTGTCTTCCGGTAAGGTAAAGACGACAGTAATGGGGGTAAGCTGAGTGATGACAACAAGGGTTTGGCTGCCGTTGGATTGGACGACATTCCCCGGGTCGACCAGCCGCAAGCCCACCCGGCCGGCAATCGGAGCGGTGATGTGGCAATAGTCCACCTGAACCTGATCGTAATTGACCATTCCCTGGTCGTATTTCCTCGTGCCCTCGTCCTGTAGAACGAGCTTTTCCTGGTCATCGAGTGTTTGTTTTGGAATGGCGTTGCGCGCCCAGGACGCTTGATAGCGTTCCAGGTCCATCTTCGCCTCCGCCAGCAAATTCTCGTCTCGTTCGAGTGCTCCTTGCGCCTGCAAAAGCGTGGCGAGGTAGGGACGCGCGTCGATGTCGATCAGCGGAGCGTCCTGCTGCACGAGTTGCCCCTCGCCATAGTGGACTTTCACGATCGCGCCACTGACCTGACTGGTGATGGAGTCCGTGAAAACGGGGGTGACGGTGCCGATCGCTTCGAGATAAAGGCCGATGTCGCCGGTCCTGGCCTTCGCGGCGGTAACGGTGACGGCTCCGCCCCCGGCGCCTCTGGAGGATTTAGCGGCCTCCTGCGTCGCGTCGTGCTTCCGCAAGACCAGGAGGAAGCCAACTGCAAAAATGAGCAGAGCGCATATCCAGAGCACCAGCTTCGCTGCCGTACGCCGGCGGCGCGGCGGAGCAGGCGAAGGAAGCTGATGGTCGGGACCGATGACCGGAGACTCGCCCTGTTTCACAGTCAAGTTGCAATTCCCGTGCGGACGCTTGGTTTCACTTCAGGCCTGCCGGGCCGCGTCGCAACTTGTTGGCAGTTTGTTGTCCAAGTCTCACCAAATGCACAAGTTGCTCACCAGAATGAACAGAAGTCTGCAGGCAGATGACTCGCCTCAAAAAAGCTAGACCCGGCGCGCCAGCAAGCGGTTAGGTCGGAATTTTATTCGCTTCCGCAGACCACCCTTGTCGGCCAGCGCGCAGGACATGCAAGGCATTCAATTGTGAAAAACTGATTAGCAGCCAAAGTTACAGAAAACAAGTTGCCACCCCTTATAATTCGGCGCATCACAAATCCGCAACCAGCAAAATCCGGCGTCGGTTCCCGCCACCACTCCCTTTGGCGCGGACAAAGCTGCTTGAGGCGATGAGGCTACTCCCTCTCCCGGTACTTCCGGGAGAGGGCGGGGGGGCAGGGGTGAGGGTGATTTCGAGGACCAACGGCGCTGGAATTCCCAATCACCCTCACCCCAACCCTCTCCCGGAGTACCGGGAGAGGGGGCCAGAAGATATCGCCGGCGGCCCCAGTGAACGATGCCAAGCCCGGCCAGATTAAGTTCTCACTCATGTCCGCGTTGCGATGATGACATCCTTGTCGGCGGAATCGATATCCACCGGACGCGTGGACGAACTGGCCGCTGCGATCAGATAGTACGAACCGGCCGCCAGTGACGAGGGCGCCAGAAAGCGGATCTTTACGAGCTTCGAGCGCCCGGGCTTCAGCATGATGTGTTTTGCCAGAGCCGCGATCAGCGGGTCGGTCGCGTCCAGCGTCTGGTCGGTTGAGCTGTAGAGATTCAGCATGAACGTGCCCGAAGCGGTGAAGTTGCCGGTGTTGGTGATGCGCACCTCGGTCGATCTGCGATGTCCCGGTTCGACGGCCAGGCTCGAGCGGAGCGCCTTGGCGGAAAGGTCAACCACTGGCGCATCGATCGTGACCGAATCGGCGGAAACGGCATCGGCAGCCGCGGTGTCGGTCCCGGTCGCAGTGACGGCGGCGGCGATCTGATAGCTGCCGTTGGGAACGCTGGTGGGATATTGAAAATGAACGACCACGGTGGTCGATTTGCCGGCCCCGATGCTGACTTTCGTGAGCGAGATTGTGGCGAACGAACTATCGGTCGAAGAAATCGATCCGTCGGTGATGGCATAGAGCGAGATGGAGAGTGGTCCATCGAACGCGAGCGAGTCGGTGTTGAGAAGGCTCAACGTCAACGAGCCGTCCGTTGATCCGACAGCAGCGCTCGGCAGCGTGGAAACGACCGTCGCTTCAATCGTCGAGGCAGGCAGCGTTGGCGTGGTGGGGCCGGTGGGTGTGGTGGGCTGACTCCCCGGCGTGATCGCCGCCAGGGCATCGACGATGTTGACAGCCTTGGGAGTTCCCAGCCCGGTGAGCGTGTCGTAGCCCTCGGTGGCAGAATTGAAAAAGCCGCGGCCCGGATCGATGATGTCATTGAAGTAGGTTGTGTAGGTCGAATAGGCGCTGGTGCCGGGCTGGCCGTAGAGGCTGTAGAGGATCGGCAGGGTCTGGGAGGCACCATCGAGGGTGCCGAGGCCTGACAACGCGCGCGCCTGGTCGGCGATTGCAATCAACGCCGACCATTGCGGTGCGCCCACGCTGGTGCCCCCGACCTCCTGCCAGCCCACATAGCCGTCATCGGCGTAGGAATCGTAAACCGCTACGCCGGTGTTGGGGTCGGCCACATACGATACATCGGGGGAGCTGCGAGTGGTGTAGGGATCGACCGCGTCTTGATACGAGGGTGTCGGCTCGATCTGGCTGTAGCCGCCGCTGGTCCCGCGCCAGGAATATTCGACCTCGTACGACCCGTCCGCGTTGGTGTAGAGGCTGGTTCCTCCGACGGAGACGACATTGGGAGAAACGGCCGGCCATTCCACACCGGAGAACGTCCCGCTGTCGCCGGCGGATGCGACAAATGTGACGCCGTTGTGACCGGACGGAGTCGTGAAATGGTAGTCATCCTGCGTCTCCCCCGTGAACTCCGAGCCGTTAAAGCTGAAGAACTCGCTGCCGCCCCAGCTCATCGAGACAACCGCCACTCCCGAGGCGTGCCGCGCGGTATCGACCGCGGCCAGCAGATCGGAAAGCGAGTCGCTGTTGGCCTCTACGAGCAGGATTTTCGCGCCCGGTGCGATGGCATGAGCCCATTCGACGTCGAGAGAGATCTCCCCGGCCCAACCGGCGTCGTTGCTGGGCAAAGTGGATCCGCCGGTCTGATTGACGATCTTGAAGCTCGGCGGCGCGCTGATTCCAAATTGGGCATCGAACACCCCCAGATCAGCGACGATGTCCGGCGCGTTATAGGCATCGACAATGGCAATCGTTTCGCCCGAGCCGTCGCCCTTGACCGTGCCGCTGCTGAAGGTGACGTTGTCGATGCCGTAAGCCTGTTCGATTTCGCTGGGGGTGTACCCTTCGATGTTCGATGAACTGGTGGAATTTTTGAGTACTTCCAGGTCGTCATGGAGTGTGATGCCGGAGGCTGCTGAGAAAAGCCTGCGCGCTTCGAGTGTTTCGAAGAGCGGCAACGGCGTGGACCGGCTGGGGGGAAGCTTTCGGCGGATTCGAGCAGCAAGCATAGAAATATCTCCCGCGCACTTATTCTCATCGCCGCCTCGCGCGATGAGGTGGCCAGGTCAGCAGCCTGTCAACGAATTGTTCCCTCGGGGGTGCGAAACCTTCCCCCCTGATCACCAATTTTGGCAGCGTCGCGTGGAATCGCAAGATTCGGCGACGCATTGGGCGAATGGCCGAACGTGCATCCCGGCATCGTTCCTTCACGAGTCGAGGCAGAGCCTGGGCGGGGTGTTCCGAATGGATCAGCCTGGCCGAGCGGGTGTGTGGCTACTCTCGATCATTAGCTTTGGTCGCGCCGGCGCGTCTTGCTCCTCCGACTTCAATACGGTTTGGCGCGCCATCGCCCACCGGTTTAACGATGATAGCTCCACCTTCTCCGCTGGGGTCAAGTCGGGCTCGGTTGGAGGCGGCCCTCCAGCTTCGTCATGATTCCTCTGTTGAAAATCATGCATCGCCTGCCGTGCGCTGAGGCACTGCCAGAGGGATTCCCGTTCATCGACCCGTTGCAGATGTAACGTAAAAAAAACGAAGATGCCCAAGGCGCCCAAGAGAGCGACCAGAGCCAAGAAAAAGAAAACGACACCGAGAAACATCGTGCCCATACCACCATGACATATTGTTGGCCCGCGAAAGGGCGCAACGTGAATTTCCGATTTTCCTGATCCAAAGATTTGGCTGCCGATCGAATCCTATCCGAAGGGGCGCGAGCCAAATAATTTGTGCAATTTTTTCGCGGCAGCACATGATTTTGGCTTGATCGCTCCGCCCGCTTGCACAGGCTATTCGCGCACCCCGTGGGCCTTCGCGGCGCCACATGCAGGGGTATCCGCAGGTCGTCCAGTGATCCTGGGGGGCGCGGGCTTCCATTCTGCCGCGGTGTGCTTAGAATCTCGGAGCATCCATGTACCGCACGTTTGTCATCGTCCGTCATACGTTTCTGGAAGCGATCGTTCAGCCGATCTTCGCGCTGTTGATGGGGCTCGGCGCAACCGTCCTCCTGATCTACGGGCTGCTTCCGTTCTTTACGCTCGGCGAAGACACCGTGATGTACAAGTCGGTCGGGCTCGACGTGATTCTGCTGGTGGTGCTGATCGTGACACTTTTCGCCACCAGCAAGTCCATTCATGAGGAGATCGAAGACCGCACCATGCTCACGCTGATGAGCAAGCCGATTTACAAGTGGGAGGTGCTGGTCGGGAAATACCTGGGCATCATTCTCTCGAGTCTGCTCGGCGTGGTCATCCTGGGGACGGTCATGATGGTGCTCATGCGGTCGCGCATCCCGGGCGATTACATGTTGCGCTGGGCCAGCCTGGACGATCGCGACATCAAGCAGATTTTTGATTACCGCATGATGCATGGGGTCGGTTTGGCCGCGAGTCTCTTTCTCGTGTGGCTGCAGATCTGCGTTCTGGCGGCGATTGGAGTTGCCCTCTCGACCCGCTTTTCGCTGGTCGTGAATCTGCCGACGGTCATTCTCATCTACATCGCGGGAAATCTGACCCGCTTTCTCTTCCCCCTCGATCATCGATCCGATGCGGTCAAACTTTTCGCTTACGTCGCCAGTTCCTTGCTCCCGTTTCTGCAGACCTTCGATATCCGGCAGTACACGGTCTTCCACGAGATCAGCGTTCCCGGTACGGCGTTTTACAAGTCGCGCGGCGCCATCTCCATTGGTGCGATTCTCCGCTATCTCGCCATCGCCACGGGCTACGCCATCACCTACGCCGCCTTCGCCCTCAGCACAGGCATGTGGCTCTTCCAAACCCGCGAACTCGGCGGCGCGGAGGGATGAGCCCGCACTGTCGGCGGGAAATCCGAATGACCAAACCAGAAACCAGAATGACCGAATGAAATGCAGTGAATCGATCGAACCACCCGGCAGCGCATCGACTGCAGTTGTTTCGTCATTCTGGCTTCGTCATTCGGACTTGATTCGGGGATTCTGGTTTCGTCATTCGGGTTTATTTCCCCTGAACCCTGAACCCTGAACCCCGACCCCTTCCCAATGCCCGACTCTTCTTCCATCGAGACCCATGCATCAATCGCGGAGGTTTCCGATGTCGAAGCGGCCAGATATTTGGCCGAGACGTATCATGC
>Ga0302326_10007500_pt1 | contig 24230 bp, 18 predicted proteins | sample Palsa_T0_3_FD_202264 | JGI IMG/M metagenome (GOLD analysis project Ga0302326, IMG submission 202264) | Peat permafrost microbial communities from Stordalen Mire near Abisko, Sweden - Palsa_T0_3 | ecosystem: Environmental > Terrestrial > Soil > Palsa > Peat permafrost | place: Sweden: Abisko... | reverse complement strand
CCCATTATCGCGCCGCCCTGGAGTTGGTGCCGAACTATGGCCCGGCACAAGAAGCCCTTGCCCGCCTTATTATTGCTGATCAAGCCCGGCCCACCGCCCCGGCAACCCCATGAGCGGCATGCTCAGCTTGCCGATGCTTCCGGAGGCGGATAGCATCGCAAACCAAGGGCGATTGGCGCAGTTGGCTAGCGCACCAGCATGACACGCTGGGGGTCACAGGTTCGAGTCCTGTATCGCCCATTTCCGCTGGGGTCAGCGAATGACGCCATTCCCACCTGATTTTGATCCCGAGACGATTGAGATGTGCCGGGCGGTGATGCCGTACACGATGACATCGAAATACGCGCTCTGCGCATTGCGGCTCGCAGTGGAATACATTGTCGATCGTGATGTACCCGGCGACATCGTGGAATGCGGGGTGTGGAAAGGCGGCAGCATGATGGCGGTCGCGCGGACGCTTCTGGAATTCAATAGCGCGGATCGTACCTTGCATCTATTTGATACCTTCGACCAGATGTCCGAGCCGACGGAAGTGGATCGTACCGTCACTGGCAAATCCGCCGCCGAAATATTAGACGGACTCGCGCCCGAGCCCGGCAAGCCCTGGCAGTGCTGCACCATGGAGGACGCGAGGGCCAACCTTCTTTCCACCGGCTACCCCGCGGCGAAGATGGCGTTCGTCAAAGGAAAAGTCGAAGACACCATCCCCGAATCAGCTCCCCGGCAGATCGCACTGTTGCGGCTCGACACCGATTGGTTTGAATCCACCTACCACGAGCTGACCCACCTCTATCCTCGCTTGAGCGATGGCGGGGTTCCGATTGTGGATGATTATGGCTATTGGCAGGGAGCGAGAAAAGCTGTGGACCTATACATCAACGAACACCAACTGAAGATCCTGCTGACGCGCGTGGACGACTCGGCTAGGATGAGTTTGAAGATACCGCATTTCATGAGATGAACACATGATTTCCCCCCTTGCAGGCAAGCCGGCTCCGAAAGAATTGTTGGTCGATCTGACTCGGCTGGAACGGGATTATTACCAGCGGCGACCCGATCTGGCCGATCCCAATCAGTTGGTCAGTTTCGGCACGAGCGGGCATCGCGGCACTTCTCTTCGCGGAACTTTCACCGAAACGCACATTCTCGCCATCACCCAGGCGATTTGTGATTACCGCCGGGGACAGAACATCACCGGCCCGCTATTCATGGGGAAGGACACGCATGCTCTTTCTGCTCCGGCGCAACGGTCGGCGCTGGAGGTTCTCGCGGCCAATGGGGTAGAAACCTTTATCCAGCCCGACGACGGCGTGACACCAACGCCGGTCATTTCGCGCGCCATCATCGTTTTTAACCGCGGACGAAAAACTGCTCTGGCCGATGGGATCGTCATCACGCCGTCGCACAATCCGCCGGAGGATGGCGGGTTCAAATACAACGCAACAAACGGCGGCCCCGCCGACACTGATATCACCCGCTGGGTGCAGGATCGCGCCAACGAATTGCTTCGGGGAAACAATTCCGGCGTGTCGCGCGTGCCGTTTGAATCCGCAATCAAATCGCCGACGACCCATCAGGAAGATTTCATTCTTGCCTACGTTAACGATCTGCGGAATGTCGTGGACATGGATGCCATTCGCGCCGCCGGTCTGTATCTCGGCGTCGATCCGCTCGGGGGCGCATCGCTGCCATATTGGGAGCCGATCAATTCCGTTTACAAACTGAATATTCGCATCGTCAATCCGAAACTGGATCCGACGTTCTCGTTCATGTCGGTGGATCACGATGGCAAAATTCGCATGGATTGCTCCAGTCCCTATGCGATGGCCGGACTGGTCAGCCTGAAGGATAAATTCCGCGTCGCCTTCGCCAACGATCCCGACGCCGATCGACACGGAATCGTCACGCCATCCGCTGGGCTGATGAATCCGAATCATTATCTCGCCGTGGCGATCGGATATCTGCTCACCCATCGTCCGCGCTGGTCGGCGAAACCGGCGGTGGGAAAGACATTGGTCAGCAGCGGAATGATCGACCGCGTGGTGAAGAAATTGGGCCGGCAATTGTGCGAAGTGCCGGTGGGTTTCAAATGGTTTTCGCCGGGATTGTTCGATGGCTCGGTTTGTTTCGGCGGAGAGGAGAGCGCGGGAGCAAGCTTCCTTCGGATGGATGGGACGGTTTGGACCACCGACAAAGACGGCCCGATCATGGATTTGCTGGCGGCCGAGATCACGGCGCGCACCGGTAAGGACCCCGGCGAACATTTTCGTGAATTAGCTGCCGAATTTGGCACGCCGTTCTACACCCGCATCGACGCGCCCGCGACGTTGGAGCAAAAAGCGAAGCTTGCCAAACTATCACCCGAATCGGTGAAAGAATCCAAACTCGCCGGCGATTCGATCATCGCCAAGCTAACCAGCGCCCCCGGCAACAACGCCCCGATCGGCGGGCTGAAAGTCGAAACCGCCACCGGGTGGTTCGCCGCCCGGCCATCTGGCACGGAAAACATCTACAAGATTTACGCCGAGAGCTTCCGGGATGAGCGGCATCTGCAAGCGATTGTGAACGAAGCGCAGAATATCGTGAACAACGCGCTGGCTGGATGACGAGCCGGAGGGTACGTGACACTATCCGCAAAGAATTTCCCCCTCCTCCGGTAATCCGGGGGAGGGTTGGGGTGGGGGCCTGAACGTCGATGGGCTCGCGAAAACCCCCACCCTATCCCTCCCCCGGAGTACCGGGGGAGGGGATGAAGAAATTCCGCCGAAGGTGTCACGCATTCAGAGCCGAATTGGACCACTCGCAATCAAAAATCAATTTCACACCGCAGCGTTGTCACGACTGCGTCCTTAAACTCGCCGCCGGGGTGGAGGATGTATTGAATGTCCGGCTGCAGGCTCGACCAGGGCGTAATTTGAATCCGGTCGAATCCCTCGATTGATAGCTCGAATGGATAGCGGAGTCGGGCCTCGCTGGAGATTTGGGCGTATTGGGCTCCGATACCGACGACATCGCGCGGGCTAGCGACATCCGCGCCGGTGTCGGTGAATCCAGCGCCAACATGCTGGTCGATGGCATAGATATCGCGCTGGGTCAGGCCGTAGTCGGCGAACGCGCGGATGCCGCGGCCGTTTTCGGGTTCGCCGCTGGGCTGGTACAGCGTTTGATCGTAAATCGTGTACATCCCCTCGGTGCCGCGCTGGGGATTGCCGTCGAATTTCTCGAACGTGCCGGTCTGGCCCCACCCGCCGATTTTGAAATTACCGGCATAAGGGAGGAACTGCGTGCCATGCCAGCGGAAGCCGGTTTCGCCGATGATGAAACTTCCAAAGCGCGTGTATTCCTCGCTGGCAGGGTCGTCGATCAGTTCCCCGAAACGATCGGACTGGTTGGCGTAGAACACGCCGACTCCGGCGTAATACCAATCCGCGGGCGTGAAAAAGGCGTCGATCCCCGGCATCTGATATGGCGTTGTGGGCATGTTGAAAATAGTGGGGCTGGATTGAGCGGAGCCATTGAGGAACGAGACCCCATTATCGATCACGCTGAATTCGGTTACGCCATTGGCGTCGATTTTCCCGATCTTGATCCGCAACTTGTCGTTGAAGAGCATCTGTTGATACCAAGCCTCGGCAAACACCAGATATGGCGGGGTATTATTGAAATCGAAATCCTGGAGATCGCCGACGAGCGAACGGGATGGGTTGCGGAAGGCGTGGTCTTCCAGGTCGAGGAAAATCGTTCCGCCCTGAATATTGGCCAGCTTCGCCAGGTCGAAGGTCAAATCAAGATCGAAAGTGGTGGCGCCGACGGGGTGCGAGGTGCTGACGCCGCCCTGGAGGTTGTAAAATCCCTCGAGGAACAGCTTAGCGCCGACATCGATTCCGGCGTTGTAAAGTCGAGTGCGCGCGCCGGACCAGTCACCGGTGAGATCGGTAGTATAATCCGGTGCAGGCATTTGCAGGGATTGCGGCTCCTGTGCTGGCTGCGTGGAGGCCGAGGGCTGGGTGTCTGATGTGGAGCGGGCGCGCGCTGCGGTTGTCAGTAGCAGAAGAACCCAGCAAAGCACCGATGCGATGATCCTCGATCCCATTGGGGGTGGCATTCTACTGTTATCGGTAGTCATGTTCGCGGGCTAACTGAATAACTTTTATGGGGCAATAGTCACCGTGTAATTTTTGCCCGCCTCGGCGTTGAACGACGCGGTTTTCGCATCGATCTTCGCATCCACGCCGGCAACAGAGAGTTTTCCGTTTGCTCGTAGGACGCACGGACCATCGACCTTGGCATGGATCGTCGCGCTGGTGAGTTTTCCGCCTTTCCACGTTTCATCCACCACGAATCCCCCGCGGCCGCACAGGCCGCTCACATTTCCATCACTCCACGCGCTTGGCAGTGCCGGCAGCAAATCGAGCTCGCCATTTTGGCTTTGCAAAAGCATCTCGGCAATTCCGCCCGACCCGGCCAGATCGCCATCGACCTGCAACGGCGGATGCGAATCAAACATGTTGGGATAGGTGCCCATTCCCCTCGCGGAACTGTGGCTGACATCCGTCGTGGGGTACATCAGGGATTGGAGAACGGTGTAAGCATGATCGCCATCAAGGAGTCGCGCCCAGAAACCGACTTTCCATCCGATGCCCCAGCCGGGACCGCCGTCGCCACGGGCTTCGAGAGCTTTGCGGGCGGCGGCGGCGAGATCGGGCTTGAAAATCGGGGATATTTGATGCCCCGGCATCAGGGCGAAAAGCTCCGAGACGTGCCGGTGATGCGGATCGCGCGTGTCCTGGAAACCCACCTTCCATTCCGCAATCTGTCCGTCCTGGCCAATTTTTATAGGCGAGATTTTGTCGCGCATGGTCGTGAGTTGGGCCCGGAAATCATCGTCCATTTTTAAAACTTCGCTGGCATTGATGCAATTGGTGAAGAGGTCCCAGATGATTTCCTGATCCATCGCCGCTCCGGCGGAAACCGGGCCGTGTTCCGGCGAGACCGACGGCGAAGAAACAAGCGTGCCATCCGTATCTGTTGTCAGATGATCCACCCAGAACTGCGCGGCTTCTTTCATGATGCCGTAGCCCGTCGCACGGAGGAATTTTTTGTCGCCGGTGAATGCATAATGATCCCAGACGTGCTGGCAAAGCCATGCGGCTGATGCGGGAAGATTTTCGTACAAACCCGGCCCCGCGCCCGGCGCGGTGTATCCCCAGACATTGCTGGCGAAATGCGTCACCCAGCCGCCGGCGCCGTAATACATTTTCGCTGTCACCCGGCCGGGGGCGCGGAGATTGTCGATGAAGTCGATCAGCGGGTCGGCACACTCCGACAGATTCCCCGGTTCCGCCGGCCAATACATCATCTCGACGTTCATGGCCGTGTGATAATCGCTGCCCCATGGGGCGTTGGTGGAATCGTTCCAAATTCCCTGCATGTTGGACGGCAATCCACCGGGGCGAGAGGCGCTGATGAGCAGATATCGGCCGAATTGGAAGAACAATGCCGCCAGGGATGGATCGGGATTTTTTTGATTCGCAACCAATCGCTGATCCGTCGGCAAATCCGCGCCGGGGCCTTTGGGCAAATCCAGATTCACTCGACCGAAGAGTGATTGGTAATCCTTTTGATGATCCGCGAGCAGATCGGCGTAGGATTTTGTCGCCACTGCCGAGATCACTTTCTGATTGGCGGCGACGTAATCTTTGCCCTTGTAAGTCGGATAATTCGGCATCCAATCAGTCGCGGCGGTCATCAGAATCGTCACGGCATTTGCGCCGGTGACTTTCACATCCGATGTTTCGCCCGTCGTTGTGCCGCCGTCGGCTCGCACCAGGGCGACCGATTCGAATCCCATGCCGTTGCTGGCGAGTTTGCCGGAAAGTTTGATCGTGTTGTCCGTCACCGTCACGGTTTTGTTTTCGCTCTGCATCGCGCCGGTCATGGCGACGGAAATGTTGATTCCACCCGGTTTATCGCAAGTGAAATGCAACACCATCACCTCATCAGGATAACTGCAAAAATATTCGCGGCTGTAGGTGACGCCATCGAGTTTGTAATGCACACGAGCGACGCCGGCGTCGAGATCGAGTTCTCGGCGGTAATCTTCCGGAGCGGGGGAATTCGTATCATGGCAGGTGATGAGCAGATCGCCGAAGGGTTGATAGGTTCCGTACGCCGATTTGGCGCTGCCGATGAAATACTGTTGGACAAGTTTGGTGGCTGAGGCCGTGTCGCCGGAACGTAGATCATCCTGGATTTCTTTCAGATGCTCCGCCCCGCCGGGGATGTTGCCGCCGTTGTAATCGGCCGATTCGCCGGGACCGCCGGACCATAGGCTGCTTTCGTTGAATTGGATGTGTTCGGTATTGACGCCGCCGAAGATCATTCCGCCGATTCGGCCGTTGCCGATGGGAAGGGCTTCGGTCATCCAGTTTTTGGCGGGTTGTTGGTACCAGAGAATGTTTTGGGCGCGGGCCGTCGATGCGAACAATGATAGTGCTGATACTAAAAACGCCACCAATTTTCCCCCTCCCCTGGTACTCCGGGGGAGGGCTGGGGTGGGGGTTGGAATTTCGAGACGGCTGGCTCGCGGCGAAGACCCCCACCCGGTCCCTCCCCCGGAGTACCAGGGGAGGGGAAAAATGCTCGAGTCGCGGTATTTCGCGCTCATCAACCTGCTCCGTTCTCCGCTTTTGTTGCATCATAAATCCGCATCAACTGCGATCCATGGCCGGCTACATATACGGGCAGCGAATCGCTGAATGTGCCGAGGTCCTGGTTTCGCCAGACATCTCGGAAACGATGCGCGCCGGAAATGCCCAGCTCACGGAAATCGATGAGAAAGCTGCGCTGGTCGGCTGTTCGATTAAATATTCCGATCGCTTCGGATCCATCCGCTAACGTGCGCATCCAGACTTCGATGCCATCGCTCTGCGATATGCGCTTGGCCGGCTGGCCGAGGGAATCCTGATCGATGGCCAGCACTTCGTCGTTGGTGAAGAGAGCCAGATCATCGTCGCTTAGTTGCGGCATGCTCATCCCCAGCATCAGCGGCGACGGCGCCAGGCACCAGAGCGACATGAGCGTTTTGCGTTCATCCGGCGTGAATTTGCTGTCGCGCTCCTTGCCCACCGAGCGGATGGAAATGTGACCGATGGGAATCATGTCCGCATCTGGCCAATGCCCCGGCCCACCAACGCCCTGCCAGCGGTAAAGCAAATCGAAATTCCGATTCAGCGAACTCCAGTTGTCCCAGAAGTCCCCGGAGATTCGCCACATGTTGGCGTGCATTTTCACGTGATCGGCCTGGGCGATCGGCGTTTCGCCAGGGGACAATGAGAGAACGATCGGCCGGCCGCATTTGTCGATGGCTCGGCGAATGTCCTCGATTTCCATTGTCGAATACGGCTGGGAGAGATCGTCCACCTTGATGAAATCCACGCCCCAGGAGGCGTAGAGCCGCAGGAGCGAATCGTAATATGCCTGGCCGGCGGCGCTGGCGCCATCGACGCCGAACATATCGGGGTTCCAGCCGCAAATGCTGGGCAGATCGGCGGCGTCGAGCGTGTGGTACGGGCTTCCCTCAATCGGGAGATTCGCCTTGACGGCGATGCGTGGAATGCCGCGCATGACGTGGATGCCGAATTTCAGGCCCATCGAATGAATGTCGGCGGCGAGCGTGGTGAATCCTTTGCCATCGGCCGCCGAGGGGAAGCGATTCACCGCCGGTGTCAGTCGGCCATAACGATCCATTGTGAGCGGCGCTCGCGCGCGTTTTTTCAGATCGCCGGAATTCGCGCCGGGGTCGTACCAGCGATAATCGACCACGATAAATTGCCAACCGTGAGATTTCAGATGATCGCGCATGTACGCGGCGTTGGCGAGGACTTCGGCTTCGGTCACGCTGTCGCCGTAGGTGTCGTAACTGTTCCAACCCATCGGCGGTGTTTGTGCGAATTGCCAGAACGCGGTGGGAGATGCCGGCGGCGCTGACGCAGATGTTGGTCCGGATGAAGTGCATCCTGCGACGAATGCGCTAAGGATAGCAGCAAGCGAACAGAATCTCATTTATTTACTCCACTCGATTACTAGCCGCCAATTCCGCTGGCTTTAATCAAGACGACGCCATGGGGTGGAACAATCGCCGAGAACCGATTGCCATACCAGCCTATATCCTTCTGCCGCCAGAGGTCGCGAACATGGCAAAACCCCGGAAGCTCGGCTGTAATGTTCAGCGGAGTGGTACCAAGATTGAACATACCAATCGCCGCTGAGCCATCCGCGAGTTGCTTGCAATACACCCTGGCATCGCCGTGCGACCAGACGGGATACGCCGGCATGCCCAATGGATCCTGATCAATCGCCAGCACTTCATCATTGGTCAGCAGATTCAGCGTGAACGGATCGAGCCGATCCAGATCGCAACCCAATAGCAAAGGAGCGGACAGCAGGCACCAGAGACTGATGTGGGTGTATTGCTCATCCTGGGTGAGATGGGTGAGGTGGAGGTTGGCGCCCCAGCCGACGTAGCCGACGACCAGCATGTCAGGATCGTTGTAATGTCCAGGCCGCTCGAAGGGCGCCCAGCCGGCTTGATTGAATCCGATGTTGGCCACGCTCGACCAGGCATCGCGGATGTCGCCGGTGGTGCGCCAACTGTTGGCGGAGTTGACATAATCATCGGCCGTCGCAAACGGGGCGGCGTTGGAGAGGCTGTAAACAATATCCCGGCCCGAGGCATGCAGGGCGTCCGCCATCGCTTGCACCTCCGGCTTGAGATTCGGATTCCAATCATATTTCAGATAATCAAATCCCCACGCCGCCCATTGCTTGGCATCGGCATCGGGGAAGGAATATTTGCCCACATGCTGGCCAGCGCGCCCGGTCAGGCGCGTCCAAGCGCCGTCCGGGTCGTCCGAAGATCCGCCGGCAAAATTGGCGTACGACTGAATCCACGGCGTGGAATAAATCCCGGCTTTCAATCCCATCGCATGAATCTGATCGCACAGGCTTTTCATGTCCGGAAATTTCTGGTTGGGCTGGAGCGCATGGGTGTCAGGGGCGCGCTGGCCTTGCCAGGTGTCGTCGATGTTGATGTAGGTCCAGCCGTGCTGGCTCAGGCCGGAACTGACCATTGCCTTGGCCGAATGGAGCACCTTGTCCTGATCCACCGAACCCGCCCAGCAATTCCAACTGTTCCAGCCCATCGCGGGTGTGAGGCTGATTTCATCTCCCACCACAATATGAAGTGGATGACTCGACACCCCCAATGCGTTCTTGGCATAAAGCGTCACGAAATAATTGCCTGGGGTGGGCAATGCGCCAGTGATCTGGCCGGTGTTGGAATCGATACTCAATCCAGTGGGCAAATTGTCCATCACAAACGACATTGGCCGATCGCCGGTAGCGGAAATCGAATACAAAAATGGATTGCCCGGCCGAACGCCAAAAACCAGCGGGCCATTGATGTGCGGGGTGTGCGGCGCGGGAGGCGTCAGGATATATCCAGCAGGGATTGGCGGATTGTAAATCGCCGGGGGTGAAGCAGTTGCCTGCGACCCCGGTTGATGCGAATTGCTGCATCCCGCCGCCAATGCCGCCAAAACCGCCACAATCCAGATTCGATTCACCAAAATCCTCGCTTTCCTCGCCGCCCTTTTTTACCAATTGCCAAGAGAAATGCACATTCGGCCGTATATAATGGCGGCATGAGCTCAGAAAAGCCAACTGAAAAGCCAACCCATCAAATCGACCAGCCCCGGATTGAGCAAGCGGTGCGCGAAATCCTTTTGGCCATCGGCGAAGACCCGGACCGCGAGGGTTTGCGCAAGACGCCGGCGCGCGTGGCGAGGTCGTACGCCGAGCTGATGTCGGGGTTGCATCAGGACCCGCGCGTCCATCTGAAGACGGTTTTTCGGGAACGGTATGATGAGATCGTCTTGCTGCGGGACATCGAATTTCAATCGCTGTGTGAACATCATTTGCTGCCGTTCACTGGGCGAGCACATGTCGCCTATTTGCCGGATGGGAAAGTAGTGGGGCTGAGCAAATTGGCAAGACTCGTCGAGGGATTTGCCCGCCGGCCGCAGGTTCAGGAACGGCTCACCATGCAAGTCGCGGATGCACTGATGGATGAGCTGAATCCCATTGGAGCCGCGTGCGTGATCGAAGCCGTCCACACCTGCATGACCATCCGCGGCGTCCGCAAGCCCGGAAGTACGATGGTCACCAGCGCCCTCCGAGGCATTTTCCGCGAAAGCCCGTCAAGCCGGGCGGAAGTACTTGCCCTGATCAATCGCGGGCTGAGCTCCAAGCTCTAGAATTTAGCGGTCCGTCATTTCGCGGTTAGATTAGTCCGAGCGTGGACCAACCCCAACTCAGTCCCTGGAAGATCAGAATCCCCGCGGCGCTGTTGGGGGGTTTCGGCCTTGAGCTTTGGCTCTTCCTGGGCAAAGGCGATTATGGCCACCGCTACGAGTTTCGAATTCTCGCCGTTGCGATCCTTGCGGGGCTGATTCCTCCCGTTCGTCGCGGATTCAATTGGCTTTGGGAAACCGCCAGCCGCCCTCCGCTGTGGGGCCGGTACATTATTGCATCGGTCATTTCCATTCTGTCGATGCCCTTGCTGGTTCACATGGAAGTTATTCAGCGCTTCCATCTGCGGCTGCATTTCCACGATGAATACAGCTACTGGTTGCAGACGCACATTTTGGCGCACGGGCGGCTCTGGATGCCGACCCATCCGCTGCCGGATTTTTTTGCGAGCTTTTATGTCTTCGCCTCGCCGGTTTACGCCTCGATGTATTTTCCGGGAACCGCGCTATGGAACATGCCGGCGATCTGGCTGCATCTGCCATATTATGCCGGATCGTTGGTTGCGTCAGGGTTTTGCGTTGGCCTATTCTACCTGATCGTCAGCGAACTATTTGACGGCGCAACCGGATTACTTGCGGCGATATTACTGCTTTCCGTCGGCATATTCCGTTTGATGTCTGTCATGCTGCTGTCTGAGGCCCCGATGCTGTTGATGGGCCTGGCTTTGACATTCGCATACCTCCGTTGGCATCGGACAAATTTATGGATTTGGGCAATCCTCATGGGAATCGCCGCCGGTTGGGGAGCGATCACCCGGCCGCTCGATGGCGCTATTTTCGCGGTCGCCATCGGCGTGGGGATTCTGATGGACCTATGGCGCAAACCTCGCAAAATCTGGTTGACTACGGCCGCTGACATCCTGCTGGGAGCGGCTCCGTTTCTTGGCTTGCAACTAATCTTCAATCACGGCGTCACCGGCCACTGGCTCTACACGCCGTTCTCCTATTACACCGACCAAAACGCGCCCGGCGCTGGATTTGGTTTTCATCCGATCCCCCCCAACGCCGCCCCGGTTTCGCCGCTGCCGCAGCAACAGCAGTTCTATCAGGGAACCGTTATGTATTTCCTCAAGCGTCACCAAAACATGTCGTTGTTCGCCAACATCCGCGACCATTTTACGGACGCCTATCTTTTGGACATCAACACCATCGACGCATTTTTCTGGGTGCTGATTCCGATCTCAGTGCTGGGCATGTGGAATCGCAGGTTGTGGGCGGTGTGGGGGGTGCTTCCGGTGTATTTTTTGGGTTATGCGTTCTACGCATGGCAACTGAACGCATACGCTGTGGTCGCCGCGCCCGCCCTGCTGCTGCTCGTGCTGATTCCGATCCACGTCCTGGGACGGACCGGCCCGCTCGATCGTGCGGTGGCGCGCACGGTGTTGGGAATTATCATCGCAGGCTTCGCCATTGAATCGTGGCCCATAGCGGATCATCTGGTCGCCGATTCATATTTCACTCTATCGGAGACCGAGCAGATCGATCAGGACCTCGCCGCCAAAGTCGTCCCCCCAGCCGTGGTGATGTTCCACTTCAATACCAGCGGCGGCCCCGCGGACTATCCGTGGGACAACTCGCATGAGGAGCCAGTCTATAACTCCGACTACATCTGGCCGGACGATGCTCCTGTTGTCCGCGTTCATGATCTTAATTCCGAAACTTCCGCCATCGGACACCCAGGCGACCGCGATCTGCCGCTTTATGAATATTTCGAAGAAACCGCCCCAAAACGCGTGTTCTACCTGTACGACCGGCATTTCCGGCATCCGATTCTGATCCGTTTGGGCACGGCGTCGGAAATAATTAAGAGGATGAACCGCCAAGACACCAAGACGCCAAGTTAGGAAAATACGCGGAGAAGACAAATTCCTGATTTATAAATGCGCAATTCAAATTCAATTTCCCCTTGGCGTATTTTCTTCCTTGGCGATCTTGGCGTCTTGGCGGCTAATCCGCATTTTTCCTACCAGTAGCAGCCGTTCTCGACGACAATGAACCGCTTTGGCCGCTCGTCTTCGGAGGGACGGGTCCAGTAGTCATTCATGAAGGAGCGGACTTGTGGATTGGATTCCCATCGCTTGCCGGTGATGCCGAAGAGGACTTGTGTCGCCCCGCCGATGTGGATGCCGAACCCGCCCAGGGATTTGGCGTGGGTGGCCAGGGGGATGGACCACGCGCCGGCGCCGATGATGGCGACATCGAACGGCTCCGATGCGAGTTCCTTTTTCAATGCTTCGAGACCCGTGAACCAATCCGGATATTCCGGCTGATCCACCAATGCCGCGATGTGCGGACAGCGGATGGTGCGTAATTGAAATTCCGGCAACACCTCCGGCCGGGCGGCCCAGACTTTCTCCCGCCGCTGATATTGCGACTCGATGGTTCGCGCAAATGGGCTGACGACTACAACACGTTTGCCCGCCAATTGCGCGCTCCAGGGCTTGGGATGGAAATAGGGTTCCAGCGATAAAAGGCCAGTCAGTTTCGCCTGCGGAGCAAATTGTTTTCGCGCCGAATGCTCGCCCCACATGAACCAGACCGCCAGGACATCCACATTCCGCAGCGTGTCGAGATAATAGAGACAGAATCGATTCAGCGTCGCGTTGTCGTTGGGATAGACACCGGAGAGGTTGTAGATCATCTTGCCGTAAGGCGCGAAATTTGTGCATATCCCCTGGGCATCGCGCCGCCGCAAATAAACCCGGCAGAGTTTCATCTCCGTGCCGCCGATTTTTCCGGCCGCTCCGGGTTGGTGAAGTCGCTGGGCGATCAGGTCGTTGCCGGCCTCCATGGAGAGAATTTCTTCGCCGGCCAGGGCATATTTGAGTTGTTCGACAACAATGCGATGCTTGATGACGGGCCGGATGGCTCGCTTCATGCTGTCGATAATCTGCTCTCGCATATTCCTCCGGCCAATCACATCTTCGGGAAAATGACGGGTCCGATTAAGCCCGGTGCGACATCCGCCATGGAAATGTTATTCATCCAGCGCCCGTTGAATCCAGCCGCCGCCGAGCAGGACATCGCCATCATACACCGCCACGGCCTGGCCGGGCGTGATGGCGGATTGGGGCTCGTCAAAGCGGACGATCAATTCGCCAGTTTCATTCAACGACGCCTCCGCCGGCTGCGGGTCGTGGTTGTAACGAATTTTGGCCGAGCAGCGAATCGCCGCCCCGCCTGGCTCCGGACGCGCGGCCAGCCAGTTGGTCTGATCCGCAACCAATCCATGCCGCAGCAGCGATTGCTTTTCGCCGAGTGTCACACGATTGGATTCCGCATCAATACTCGTGACATAAACCGGATGCCCCAGCGCCAGCCGAACGCCCTTGCGCTGGCCAATCGTAAAATGCTGGTGGCCTTCGTGTGTTCCAACCGTCTCACCATTGGCCAGCACCAATTCGCCGGGCCGAACCGCGTCAGGACTTCGATGGCGAACCACCGCCGCGTAATCCCGACCGGGAACGAAGCAAATCTCCTGAGAATCCGGCTTGTTAAAAACCGGCAGATTCATTTCCTCGGCCATCTGGCGAATCTGGGGCTTTTGAAATTCGCCAATGGGCAATAGCGTGTGCTGCAGCGTTTGGCGCGACATGCCGAAGAGCACGTAGCTCTGATCCTTGTGTGTATCGACTGCGCGAAGCAACGCCCGCTCGCCGGTCGCCGGATCAATTCCAATTCGCGCGTAATGTCCCGATGCGACAAAATCCGCCCCGACGGCCTTGGCATAATCCGCCAGTCGGCCGAACTTCAGCCAATCGTTGCATCGCACACAGGGATTGGGCGTTCGGCCCTTGTTGTATTCGGAAGTGAAATAGTCGATCACCCGATCAAATCCATCCTGAAAATTCAGCACATACAGCGGAATCCCCAGCGTTCCGGCCACCCGACGGGCATCAACGGCGTCGAGCACCGAGCAACATCCCTGCCGCGCGTGGCCATGATCTTCCGGATCGAGTCCTGCACCGCCGAGCCGCATGAATGCGCCGATCACCTCGTACCCCTGGCGCAGCAGGAGAGCAGCGGCGACGGAACTGTCGACGCCGCCGCTCATGGCAAGGACGACTTTACGCTTGGGGGCGCTCATGAGCGGGATTATATGGCAAATCTTGCGTTGTGCAGCAAATCGGGCCGAGGACGGCCCGGCTCAGTGTCGATTTCGAGCAGTGATGGAGAAATAGAAACTTCACCTTGTCACCCCCTCACCTTGTCACCTTGTCATCCGCCTTGACTCCGCGCGCCCAATCCTCACGATGTCCCCCTGACAATAGGAGAATCTTCCATGATGAAACTGGCCGCGTTTGCGGATGAGATTTCGCCCAACCTCGACGAGCAGATTCAGGCTTGCCGAGAGAATTCCGTGACGCATTTCGAGCTGCGCGGGGTTTACGGGAAGAATGTGCTGGATTTCGATGCGGCTCTTCGCTCGGAAATCAAATCCAAGCTGGCCGCTCATGGGATGGGTGTCATCAGCATTGGTTCTCCGATTGGGAAGGTGAAGATCAGCGAACCTTGGGAGCCGCATTTCGAGCGGTTCAAAATCGCAGTGGATTCGGCTGAATATTTCGCCGCGCCGTTTATTCGCATCTTCAGCTATTACCCGCCGGAGAAGGGGCAGGATATGCGAAAGCATCGGGATGAAGTGATGCGGCGGATGCGAGCGAAGGTGGATTATATCAAGAATCGCAATGTCACGCTGATTCACGAAAACGAAAAAGACATCTACGGCGAAAAAGGAGCCGGATGTCTTGATCTGCTCAAGACGATCGAATCACCCAAGTTCCGCAACGCGTTTGATTTTGCCAATTTTGTGCAGGCGGGCGAGAAGCCGCTGGTGAATTGGCCATCGCTTAAGTCTTACACGGTGCATATCCACATCAAGGATGCGATGCTGGCGGATGGGAAAGTTGTCCCGGCCGGGCAAGGCGATGGGCAACTGGAGCCGATTTTGCGGGATGTGAAGGCCAGCGGATACGAGGGGTTTCTCAGTCTGGAGCCGCATCTTCAGGCGGCTGGGCAATTCAGCGGATTTAGCGGGCCGAAATTGTTTAAGGTGGCGGCCGATGCGCTCAAGGCATTGTGCGCCAAGATCGGGATTCAGCTCGCCGGGGTGTGACCGATGGCCGAAGCCATTTCGCTCTGGCCGCTTGAGCCGCCTGCAACACAGGCCATAGCCGCCCCGCCGCGAATGCTGGTGCCGCTGGGGGCGCGCCTGGAGTCCTGCTGCCAAGCCAAGCCGCCGGGCGCCGCCGTTGACCGCGGCGAATCCGTGGCGCGAATTCCACTGGAATCCTCCCATATTCCGCTCTCTCCCGTCACCGGCAAACTGGGAGAGATTCTTCCCATCACTCTCACCAATGGCCAACCCACGCGCGCCGTGGAAGTGTTTGTCGAATCGCATGAAGAACGTCCACCGGAAACGGACACGTCCCCGCTGACGACGCTGGTGGCGGGGATCGATCGTCTTCGTCGCGCCGGGGTCTGGGCGGATCGGCACGGATGTCCGGATTTGATCGGGCAGTTGAATCAGATCGTGCTTCGTCCGGTGGAGGCGGTCATTTGCACCGTGCTGGATGCCGATGCCGGCCTGCGGCTGGGCGCGATGCTGGCGGCGACGCAGAGCCGGGATTTGGTCGCCGGTGTGTCGCAGGCGGCGCGATTGGCCGGAGCGCGGCGGGTGGTCATCGCATATGAATCCTACACGCCCCAGGCGTGGCTCGTGCCGCTGCGAAATGCGGTGTACAGCGCCGGGCCATCGGCGAATCTGACGCTGATGGAATTGCCCAACGATTATCCACAGGCCGATCCGACGCTGATGCTTTATTCCATCGCCAACCGGCGTTTGCGTCCGGGACATTTGCCGACATCGCAGGGTGTTCTGCTGATCGATGCGGCGGCGGCGGTAGCGATTGGGCGCGGGGTTCGTGAGGAAAAATTTCTCGCCGCGCCGCTGGCGGTGTTCGACCACATTCAGAATGAGGCGCATTTCCTTCGTGTTCCCATTGGAACATCCGTTGGACAGGCATTGGAAGCGATCGGCATCGGTGCGCAGCGATGTCTTCTGCGCGGCGGCGATCTGCTGCGAGATGTGCGTTTGAATGGGGATGCGATCATTGCCGGGGGCGAATTGACGGTGCATGTGACGCCCCCGGAAGCGGTGTGCAATCCGCAGCCTTGCATCCGATGCGGCTGGTGTTTGGAAGCATGCCCGACGCGCGTGCAACCGGCCGGCGTGCTGGAAGCGGCTCAGCGAGATGACATGGATATGGCCAACGCTGCCGGTCTAACCGCATGCATCGAATGCGGGCTCTGCTCGCACGTTTGTCCGTCGAGATTGCCGCTGTTGGAAAGTGTGCGGTATTTGAGGAAGAGCACCGGCGGCTCAATCCCGGAATTGTGATAACTCCGCTTCGCTGCGCTTTTGCCGTTCTGTGGCTTTCCGCAGGGCGCGGCGTTCGCGCCAGGTGAGGGCGCGCAGGCCGCCGCCTGCGGACACTTTGGCGAGGATGAAATCGATCCGGTCGCGCAGGGCTTTTTCTTTCTGGGCGATTCGCCGGGCGCGTTTGATAGCGCGGCGATCCAGCCGTCTGCGGGGTGTGTGGGATTCGTATAGCCCGTAAATGCTGGCGTGATAATCCACACCATCCTGCCATTCTTCCGGTCCGGTCTCGCGCAAGAGCATGCGTTCCTGGTAGCTGCGAATAAAAGTCCACAGCGCGATGGCGACCAGCAGCAGGCTACCGGTTGCCAGCCCGGCGATGGCAAGCAACACCGATCCTCCCATGCCAAATGCCGTCGCCAGCATCATGGACCGGAAATGTCCCAGCACCGGCCAGAGCACCGACTGCAACATCTGCCCGCCGTCCAGCGGATAGATCGGAAGCAAATTGAAAAGCAGCAGGAGATAGTTGATGGTGAACACCCACCAGAAGTAGAAAGCCGCATCATGCCAACCGGCCCGGAAGGGGATCGACATGTCAAACGGATTGGGCGGACTGAGAATGAAATGGGCATGTTGATCCGCCAATTTCATCCATTCGGTTGGAGTGGTGAGATAAATCCCCACTCCGCAAACGATGCATAGGATCAGATTCACGGCCGGCCCGGCGGCGCTGGTGAGGAAATGCGCCCGGGGGCGATTGGGCGGATCGACCGTCGCCAATCCACCGAGCGGCCAGAGCAACACTTCATCTGCCGATCCACCCAGCGCCCGTGCCATGAAGCAGTGTCCGAATTCGTGCAGGATGACCATGAGTGTCAGCAGACCCATGCTGAATGCGCGGAGCTGGATCGGATAGTTGTCGCGCCAATCGAGCAGGATCGTCAGGACGATGAACAGCAGGAGCGATACGTGGGCGCGGACACGAATGCCTCGAAATGTAAAGAGAGGAATCGAACCATTGATGATCCACATCAACGGGTTCGTCGAGGAACTGCGATCCCGAAAATAAGGTCGGTCATCCCATCCCATGGGTCACACCCTTATGTCGTGCATGACATCACACATTGGTTTTCCCAATATTGTCCTTCGGGGCGCGGTGGAATTTATCAAAAAGCAAGAGCGTAGCGATCGTCTTGGCATCCATGATCTGTCCGGTTCGCACCATATCAATTGCTTCGTCAAATTGCACGGGCATAATTTCAATCTGTTCATCTTCTTCCAGGGCTGTCCGTGACTTTTTCAGATCGTAGGCCGCAAAGGCGTAGAGCTTCTCGGTTAAAACTCCGGGGGATGAAAAAAATGATGCGATCGGCTTGATGCGGTGGGCCAGGTATCCTGTCTCTTCCTGCAATTCGCGACCGGCGCAATTGATGGGGTCTTCGCCCTTCTCCAAGGTGCCGGCCGGAAGTTCCACCAGCGTCTGGCCGATCGAATATCGCCAATTCTTGATCAGGCAAATCTGATTCTCATCCAGGAACGGCAAGATCACGACGGCGCCATTATGAACCACAACCTCGCGGCTGGTGATGGTGTTGTGCTCCGCATCTTCCAGCCGATGGACTTCGAGCCGGATTTTTTTGCCGGCGTAGAGAATCTGTTTGTCCAGCAGCCGATAGAGCATTGAATCTCCGGAAATGATTATAACAGACGAATGTTTTTTGTGCCGCGCGGTTTATCCCGTGGTCAGGCAGGACCGATGTCGGTAATCTTGAAGAGCGTGCCTGTCGCAATGAACCGAGTCGCCGTTTTGTACCTCGGCTCTGTCGTGGTGTTTTTTGTCGGTATCTGGCTTACGCTTCAGATGGGCTCCAAATTCCTGAACGCGCCTCCGGACATCAGCGGCCAATGGCAATCTCCCGATAATTCCGGCCGGCAAATCACCATCCAACAGTCCGGAAGATTCCTTGAGCTTACCACCGATGCCGGCAAACACTTGGATCTGATCCTCAATGCCTCCTCGTCCAATCTCAACCTCACCGGTGACGGCTGGACCGTTCAAGCCAAGCGAACCGATTCCCAGCACCTGAATCTCCAGTTTTCCGCCCCATCCGGCGAAGAATCGCCCCCCTCCGGCGATTATCAATCCCCGCATTCCGACCCAACGCCCTCTACCGTGCCGTCAATCCATGCCGGGAACTGACACCATCCTGCTTCTGGTTCTCCAGGTCGCCCTGATTCTGGCCCTCAGTCGGATCGTCGGATTTCTCTTCGCCTATTGCCGCCAACCGCAGGTCATGGGCGAAATGATCGCGGGGATCATGCTGGGCCCCAGCTTGTTTGGCTGGCTAATGCCGCGCCAGTTTGCCGCCGTCTTTCCCATCGACAGCATTCAATATCTTAATGCTCTGAGCCAGGTGGGGATTATCTTCTTCCTCTTCCTGATCGGCTTGGAACTGGACCCCAAACTGCTTCGCAATCGCGGCCATGCCGCCATCGTCATCAGCCAGGCCAGCATCATGGTGCCGTTCTTCCTGGGCGGCCTGCTGGCGCTTTATCTCTATCCCAACCTGTTTATGCACACGCAGGCGATGCGATTCACCTCCGTCGCCCTGTTCCTGGCGGCGGCGATGAGCATCACCGCATTCCCCGTTCTGGCTCGGATTCTCACCGAACGAAACATGCATCGGACGAAAGTCGGCGCCCTGGCCATCACCTGTGCCGCCATGAACGATGTCACCGCCTGGTGCATCCTGGCGATTGTTATTGCCATTGCCCGCGCCACGGGAGTACGGCCAGGACTTTGGACCGCCGCCAACGCCATTCTCTACGTCGCTTTTATGTTCCTGGCGGTTCGGCCGTTCCTCAAACGCATTCAGCTCCTTTTCGACCGGCGCGGGCAACTCAACCAGAATCTCCTGGCGGCGATTTTTCTGCTGGTGCTGGGCTCGGCGATGATCACCGAATGGATCGGCATCCACGCCATGTTTGGCGCGTTCCTCATGGGCGCCATCATGCCCAAGGGGACCAAATTCGTCGAAACCCTTATGGCCAAGCTGGAAGATTTCACCGTCGTCTTCCTCCTGCCCATCTTCTTCGCCTTCACCGGCCTGCGAACGCAAATCGGCCTGCTGAATCACCCGACGCTCTGGTGGTACACAGGCCTGATCATCCTCGTCGCTTGTGTGGGCAAGTTTGGCGGATCGGCCGTCGCGGCCCGCGCCTGCGGAATGAATTGGCGCGAGGCTTCTTCCATCGGCATCCTCATGAACACCCGCGGACTGATGGAACTGGTCATCCTCAACATCGGCCGTGATCTGGGCGTCATCTCCAATGTCGTCTTCGCCATGATGGTAATCATGGCCCTGGTCACTACCGCCCTGACGACTCCTTTGCTGCACTGGTTTTATCCGCAAGTGGAATCCGAGGCCGAGCATTTGGCGGCGATGGAGCGGCATCCCTTCACGGTGCTCATTCCCGTGGCTTACCCCGCCAGCGGCGGACCACTGGTGCTCATGGCATCGCTGCTGGCGCCTGCGGCGGACATCGCGCGGAAAATCGTCGGCCTGCATCTGGAGCGGCCAAGAGATCGCGATCCCTACCAGATTGACCTGGGCGATACCTCCACCCGCCGAATCGAATCCCTGCAACCCCTGCTCGACGCCGCCAAGGCCAGGGAAATCCCGGTCGAGCCGATCGCCTTCGTCAGCCGGGATGTTCCGGCGGATATTGCCCGCGTCGCCCGCGCCCGCTCGGCTGATCTGGTCCTGATGGGATTCCACAAACCCGTCTTCGGCCAAGCCATCCTCGGCGGAACCGTCCACCGCGTGATGACCTCCACCGATTGCGATGTGGCCGTCTTCGTCGATCGGGGCATGGGCGAATCCAAAACGATCCTCGTCCCCTATCTCGGCGGCAAACACGATCGGCTGGCATTGGATTTGGCCGGCCGATTCGCCCGAAATTCCGGAGCGAGCCTCACGGTTCTCCATGTAGTTCCCCCCAAACGGTCGGAGGCGGAAACGGTGCTGCACGCCAAGACGGTGGTGGATCGCGCCTTCGCCGACCCCGCCGCGCCAACGCCGGTGCAGTTTAAGGTGATCGAGGATGATTCGCCAGTGCAGGCGGTGCTGAGGGAGAGCAAGGAATTCGATCTGGTGGTGATCGGCGTCGAAGAACAATGGGGCATGGAATCCCACCTCTTCGGCTGGCGCCCGGAGCGGATCGCGCGAGAAGGCACCAGTTCCCTCCTGATCGTCCGGAAGCACGGCGGACCTGGGGCGACGACGGAAGCAGCGGCAACAACGGCGGTCGCGGCGACGTGAAAGAGAGGGGGAGAGTGGGAGAAAAAATCGAACTACCCACATCGCGCGAATTTCTCTTTCCCCCACTCTCCCTCTCTCCCACTCCCCCACTCTTTCTCTCCCGGCGCACGCCTCGGGTTGGCGCGGGTGCATCCATCCTTACAATTCCCCCATGCAGCGATGGAGCGTTGTTCCGGGAATTGTCGTTCTGCTGATCGTTTCCGGAATACTGCCGGTCTTTGGGGATGACCAGACGCAGCCTTCGACAGATGCCAATCGCGTCTGGCGGTTTCATGATGGGCAGTGGACGGAAGAAACCACGCTGCCGGCCACCGCGCCGGCGGATGAGCCGATGCTGGATCGGGCGGAAGTTCTCCTTCAAAAGGGCGATCCGCACGATGCGCGCAAAACGCTGCTGGCCTGGGAGAAAGTCAACAAGGACAATCCCTCGCGGGACCGGTGCATTTTTCTGCTCGCCCAGGCGTTCTATCAATCGGATGACCGGATCAAATCTTTTTATTACTGCGATGAGTTGATGGATGAATATCCGCAAAGCTCGCTGTTCCAGGCGGCGCTGCAAAAGCAGTATGACATCGCTGATGCGTATCTGAGCGGATACAAGGAATTGTTTTTATTTTTCCGCATCGGAGATCGATCCCCGGAGGCGGTGCAGATGATGTTCCGCATCCAGCAGCGAGCGCCGGGATCGAAACTGGCGGAGCGGGCGCTGATCCGCACGGCCGATTATTATTACGCCAGCCAGCAATATGATCTGGCCGAGGACGCCTACAACACCTACATCCGCGGATATCCGCGCAGCCCGGAAATTCCCCGCGTGCGCCTGCGGGCGGCGTTCGCATCGCTGGCGCAGTATCACGGGGTTCCCTATGATGCAACCGACATCATCGACGCCCGCGCCCAGCTTGTGAGCATCGAAAAGGATTACCCGGACATGGCGGAAGAGGAGAGCGTTCCGACCGTGATCGACCAGATCGACAGCGCGTTCGCCAAGAAGCTGCTGGAGCTGGCGGAGTATTATGAGCGGGTGCATCAGCCCAAGGGGGCGGTGTTTAATTATCGATTTCTGACGCAGACGTACCCGGCATCGCCCGAGGCGCAGGTGGCGCGGGATCGGTTGAATCAGATGCCGGCGGAGTATCTCGACGAGGCCCCGCCGGTGCCTTCTGCGGGATATTCGCCGGCCACTCAGCCGACGGCCAATGCAGAGGTCCCATAAGCCATGCGAACGCTGCCGTGCATGTTGTTCGCTCTGTTGCTCAGCGCCTGCGGCTCCGACACCGGCTATCACTGGAGCACGGTTTATCGGCAGGACATTCACACCGTGGCGGTGCCGATCTTCACGAACCGGGACTATCATCGCGGAGTAGAATTCCAGTTGACGGATGCCATTGTGAAAAAAATTGAGGAATTCACGCCCTACAAGGTTGCGCCCAGGGAAAGAGCCGATACTATCCTTGAGGGTGAGATCGTTTCCGTGGTGACGGCAACGATAAATCTTGACCCCAACACGGCCACCCCGCAGGTGCAGCAATATCTGATCGTCATCAACTTCACGTGGAAAGACCTCCACACGGGCAAAATTCTCATGTCCCGGCGAAACTTCCAGCAGGCAGCCGACTATTATCCAACGCTGGGAGAGGGGCTGGAGGTCGCCTCGGAGAACTCGGTGGATCGCCTGGCATCGGCGGTGGTGAACGAAATGGAGGGGAACTGGTAAGTTCCCCCCAAAGCCCACGGATAGCAATCCGTGGGCATTACCTATGGAAAAATCGGTACCGCCGCCCGTATGATGGATGTCCAACAGATTTGGAGCCAATATGTCTGAAGAACGCCCCCCGGATCGACCCCTTCGCAAAAATGGCCGCATTCCCCCTAAGGCCGGACTCCCCGGTGGTCGCGGACTCTTCGGTTGGGTGCTGGCCATCGGGCTGGTCGTTACGCTCTATCTCTTCTGGCAAGGCGCGCGGCACAATTATCAATCCATCCCCATCAATCCCGATTTCCGAACGCTCTGGAGTTCAAACAAAGTTCAGGAAATTAAAATTGACGGCGACGATATCTATGGACAACTGAAACCCACCGAATGGATCACCATCCCAGCCGGCGGGCGAACGCAATTCTTCCAGGTCTCCTACCCCACCGGCACTTTCACCGGCGGCGGCGGAACGGCTTTGAAGGACTTAGTGGACTCCGGTGGCGATGCCAAGATCGAGGCGGTGCATACCTCCGATCTATTGATGAATATCCTGCTGCCACTCGTGCCATGGCTGCTGATCTGCGTGTTCATCTGGTTGTTCATCTTCCGCCAGTTCCGCAATAGCGCGGGTGCGGGCGGGATGCTCGGCAGCTTCGGCAAGAGCAAACATAAGATCACCGCAAAGGATCACACCAACATCACCTTTGATGATGTGGCCGGCATCGAAGAGGCTAAGGAAGAGGTGATGGAGATCGTCGAGTTCCTTAAGAACCCCAAGAAATTCCAGCGGCTGGGCGGAAGAATTCCGCGCGGCGTGCTGCTGGTGGGCGAACCGGGAACCGGCAAAACGCTGCTCGCCAAGGCGATCGCCGGCGAAGCGGACTGCCCATTCTTCTCCATCAGCGGATCGGACTTCGTGGAGATGTTCGTCGGCGTCGGCGCCAGCCGGGTGCGCGATCTCTTCAAACAAGCGAAGGACAACAGCCCCTGCATCATCTTCCTGGACGAAATCGACGCGGTCGGCCGCCGGCGCGGCAGCGGATTCTCCAGCGGTGGACATGACGAGCGTGAACAAACGCTCAATGCGATTCTCGTCGAGATGGACGGCTTTGACACCAACGATCAGGTAATCGTCTGCGCTGCCACGAATCGCGTGGACGTGCTCGATCCGGCATTGACTCGGCCGGGCCGATTCGATCGGCAGATTTATGTGCCGCTTCCCGATGTGAAGGGGCGGTTGGAGATTCTCAAGGTTCACAGCCGAAAGGTGAAGCTTGGGCCGAATGTGGACCTGATGCGGTTGGCGCGAGCCACACCGGGATTCAGCGGCGCTGATCTGGCAGCGATCATCAATGAATCCGCTCTGGGCGCTACATTGGCGGGCAAGGAATTCATCGAGCAGGACGATCTGGAAGAAGCCCGCGACAAAGTCCGATGGGGCCGGGCACGCAAGAGCCGGG
>Ga0302326_10007498_pt1 | contig 24234 bp, 19 predicted proteins | sample Palsa_T0_3_FD_202264 | JGI IMG/M metagenome (GOLD analysis project Ga0302326, IMG submission 202264) | Peat permafrost microbial communities from Stordalen Mire near Abisko, Sweden - Palsa_T0_3 | ecosystem: Environmental > Terrestrial > Soil > Palsa > Peat permafrost | place: Sweden: Abisko... | reverse complement strand
AGCTTTCGAACCTCGGCAAGGATCTATCACCGGGCCCCGGACGGACCCAAAGTGTGATCAAGAGCAAGGAACGGGATAGGGGCCTAGAACTGTGAAAAAATGGTGGAGTAAGCACCTTTTAACTTTGAACTGACGTGAATCAAATTCCAGTCAATTGCGACTCGCGTGAGGAGGCCTGTTAGGAGTTAGAAGGTGATTCCCAGTCCCACGTTTGCCGATCCTGCTAGTGGATACGCGCTTCAACTGCGTCGAGGACCTTTTTGACATCCCCGTCCCGCAGCGCGGCGATCGGGGTGCGGCCGTCCGTGACTGGGTCGGCTTGGACGAAAAAAGCGAACGAGGATAGTTGGCAATAGCCGGGGACCTTGCTGCGTAGCGCTCGGAGGGCCTCGGGAAGGTCGTCGAAGATGCCGCCTTCCTTCCGGAACTGCCAGACCGGGACCGCATAGTTGCCGCGGCTGGTGTGATAGGCGATGACGGCTCCCTTGCGTATCGCTGCCGTTAGCGTCCGCCTCGTCACCGGCTTTGGCTTCCGGAATAGCCGGCATGCTTTGGGCACACTGACACAGCCACCCTCGGCATTTAGAAGTGCTCTGCGGCCCTCCTCAGGAGTTGCTCTACCATCGCGGCGTTCCTCGGAAATCATCGCCGCCATGTTCAGCTCGGATCGCACATGTTGCGCTGAGTGCCAGGTGTAAAGGCTGACCCACGGGTGCTATTTGAACTCATCGCGGTAGTTATGGTCAATGCAGACAGACAAAAACAGCATAATCCCAGAACTCCTTCTGCAAGAGGGCGAGACCCGGGCTAGAACCAGGGCATTGTGCGACGCCTTGGAATTCGAAGAGTTGAAAAACCGCATTCGCCGCTGCCTCAAGGCAAGCCGGTCGTTCGAACGGAGCGGGAAACTTTTCATTTCCGCGGTTCTCCGCGGAATGGCCCGGGGCTACAAGAAAGCGGCCAATGGTCCGTTTATGGGTCTCGATCGCCGGTGACTCATGAATCCTTGTTCCGCGCGTGCGTCGCCGATAGAGTGTCCGCCTTGGATCGACGTTGGGTGGCATCCTATGCCCATGGGTGCCTCTGACACGGGAGAACTGAGCCAAAGTAGCCACGTTCTGACGTTTGGCGCATTTTGCCCAATATCACCCGTCCTTCGACCGAGTAGCGGATTGTCGGCGTCTCAATCGTCACGCTGTCATCTTGCCGTTGGAGTTTTCGCTAGCCACCATAGCCGCCCCAAACTCGCGCTCAAACTCCGTGTGCTGTTGCTCGACTGGAAGAATTGCGAGCCGCTTAAGGCGATTCAGGCCGAACCATATGAGTACGGTCTTTGACCTGCAAGATTTTAGCTTACTCCGGATCTCCTGTGCGATCTGAAGTATCCTGAAATGATAAGTGACCCAGGCGGATGACCTTTTGTGCATTCGGGCGATGGTAGTCTTCGTGGATTCGCCGGATGCCACCATCATAGCCATTTTCTCTGCCAACCAAAGTGGGTGTTTCTCGAGCCACTCGATCGGCACCTCCGCAGCAGGCTCCATTTCCACCACGTTCTGCTCGTAGTTGATGGGCTCCAATATCCTGAAAATATTCCCTCTTTGACAACGGCGTACCTCGAAAGTGACGCTGACTGGCGCCAGTGATTTGCCGTGCCCGTAACTTGAATAACTTGGCAGGGCCGGGCTAAGGGATCGTGCCCCCAAAACCACCCCCGCCTTGCTGAGGCCGACGTCCATGCGATAGATCCACGAACTGAGCGGAATTTCCGCGAAGCGGCGGTTGATGCTCTGGTCAATCTTCCTAACCACAATCTTCGCTACCAGCAGCCTGATCAACTCCTTCAACTCGTTCCTGCTAAGATGAGAGACGAGCCTGCTAAAGTGCTCTAAGGCCGTCTTGACCATGCCCTCGCTTGGCGACGCGTTAGCAGCTACTTCGAGATCTTTGGAGATACTACCAAGTGTTTTTTCAATCTCACGCATGCGTTCAGTGAGCGCGTCATATTGGGCTGTAACGGCGTCGCGCAGATTCGAACCACCCTGCTGAAATATGAATGAAACAGCATGCTTCATCTTAGCCTTTATCGCTGCCAACTCCTTATTCAGCCTACTTTGGCTCTCGCGGAGTTCCCGCTCCATTTTTCCACCAGCAGCGTTGGCGGCGTCGACTGTCGCCGCGACCAAATCAGGGTGTTGGGCGAGCTGACCCAAATAGCGGATTAGAACGGTCTCAGCGGCATCCGCAGAAATATGGCGCAGGGCGCAGGTTGCATATCTCTGTCCAACATGGACCGAATGGCAGACATAATAGCGATAGACCTTACGTTTACTGCCTTGTCCAGCGGCGCAGTTCATTGACGATTTGCAGCAGGCGCAGGTCAGCAGACCTTGCAATAAGTATTCTTCGGCGAAGCGTTCGTGCTTGCCGCGGCCATCCTTAGGTTTGCTGTCTAAGACATCGCGGACGCGAATCCAGAGCTTTGTTCCGATAATGGCCTTATGCCTCCCCTTGAAGTACATTTTTCCAGCGGGATTGACATAGGCGGGCTTGAACTGCTCAGCAAATTTCTGTGCCAGTCCTGGCGAAGAAACGAATCCTGCGTAATTGAAATTCCTAACCGTGGCATCGATCCAGGATCTAGAAATTACCCTCTGTTTGCCCGACTTAATTTCATCGTCATTCCCCAGCGGAGCATAGCGAATACCCTGTTTCATCAGTTCCGAGTACACGCGTGAAGAAGTGCCGTATTCGGCGTAGAGACGCCAAATCTTGACGACTAACTTTTCTGCCGCAGGGAGCGTCACTTCGAGAACTCCGTTACGCACCCTGTAGGCGTAAGGGGGCCGGCCCCCCGACACATATCCCTTCGAAGCCTTGGCAATTAACCCCAAGATGCACGATTCGCGATTGGTGCCGCGTTCATACTCCTTGGCGACGAGCTCTTGTTGCCATGCCCTCCGGCCCTCCGGGTCGGTAAAATCGAGGTGCGGCATTTTCCTCACGCGCACCTCGAGACCCCAACCATATAATTTGTCGAGCGCAGCAGTCCCTTGGCTGGCATTGCGCCCAAAGCGTCCGACATCCAAGACCACCAGAATCTTAAAACGCCCGGCCTCGGCATCCGCCATCATGGCCTTGAATGCTGGCCGATCAAAATTGCTGCCTGTGACGCCCTTATCCTTGTAACCTTCGTGCTGCTTGTCCCAAACCCAGCCTTGGCTTTGGTTGGTGCCGACGAAATGCTCCATATACTCTATCTGCTTCTCGACAGAGTCAAAAGTCTTGCTCAGTTGTTCCTCATTGGAAACACGTCCGTACGCCCGGCAGAGCTTGGCGACGGGCATTGCAATGGGCGTTTTCATGCAGCGCGTGCGGCCAAGGGGGTCGCAATCGCCTCGTAAATGCGGCGGCGGGTTTTCCCCTGAGCTTCGATCCGGTTCATATTGAGCAAATTGGTCAACGCTCGCGCCAAGGTGCTGCGCGATAGCTCAAGGCACTTGGAAATGGCAAATGGCGCCATTGGCCCATTCTTTTCAAGCGCCTCGATGATTCGCCGCTCGGTGTTTCCGATTCCATGTGCGGCGGCTGTGTCGAGGCCGGTGCCAGCTAACAAGTCCTCGGCGGATTGGCTGCTGATATATGCCTTTGCCAGCAGCACGGCAATACGTCCGAAGGCGCCGCTGTCAGCATGTAAGTCGGCAGATTCGGATTCGGTCATGACGCAAGATGGCGCGATGTTATTGTGGACCGTCACAACAAGCATCCATTCATGATTGTCCCGCACCTCCCAGTTCCGTGCCTAATTCCCCACAGCGTACGGGCGGCCGAAGCTGGTTCCATCATACCGCATGCCAGCACCGACCTGCAAATCCATTGGGACAGTCGGGCATCGCTCTCGACGCGGAACGCACCTTCCTCAAGCAGCTCTCGAACAATCAATCCCAGCGGCTGAAATCCATCCTGAAACCCCCGGATGTAGCTTTCGGTGGCTAACTCGAGGCTTTGGTGCTCGTCGATTGCGAATTCGAGGGGTTTCATGTTGATGCAGCCATATACCTACTCGGATGGGATTGTTTTTGTTCAATTGGCGCAGGCAGATTGTTTACTGACCCAGGCCCTTACAGAACACGTATCGATATGATCGGAAGGCCCTTACAGAGATGCTGGGACAGTTGAGCCGGACCGACTAAGGGACTTACTCTTCATGGACTGATGCCTTCTGCGCCTTTTGGATCTGCTTGAATCCCCATTTTGAGAGTGAATCGCCAATCGGCATCTTGCGATTGAGGTACTCCTGAATGGAGACGGAGAGGCGGCACCACACATCACTCCATTTCACGCTGCATCCCTGAGCCATGAGCTTACGCGCAACTGCTTGAACAGTGCGCTGAATTACCTGTGGCACCCAATTCTCGGCAAAACGCCTATTGCTGCGGCCGCACTTTTTGCAGTAGCCAGTCGATTTTATCCGATTTCTCGGGCGGTCCCGACAAATGCATTTGCATTTTGGCCAGTCGCGGCACCGCCATGTCGCGATCCTATTTGAACCCTTCGAGACGTCAGATGCGCGCAAACCCGGTTTGCCCGATACCTCGATGAAGGCGCGCTTTAAATCAGGGGCTCCCTCAACGCTGTTTTCCAACGCCACGGCCTTGCTGCCGCCACAGTGCGGGCATCCCTTGCTCTTCGTGTTGGCCAGAACAGCACCGACCTTGGAGCAATATGCGCGCAGACATTTTGGACAGAGCCAGTTCCACATGCGTTTTGAGCTACATCCCAAATCGGGGATGACACCGGCGGCTTCGGGATGTGCACTCCGGGCAATCAAATCCGCGAGCACGGCTGGAGAGACGTTATTCTTGATCTTACGTTTGTCGGGAACTGATTCACTAAGCCGCGGAAACCAATAGACCGCGCAGCGTTGGCGGACCTGCGCGCAGAACGCCAGTTCAAGAGCCATGCGCTCCTCAGCTGAACCTTGGCCCCAGATATGCGCACAGAGGCTCAGGCAGGCTCGGGCCTGCTCGCGTTTGCTATTAAGGTCGGCGACAAAGATGTTGCAGCCGACCATCAGAGGCGGGAGGGCCCGCGTGCGCACGTGGTAGATTTCCACTCTCGGCCCGATCAGCGCAGCGCGCCGCTTGTTGTCACTCGCAATCTTTAGGTTCCCCCCGTTGATCTTTGGGTCGGCGCCGTGAAAGCGCGCACCATCCAAGAAAATCAAGATCTCACGGCCATCCCTGAGATGAAGAAGAATATCGACTTCCACGCCATCGACCTTCCGGCGATGCATCGTCTCCGGGTCGTTGAAGATGCTCCCGCACTTGGCGTTTATCAGCTCAAATGCCGTGACTAAGAATGCCTCGCAGTGTGTGGCGTGCAGCCAGCGCCTGCGAGATTTCGATGGCTTCGCGGTTGTGCCGCCCGATTTAATCGTCTGAAAGGAGGAACCAGGAGTATTCATTCCCCAAGATGGGGAGCGCTATTTGCGCGTCTTAGCCGTGGCTAGAATCCGGTGCCCCGTTTTTCGCCGATTCTTGCGCCAGCGATTGTTGCAACGGGGCGGCACGCCACGCGGAAACGCGCCAATCAGCACCATTTCCGCCCGAACCGGAGCTTAGCCCTTTTCCGCCTTAGAGTCCCGAATTCCCGAGTCCGGGAATGCTATTCGCATCTTCCGTAGGATGCGGGCCAACAGCCGCGCGCGCGACCGTTCCGAACGCAGTTCATGCTCCCAAACTCGGATAACACTCCAACCTCTTGCGCGAAGCTGCCGGCTAACCTTGCCGTCGCGCAGTCGGTTGCGGGAAATCTTGGCGCTCCAAAAGTCGGCGTTGCCAATGGGGGCTCGAAAATGGCGCGGGCAGCCGTGCCAAAAGCAGCCGTCGATAAAGACGGCCAGCCGATGCGATGGAAAGGTAAAGTCGGGCTTACCTGGAAGCGGCTGACCCCGGCGCCACCCGTAAACCTTGCCATGGCGAAATAGCGCAATCGCGCGCAACTCTGTGGATCGGTTGCCCGACCCTCGGATCTTGGACATCACTTCCGACCGCTTGGCGGCCGTGAAGACATCAGCCATTAGGCGACAGCGGCAATGGGCAGCTTCAGTTGGGCTTCGTCAATCTCGGCCGGGGCCGGGCCCCATATGTAGGCGGACATGAGCGATGCGATTTTCTCGATGACTGGAACGACAACGCTGTTGCCAAACTGCCGATAGGCTTGGGTGTCGCTGACCTTGATCTGGAAGGAGTCGGGGAATCCCATCAGGCGGGCGCATTCCCGCGGCGTCAGCCTGCGGGGACGATTGCCCTTTTGGGCTATCAGGATCTCGCTGCCGTCCTTGTGGTAGCGTGCCGACAGGGTGCGGGCTGTGTCTGAAGGGTGGAACACGCTGCAGCCAAATCCGTGCCCTAGCAGGCGGTGCTTCTCGGCATAAGCTTGCAGGTAGCCCCAAAGGTGGTCGCTGAGTGTGTATTTGTCCGACACATAGGCTCGCCCATTGCGCGAGACAGTGTAGGGCGCCTCTACTGTCTCGTCCGAGCGATGCAGGATCGAGCGCAGTTTGGGCCGCTCGTCCGGCGAGGGCATCGGGAAATTGGCCCAATTGAAGCCGCACTCCTCTCGGAAGCCTGCGATGAAAATCCGCTCGCGATGCTGGGGCACAAAGGCGGCCGCGTCGATGATGCGGGGTACGGGCACGACGTAGCCCAGCCTGCGGAGCGTGTCCATGATGACTTTGAAGGTCTTTCCCCCGTCGTGGCTGCGCAGGTTCTTGACGTTCTCCAGCAAAAATGCCTTTGGCCGCTTGGCTGCGATGATCCGCTTGATGTCGAAGAATAGGGTTCCCTGCGTCGGGTCGTCAAAGCCGTGCGCCCGTCCCAGGCTGTTCTTCTTGCTCACGCCGGCCAAGCTAAACGGCTGGCAGGGGAAGCCCGCCACTAGGATGTCATGGTCTGGAATATCCTCGGCATCGATCTTGCGGATGTCACCAGCGATGGGGTGGCCGTCGGCGTGGTTATCACGGTAGGTCTGGCAGGCATATTTGTCCCACTCCGAAGTGAAGATGCACTTGCCACCCGCGGACTCGAATCCAAGACGCGTGCCGCCAATTCCGGCGAACAGATCGATGAAGGTGAACTTTTCAAGTTTAGCCTCCTCGGCGGCCGGGGCGGTGCCCAGCAGCATCTGATTGAGCGCCGCTATGGCCATCTTTGGTATCGGAATCTCGCCTTTCTCCCAACGGCGGATCGTGCGAATGTCTCGTCCTAGGCTTGTTGCTATGGCCTCTTGGGGATAAATCGATCTTACCTTCTCAAATAGGGGGTCGATCCTGGGCGTCATTGAGGGCAAAATGTCCGGTATTTGTCCCAGCGGTCAAACCTATTCCCTATCACATGCAACCCGCGGACCTATTGAAAGCGCTCAAGGACAATGGATGCACGCGCCTCCTGGCCAAGCGCTTGGCGCCCAATGATAACTCGAAGAATCAGATATACCTTGGTGGCGACTATTCTGCAATCCAAGTGCTACCCTTTGGAAGCCTCGTGGATGACACATCCGTGGTTGCTAGCAGCAAGCGGGCAAGGCTGAAGGCGAACGTTTCACTCTCGTGGGTCGATGAGGGTGGGGGTATTGAGGAGGCGTCCCACTCAAACCTCATACTTTATCCAAAGTACCCTGAGGTTAGGTTGTCAGGTTTGTTACAAGGGCTTCGAACACGGCATCAAAGCGACGTCATAGCCAGCAGGGATGAAGGTAGGTGGTTGTTTCTTGGAATTACTCAGGCTGGCCAGATTCTGGCCTACGCATGCAAGGCGGCCAGCCCATGCGCTAACTGGGCCGAATCCCTTTCATCCCAACTGCCGGTTGTCGGGGTTTTCTGCGAATTCCCTCTTAATGGACACGACGCTCGGTCGAATATTCAGCAGGTGCTTGGCGACATTGCGGGAAAAGGCTGGATTCGATCAAAACGACTCAATGGTGCGGGTGAGACAAGACCGTGTGAGTCAGAGAACTGTGGTGGGTACACGTTGGAAGCCGAGATGGAGATTCGTCCGAACGGGCGAGCTGATCCCGACTACGAAGGGTGGGAGGTGAAGCAGTTTCACGTAACAGACCTTCGAGAACCAATAGGGGCACAATTAACGCTATTCACTCCAGAACCTGACGGTGGGGTCTACTGTTCAGAAGGTGTTGAGGAGTTTATCCGGCAGTACGGCTATCCTGATGTAAGTGGCATAGCGGATCGGATCAACTTCGGTGGAGCGCACCGGTTTGGCATATCGCATCCGCGCACGAGCTTGACGCTTACATTGGCCGGCTGGAATACGACGACCAAGAAAATTGATTCGGTATCCGGTGGAATTCGGCTCGTCGACGCTCGAGAGAACGTCGCGGCAAGTTGGTCTTTCCCCGACTTGATCAACCACTGGAAGAGGAAACATGCGAAGGCTGTTTACGTACCGAGTCTGAAGGCAACGGACCCCCTTCGTTACCGGTATGGATCCAAAGTTTTCTTCGGGATAGGCACTGATTTTCCGCTGGTGCTCGATTCAGTTACGAAAGGTCACGTAATCTACGATCCTGGAATTAAAATGGAGAATTCTAGTAAGTCGCCGACCATCAAAAGGCGCAGTCAGTTCAGGATTCTTTTCAAGAATTTGAGCGGTCTTTATAGGCAAACGGGGTGGTGGGACTTGGGATGATAGGCGGGGGAAAGAGTCAGTAGGGACGCCGCACAACATCGAATAGCGAGCGGGACCTCGGGCGGAGCCCAGTCCTTGCTTGGGCTGTCCTCATGGCGGCATCCAGAACCGGATGCAACGGGCCAGACGTCCATAGGGGATGGGTGATCAATTCGACTTGGTTGCCCTGTTCACCGTAGGGTACCAGGCCATTGGGCTGGGACGTCCAGCCGGGCTGGCCAGAGAAATAGGCCGCCGTCGCAATCGATGCGAGAGTCTGCCAATAAGGCACGGAGAAATCGATTGGTGCCGCAGGGTCCAGAGCGAGGCGCGCCAAATCCAGTCCCAGCCGCCAGTCCAGGATGTTGTGAAAGGAAAGATTGCTGAAATCCCGAACGCAATCCGGGCACGACGTTTGGCATGCCCCGGCATGTGCCGGTGCTACCAGAGGCGCGTAAAAGCGGGGATCGCTCACTCCGACGATCAGTTCGAGCAACGACTCCATTTCGGCCGGCCTACCCAGCAAGGAGCTGTACCCAGCCCCGTTTTCCAGGCTGTCGGACAAAAATATCTGGCCAGTGACCACGCCCCCGTTGTTGATCACGCGCAGTCCCACTTTCAGTTCTCGCTCGTCGACGTCGAGGCGAACCGAGGCCGCCCGGCGCAGCATGAAGCCGAAGGAATAGAGCGCGGCACGCCCATAGACGTTCAAGGGTGAAGCATCCACCCCGTTCGGCCATTGCTGAATGCCGAGCACCAAAATATCGGTGGTCTTCACGGATGCCAATGCCCGAAGATCGGAAGGGGTGTTGCGATCAATTGCGGGAGCCCGCACACCGGACTGACTAGAGGCCTGAGCGAGCGCCTCACGCGTTACCCAGGTCTCTCCCTGGGTAAGCTTCTCGAAATTGAAGCAAGCCCCGTGATTGTCATTCACAACGTAAATCGTGTCCGGCCCCGCCCAAACGCCGAAATTCCGCCGCACATTCAGCTGCCGATAAGTCGCCCCGGTCTTCGGTCGAGAGGCCCGGGGCGTCCACTCAAAGATTCCGTCAAAATCTCGGCTGGCGCCGTAAAGCGTCCGAAATCCCAGGGGCTGGGACAAATTCACGATGTTGTACGGGACCGGATCCTGAGGTCCGGCGCCGCAAACCTGGCACTGGCCAGGCGGAGGCGCGGATGGATCGACCGCCTGGCAACGGTGGCAAAGCCCGACCGTTTGTGCCGGCCCAAGCGGATTAGGTTGTTCGGCGGGCGCGAATGCGCCTTGGCGCCGGTAGTTCACGACTCCGATCGATGTGTGAATCAGGCCGTCCTTTACCGTTTCCGCCCGCGGCGCAAACTGGCTGATCGCGAGATCCAAATCCCGGTCCACAGTCCCTTCTTCCGGCGGCCATTTCTGCCCTGACGGCCGGTCGTGGAAGAGGAGGCGCACACGGGTCGGGAAGCCGAACATCGGCAGCAATCCGGCATTGGCCAGGCGCTCACTCAGGTTCTCCTGAGTAAAGGGACTCAAAGGGCCGGCAAAACCATCGATTTCTGCGATGAGTCCATTTTGGATGAAAGCGAGCAGTTGAGCGCGCCGCGCACGTAAAGCCGGGGCCGTGAACGCGAGAAGAATATCGCAGCTCGCCGCGACCTCTGCAGGGTGATTCAGGATCCAATCTTCAACTCGGTCCCTAACGGTGCTTGCGCCCCCGCCGGACGGGGGACGGTTCCACCCGGCGGCCGTGCCGAACTCGCCATGCACGCTGTCCGCTGCCGCACCTCCGAATAGGTTCAAATCCGAAAAGGCCCGGCGGAGGACCTCCTTGACGAGCACTCGCCGGAGGATTGGTTCGCTCTCGACATCCACATAGGGAGCAGGAGGCGGATCGGCCGTGATCCGCTCAGGACGTTGAAAGTAGTAGTCGTCGTGACTGCGGCCCCGGCAAAGAGTGAGTGCCACGGACAACGCGTTCCCGCGCCGGCCGGCCCGTCCAACCCGTTGCTGGTAGTTGAACCGCATCGGCGGCATGTTCGCCATCATGACGGCCAACAATCCTCCGATATCGACACCCGCTTCCATCGTCGTCGTCACGCTCAGGAGATCGACCGGGTCTGTGAGGGCGTTTTCGCCGTTGGGCAGCGTTATGTCCTGAAAAAGGCGCTGCCGGCGCTTCGCGTCATTCTTGTTCGTCTGGCCGGTCAGCTCCTCGCAGTTGAGGCGGAACGGTGCACCAGCCCGAGTCGCCAAATAGCCGTAATAATCATCGTCGGGAGGGCTCCCGGCCAACGGCATCGGACCCGCTAGCCGGCCCTCGCATTCGGTGCAGATTCCACCGGAGGGATGCAAATGTATCCGGCTGCACTGCCTACATTCGAAGTAATCCGCGCCCGCACGCTGGAGGAACAATTCTGGTTCAATGAGAACAAATTGAACCATGCAGCGGGACTGCTCCAGGTAAGAGACAACATCCTGTAGGAAAAGCACAGGTTGTAAACCTCGTGCCTGCGCCACCGCTTCGACATAACTTCTCACGTAGCCAGGCGCTACGGGCGTGCTGTTAGCGTTCTTGGCCGAGAGCTTTCTCCTCGATCCAAGAATGCGGATAACCCCGTCTGCCGCCTCTTGAACGTCCGTGCTTGGGGCAGGAGGCTGGCTCCGGCTAGTGGTAGCATAGGCCAGCCTCAGTGACTCCAGGCTTCGGCGGCCTGACGCAAAAACGATGTCGTTCACTTCCAGCTCGATTTGCTGATAAATGCGCCGCCGATGATCCCTCTGGGGAAGCGTAAGCTGGGCGAACGGCTTCTCGACTGGGTCGCTGCCCGCCGGCCAGACATAAAGCTCGCTCCAATGCCCGGTACGCCGGTCGGGGTCCGTCCACAGAACGTTTTGCGAATAACCGCCCGGATTCAACCCACGCCCTAGAAGGTCCGCCGCAGCTTCGTTGGCAAGCGTTGTGAGACGAAATGGGCCATGGGTTGCGCGCCGGATGATTTCCTGGGCGGCTTGCCGGAAGGTTTGTCCTGGAACGGCAGGAACCTGGGAATTCGCCGTGGTCGGGTTCAGACCCATCGAGAGTACCCAGGCTTCGCTCGAATTGTTTCCGGCATAGGCCGCCGCCGACGCTTGCTCGGCAGGCGTCAGGGGCTGTCCGGCAAGCTGGCGAGACAGGGCTAGCGTACCGCTGCCTTGCCTTGCCACCGCCGCAGCAAGTGCCTGGCGCAGGGAATCCCGATAGTGGGCGAACCTCATCCCGGCTGAGAGCTTCGCAGCATCCTGCCGGCTGTCCGAAAAGACCACGAGTTTACGCCCATCCGGATTATCCCTTCCCGCATCGCGGATTAGCTCGCCCGAAAGCACCTGCGCCAGCTTTTGAAAGCCGGTCCGCTGGGTGCGGATCGGAGAGCCAATTTCCCGTTGCGACCAATTCGAATCGCACCGGGGGCAGCGCGACGGGGCCGCACGGCCGGCGCTTTCCGCCAAGCCCAAGTCGCGCCAATCGAGAATGTCACTGCCGGGCCTGTGAAGGGGTGGGACGACGTAGAGATAGCCCCGCACCGCAGAAGGATCGTGCGGCCGGTGGCCTTGCCCGATCCGGCCTTCTGCGGGAAAGCACGATGCCGCCACCCATCGGCGCTGGACTTGGTCTTCGGTCCAGGCCGCTTGAACGGGAGAGAGCCCACCTGGCGCCGGCCAGAATACTGCATATCGCGCGTATTCGCGTTCCAAAGAAACGAGGTCGGGCGCCGCTTCTAGATCCGGGTGATCCGGGCTCAGGAACCATTCGTCTGGTATCGGGCCGGTTGGGGAATCAACCTGCCGGCGATAACCTCCGAGGAAAATCTCGCCGCAAGCCTCGCAGTAGAGCATCTCGGCAACGCGCGAGCCGCAGGTGCAACTTGGCGACGGCCCGAAATGCAAACGCCCGGCCGGGACCGGCTGAGGCCGGGGCGGCGCCGCCGTACAGCGAGGGCTCATGCACAGCCAAAGGCCCTGCAGGTTTCGGAAGAAAAGATGCGCCCGCGATGAATTTAGCGGGTTCCCCTTCGCGTCCCGCGCGATCATCAGCGCTCCAAAAAGTCCCTTCAGCGCGTCTCCCTGCTCCTGGGCAGGAAGCATGGGAAACAATACCTGCCTGAGAGTCGAGGCAAGGCGAGGCCGGGGATTGCCATCAGGAGACCCTTCCGCGCAGGCGGCTCTCAAACCATGTGCGCCCTGAGTGACGTTTAAAACAGCCTCCAATATCCGGCTCGGGTCTGTATGGCCTGCCGTGGGCGTTCCGGTACTTACGGCAAGAGCCGCAGCTGCGCTTCCTGCGTTCGCTCCCGTCGTCGCCAATGTGCGCCCGAAGTCGCGAAACGACACGTCGTGCGCGCGGACTGATCCGATGGCCGCCGGCTGTACCGCCAACGGATGCCCGTTCACCAATTGGAATCTGTTCCTGTCCCGCCCGAAGAATTCCTCTAGATAGACTTTCCCCGCTGCTGTTCCGTCAATCGAGGCGCTGGAAGCGATAATCCGCAGCTGGTGCGAATCGGGGTGGAGGCCGAGCCGGTCGATCAGCACGCGAATGATGTAGGCAACCTCAGTGCCCGGCGTTCCACGGTAGGTGTGAAGTTCATCCACGATGAGGTGAAAAACATGGTTCTCCCGATCGCGCTCAAGCCAACGACGCGTATGATCAAAGATGGACCTCTCGAGGCTGCGCATGAGCATGATGTTCAGCATCGAGTAGTTCGTAATTAGGATGTCCGGCGGGCATTCCTGCATGTCCCACCGTGACCACATTTCGGCCCCGTCGAGACGGGGAAAAAAGCGCTCGGCGCGTGATCCGGCCACCTGCTGAGCCGCTTGCTGCGCTTCGAAGAGTTCGTTTCGCAGGCGCTGTTGGCTCCCCTGGTTTTGGACTCCCGGAACCGGAGTCCGGCCGGTGTACCGGCCGAAATAGAAACGATTGCCAGGCCGGTTTTGAGCCAACCAGCTTCGGGCGGCCGGGCCGTCCAGAGCGACGCGAAGGCGACCGAGCTGGTCCTCGACTAGGGCGTTCAGAGGATAGAGAATCAAGCTCCGCACCGCCGGCATTCTTCTCCCTTGATCTTCGTGGGCGCGTTGCGAAACGCGCCGGGCCGGCGACTGGTTCCACCAATCCCATCCCGCACCGGGGGCTCCCACCCTCGGCCATCCTCTTGATTCGCGAATCAGGGAGCCGATCACTGGCAAGAGAAAGCATTCAGTCTTGCCTGAACCCGTCCCCGTCGTCACGACAACGTCGTTTCCGCGAACTGCCGACTCGACAAAAGTGTCGCGTTGGTGGGTGTACGGTTCACGGGCATCTTGCCTTGGTGGAAGTGGAAACAGATCTTGTGACACGAAATGGCCGAAATCGGCGATGTCGTTTGCCTGCCACAAGCCTGACAAAATGGCGTTCGCCATCTGCGGAAACGACTGCCCGCAGGTTTGGTATTGCCGCACGGTCTCGATGAGCGGCTCCCGATAAATCCGGCCGTCAACATCAAGGAGAGCGCGCCTTTCATTCACGAGCGCCGGATACCGCAAGTCGAAAGGGCTATCGAGATAGCGCAGATACATCTCACGGATAGAGTCAAAAAGACCAATCGGGTTATTCATATTAGAGGCTGGCGAAGGAGTTCAGCTACGATGCCGGCAATGGCGGGAGACACGTCCGCGTACACGAGAGTCCTGGCACCTCGCCTTTGCTCCTCAGCGGGCGGCAGGCCGCTGCAAAGCGAAAGAGCGCGGTCGACGAGCATCGGTGGCCGGCAAATGGCTGGAACGCGCAGCTCAAGGCGAGCGGCGTCGTAGCGGAGAATGCCGCGCCTTAGCTTCTGGAGGATGAAAAACTTTGCCGTTTGGCCCGTGGTAGCGAACGACCGACCGTTGATCCGCAAGAAATGCTCCCGGGTCTGCCAGCGGGTGCAGCGAAATAGGATGGCATCGTAGCTGCCCGTTTCGTTCGCTGGCCACTCCTCCCAACGGCATCTCTTTCGCTCGACGACAAAGCGCTCCACGCTGACATCTCGTCCGAATGGCATCGCCCGCTCCGGACCGAGAGCGGCCTCGTCAACCGGATCCACCCAGGAGAGCAGGTTTAGGACTGCGTCCGGTTGGACCGTCATCGGCACGACGCCAATAATACCTACCATTTCGCCCGCACCTCCGGGCGGTCGCACGCGGATGCAATCCGGACCATCCCGCATCGGGATTGTCTCGATGCACCCGGAGGGAACGCTTGCAGTCAGCCGGGCAAGAAGCGGCTGCGACCGGGCGCCACAGAGCACCCCGCCGATCCGCCCGCCCGGGTTTCCAATCGCTAGAACGGGAGGCGTTACCCGCCAAGCGTCGCTGGCGGAGGCGCCCAGAAAATCCACATGGCCGAGAGACTGCAAGTTGAGGCGCAATCGCTGGTGAACCGGCAGCTCCATGCCGCCGCCGTTTACCGGCTCGTCGAGGCCAAGGTCTTCGACCATGGATCGAAATTGCGACCACGACCCCGCTTGGCGCGCCGACAGCCAAAGGAGCAATTCGTTTGGTCCCATTGTCAGCGAAGAAGCTTCCGAACGCGCCGCGCTTCATTGAGATAGCCGGACCACAATTCAGCGTTCTGTTGATCTTGAAGGTTCAAGCGCCTCCGGCTGCAGTCGAGGACGGCAGAATACCACCGCCGCAGGCGCGAGTGCTTTTGCCGGTCTTCCCATTGGATTCGCTCGACGCGAACGACCGGAACACCCGGCGCGCATCGAATCACCCTCATGGTCGTACGGTCGCTATGGACCGGATCCACCGGGATCGCCCAAGTTGGCTCGAACGGCACGAGCCCCGACCACACCGGACCAAATCGCTGGGGGCACTCGAAAAACTGGCCCGGCCGGGACCCCAACAAAAGCCGATTAGTCATTGGCGTTGACGTCAACCGTTCGCCGTTCCGCATCTCGGCCACGGCGAGCACACCCACAATCCCTGCTCTGGTTTGCCGGTGGGCCTCAGCCCGCGACCAATTCTCTGGCGCTTCGGAAACAGCATAGCTGATCGACTTGCCGGCGCAGCGCACGAGATGCGAACCCACGGCGTCATATCCATTCACCGTGAACGAGCCATCGACTTGGGGAATCGCCGCCGTTTCGTCGATCCATATCGCCTCCCCTGGAGGCAATTCGCCAGCGACATGGATCGAGGGAGGAAATCCGGCCAGCCATTCGCTGCCACGGAGCCAAAGCCCTCCATCTAGGGAAATCTCAATTCCGAAAGGCGGGCGCAGCAGATTCTCAAGGTCTTCTCCCTCGACTGGGGCAATTGCGCGTTCCGCCACGAAAGGTCCGAACGCGGTCCAGCCATCGATGCCGCTGGCGTTCTCCAAGGGCTGTCTCTCGACGGGCGCGGCGCCGGCTAGGATCGAACTCGCACGTTGCGCCCAGGCGTCGCTCACCAGCACGAACTGCCTTTCGCCCAAGGCGAGGCGCGTCCTATTGACCCAGCCCAAGCCTAGCTCGTGGCCAAAGATGTAGAATGGTCGCCCTCCGCTGAGAACCCAGGCCCCGGCGGCGTTCGGTATGGGAACCGATAGGCCGCGAGACAGGACTGCCGTCGCGGCGGGAAGCGGCGGACCTTCATACCATGCCAGATCGCAAGGCTCCAAGCGGGCGGACCTATCTTCGATGCCAATTTCAAAGAAGTCCGGCCCCCCGGACGGGCGGGCAAACAGCATTGAGAATTCGTACCGACCGCTTCGTTCGATGCGGGCACGAATCCTTACTTCCAAGGTGGCCGCTAGAGTTCCGCCGGCAGGCTCCTTTTCGGGTCGATTCGGGCGATCGGCAGGACGGTGGACCTTCTGCCGGGGCTTGGGAGCGCGATATTGGGGAATCCGCTCCGAGCTGCCCTGGCCGTTGTCGGCTTCCGGCGGGCGCACCTCGCCGGTTCCGGACGGATCGCTCGGTTCAGTGTTGCCATTACCAATCTCTGGCAAAGGAGCCGGAGCTTCGAATTCCGCCGATGCCTTTCCAGCTGCTTCTGTTTCCGGTTCCCCTGAGGGCGTCCCGGACGGTGTCTGGACGGGCTCCTTGGCTGGATCCTCAGAGTCCTCTCTCGCCGATGCGTCCCTGCAGTTTGGGGTATTTTCTGAGGGCAGGGTTTCGCCCAAACTCTCGTCCGGAGGGAGGAGCCGGTCTTTTTCAGTCGGCGTTGGGTATTCGACCGATTGCCGCAAATCCTCGTCGCCGGCCACTTCTGCGCTAGGCATCGCGCCGGGGAAATCGCACGGGACCTCGTGGGACTCGCGGCGATCTGGCGCTGGTTCCGCCGAGGACGGCCCCTGCTCCTCTTCCGGGACTGGCGGGGAAGCGGCGCTTGGAATTTCCGCCTGGGGTGGCTGAGGCGGAGCTGGATCCGGCTCAACTTCGGCTCCTCTCGCGGTGGGCATCTGGTCGCGGCTCCCAGTCAAGGCCTTCTGCGGTATAGGAGCATCTTCCTGCTGTCTCCCGCGTTCGGCTGTGAAATCTCCCCGGTCGTTGCCCGCCGCCTCCAAGGCTCCGCGGCCCGCCAGACCTGCTTCGGCGGCTGGCCTTTTTCGGCTCCATTGCCGGAATAGGATGAACGCTGCCCCGACGGCGGCGACCACCAGAATACCGGCGAATGGAAGGACGTTCACGCGGCGGTAGGCCGGCCGGCCAGACGAACAGATTTCGCCAGCCTGGTGAGCGGTTCGTGCGTTCCAGATTTAAGGGCATGGGCGCACTCGGCGGCCAAGGGGCATTCCTCACAGGACGGCCCAATCGCGGTGCAATGGGCGGCGCAAAGGTCCAGGATGGCCAAGTTGAACTCTCGTGCGCCGCTGGCGGGTACGAGCGCGCCCGCGATGGCCAGAAGAGAGCGATTCCGGGCTGGATTCTTGGTCTTCGGGTTGGACAGGCCGAAATACCGGCAGAGAAATCGCGCCACGTTGGTATCGACCACCCCCACCGCCCGGCCGAAAGCAAAAGCTTGCACTGCCCGCGCCGCGTAGTCGCCGACACTGGGCAACGAAAGGAGGTTTCCGAGGTCGCGCGGTACCTGTCCGTCGTGACGCCGCCGGATCGCCTTGGCCAGCCGCACCAGTTCCCCTGCGCGATAATGTGGACCCAGCGGCTTGATGATCTGCCTCACCGCTTTGACGGACGCACGCGCAAGTGCCCCGCAATCGGGATATCGGGCGAGCAGTTCCCGATAGGCGGCAACAACGGACGCCGTAGCCGATGTTTGCTGCAACAGTTTTTCCGCGACAAGGATTTGGAACGGATCAAGCGTATCCCGCCACGGAAAACGCCGCTGGTGAGTCTTAAACCATCCCAGAAGCCTCCTGTGCAACGCTGCCAACGGTTCGTAAAGCTGGGCCTTGATCGCGCGGGCAACAGCAGCCGCAAGCGGCGGAGGGACGGCGTTGGACACCTGAGAAATCTGGTCACTCAAGGTTCCGCGCAGCACATAGGTGGTCGGAAAACCCTGCAATAGCATCGCTTCCAACACGCTTAAGCGGCGATCGCCTTCCGGATGCAGATGAATCTCCCTATGTCCATAGGCGACCGTCCGGCTCGGCTGGTCCCAATCCAGGGAACGAAACGATCGCCCATCGGCCGCACGCGTTCCAGGTGAACGGAACTTACTGGACTTCGGCTGCATCGTCCAATGGTTCGGATGGTGGGGGATCTTGTCCGCCGCCAAGCCTCGTTCGAAAAACTTGGGACGCGGTAGGCCGGTGATGGCATCTCGCACAGTCCGGACAATCTCAGGATGGCCCAAGGGGAACTCGAACTTGATCCAGGGAAACTTCCGGCGGTTGATTCCGACCAACACCAGCCGGTGCCTTCGTTGGGGCACGCCGAATGCACTGGCATTCATTTCCGCAGCTGAGATGTTGAACCCCGCTTGATCGAGAGCCGAAAGAATCCGCCGGTATTTCCGGCGATGCCTTCTGTCGCGGATCCCGGTGACGTTCTCGAAGACGAAAAAATCGAGATCGAGCTGGAAGTTCAGAATATTGAGCAGCCGCGCATAATGGTAGCCCAGAGCTCCCCGGCGGTCGTGCCGATGCTTGCGCACGTTCCCGATCGAGAACGACTGGCACGGCGGCCCGCCGATCAGCCCGCGGATCGGCCTGCCCGGAGCTCGCTCGTCGATGAGTCTGAGAAATTCCGCATCGCCGAGCCGTTTCAGATCCTGTCGGACCGCCGCTTTCGCGGGATCGTTTTCGTTATAACTGTCGACGGCCGCCTGGGATTCGTCGAGAGCCAGCACCGCCCCGAAGCCCTCCTGGCGGAAACCAATGTCAAGTCCGCCGGCGCCCGAGAAAAGGCTCACGACGGCCAATGCGGCGACATCCGCAGCGGGCCGGACCTGCGAAGGGGAGGGGTTGCTGGGGCTGGAGGTGGATTCGATCACTATATTGCACGATGCAATGCCGGCCGAGGTTCGATGTCACGCCCGCAGAGCGTTCAGCCTTAGGGAGTACGCGTGCATCGCCCGTGCCGCAAGGTGATCGTTCCGGCGCAAGGTTCGTAAATTCGGTCAATCTCCCCGGAGCTTATGGTGCGGAACAGGCCGAAGGCGCGGAGCCGCGCCCGGGGATAGGCCTCCTTGAGCCGGGAAACCGAGGCGATGGTCATGCTTCCCGTCGTGATAACGTCATCCACAACCAAGATAGAACCGGAGGAGAGCAGCTCCTTTTCCACCCGAAGGGAATCATAATGGTCCTTCGCGGTCGGACGATCGCCCGGGGCGGCGGTCGCGGCCTTCTCGACCGCGTAGGCCCGGCGCAACAGAAGACAGCAGTCCGAGCCGAATCCCTGGCGAAGCAGCTCCTCGCAGATGAGTTTGGTCGGGTACAAGCTTCCGGCCTTGACCGGCGAACTGCGTGGTGCGGGAACGAGCATTGGGCCGTCCGCAAAGAAGTCCTCCATATCGGATCCGGCAATCTTCTCGCGGAGCCGGCTGACCAAGCGGTCGATGATCCGCACGCTTTGCCCTCCCAGTAACAGAAAGCCGTCCCGCTTTGCCGCCAGGCAAATCGACTTCGAAGTCACAGAGCGCGAGTCGGTGCCGCGCGGCGAATATTGCGCCAGGGCGCCGAACTCGATTTCAGACAATAATGGCATCGCCGGTCATTTCACCAACCGGCAACGCTTGTAGGAAGGCGGAGAGGTTTCTGTCGGAAAGAACCTGCGCCCCATAGTTCAGCATTTCTTTCGGCCAATGAAGCCTGGGATTTTGTACGACTGACTCCATTAGGAACAACATTCTGCCAAGCCGGAGTGTTTCCCAACCTTGAGAAAGAGCACCGCTGGTTTCGCCCGCCTCGACGATCACCGAGGCACAGACGATCAGCGCCATTGTGGCGTTCCGCATGGGAAAATTCTGGCGCCGGATTGGATAGCCTGCAGGAAACTGGGAAACGACGGCGTGCTGCTCCATCAGCTGATGCTGGAGTTCCGCGTTCGATTTCGGGTAAACCTCGTCGAGTGGTGTCCCGATCACGGCGACGGTCCGGCCCTTGGCTTCGATGGCTGCCCGGTGCGCCGCCGTATCCACGCCTTCGGCAAGTCCGCTCACGATGATAGCGCCGTGCTCGACCAGCTTGCGAACCACCTTCTCGGCTCGTTTGATCCCCTCAGGAGAAACCCTGCGCGAACCAACCACTGAAACCCGCGGCTGAACACGAAACAGGGCAGGATCGCCCGCGACGAACAAGCTCTTCGGGCTGCGCCGCTTTTCGAGATCATTCAGCGGCCCGAGCAATTCTTCGGGAGTGAATTCGCGGAACATTGTGTGAATTTCAGCCATATACGGACGATCGCCGGGTGGAGTCAACGAACCGTCTGTTTGAAAAGGGAGAGGCCCGCCAGCGTCTGGTCATGTCGATTTGATCAAGTTTGCCTACGCTGCATATCTGCGCAATACACCGACCACGACGCCCTGCGACTCCAGCCGTAGCGGCGCGATATCGGGATATTTGGGATTGGCCGCCCGCAGGTATGTGCGGCCGCCCTCACGAACCAAGTACTTGAGGGTCGTCTCGTTCTCGTCGATAAGCGCGGCGATGATATCGCCCGATCGCGGCTCGCGGCGATCCAGGGCGACCAAATCGCCGTCGAATATTCTCGCCCCCTCCATCGAATCTCCTGTTACCCGCAGAAACCAAAATCCGTTCGAACCGGCCGAGCGGGCACCGAAGGTCGCTGGATCGATGGCGATCATCTCCTCTGGAGCCTGCTCCCGCATCGCCGGCACGCCGGCCGGAATGCTCCCATAGACGGGAACCGGCGGGGCCTCGCGCAACTCGCTACTTCGAACTCCCCACCTGCCGTCGGAAAGTTTTTCCAAATACCCCTTTTTCGCGATCGCGAGCAAGTGGCCGCCGACGGTCGCTTGGTTGACCTTGAACCGCCGCCCCATCTGCCTGGTCGACGGTGGCGTTCCTTCGCTTCGCTGATGCGCGACTACGAAATCGAGAATCCGTCTTTGGCGTTCGGTCAGAGTACCATTCATTCGTATGGCATACAGTTGATGGGTATATGCGAGCCAGTCAAGCCGTCATCGGGAAACGACCACACCTATTTCATGCTATGCAAGTTCAACCGCTGCTGTAACTTGTACATTGCCTAGCAATTTAAGCCGGTTCACCGGAGGGGCCATCCCTTGAGCCACTCAACCTTCTTAGGGTGCAGATCTCCATTTCACCGCAGAGGGCTCAGGACTCAGTCCTCCTCAAAATAGTCGCCATCTATTTTCTTGAGATCATATTTCGTTGCCGTTGAGACACCTAAACCATGGTCGATCATAAGATTGGCAAGGGAGGTGCCGTCAATCAGCACGACCTTCGGATCGATAGTTTCGACATAGTGCTTCGCATCTTCCGTGAACCGGCCAGTCGTGATGAATACGCCCTTCTTCGCTCGTTTACCATGCAACGCCCCCACGAACTTCTGAAGCTCCGGTCGGCCGATGGCGGAGATCCATCGTTTCGCCTGCAAATAGATAACGTCCAGTCCCAGTTTGTCCTCGTTGATGATTCCGTCGATGCCCTCGTCGCCGCTTTGGCCTATCGCTTTTCCAGCATCAGCACGTGATCCCCCATATCCGAGGGCAAGCATTAGATCGACCACTAGATTCTCGAAAAACTTCGGCGAGTTATTGGAAATCTTGTCCATTAACTCCGAAGCAAGGCTGTCCCTTATGCTATTGTAGGCTTCCTGAAGGATTTCTTCGGGAGTCTGATCGGATTCTTTTCTTCCTACCTGCACATCCTCTGCCTGCGAAGTTCCGCGAGGGGAGTGAAAGGCGACGAATTCGGGAAATTGGCTAAGGACCTTGTTATCAATTCTCCCTTCGTTTTCGGTAAGCAACTTCTGACCCCGCGCAGTTATCTTAAACCAGCTCCGTCTCGGCACTTCAATGGCGCCCGCCTGCTTCAAGAAACTCTTTGCCCACGCGACTCTATTATCAAACTTGGTCTGTCCGCCGCTAGGAATTCGTTCATCTAGATCTTCCTTGGAAATCCCCATTGAAACAGCCAGGGCGTTCCTGGCATCTGGCATCGTCCTTTCGTTACCGTCGGAAAGAAATTCTAACAGCGGCCGGAAGAAAGACTGAAAATCGGGTACCGCCATCGTGGCTGCACGCTCCTATCGATTGAAATTGGACGCAATTTCAAAGTCCTCAGCACTCTCGTTAGAGTGTTGGACCGCTGACGGGTTTCACCATTCTTGTCGACGCTCTCTAGGCGAACCTTGCAATCTGTGACTCCTTGCGAGGGTGAATCATTCCTCACAAGCAACGCATGTCATGGGTAGGATGAGTCGGAGTTCAATCCGTCTACCGCATAGAAAGACGTAAAATGGACCATTACACTGGGTCTACGATTTCTTGTGTGATCCGAAATCATCTGAAATTATGGCTCAGTCCAGAGCTGTATGTACGCCCAACGAAAGACATTATATCAGCGGATCGAAGCCGAGCGTAAATCGAAAGTACTTCTATATGTGACCGGTGATCGCCCTGGTTTGGAAACGCAAATCCACCAGGAGGTTCTCGATTACTTCGCCGATCACTTGGATACGTTTGGGCTGCCCGACAAAATTTCCCTTGTGATTCATAGCCGTGGCGGTGCCACGCTCGCTGGATGGAGTATCGCGAACATGATTCGCCAGTTTTGTAAGCAGTTTGAGGTGATCGTTCCGGCAAAGGCCCACAGCACCGCCACGCTAATTGCGCTGGCCGCTGAGACGATACTGATGACCAAGCAGGCTACGCTCGGCCCTATCGACCCGAGTACCAACGGCCCTTTGAACCCCCAAGTGCCGGGAGGCGCACCCAATGCCCGTCTGCCTGTCAGTGTCGAGGAGGTGATTGGATATTTGGAGCTGGCTAAGAAGCAGGCGGACTTAAAGGGGAAGGGCGCCTTAGGCACCGCGTTTCTGAAGCTTGCCGATCAAGTGCATCCAATAGCGCTAGGAAACGTCTATAGAGCTAGAACCCAAATCAGGATGTTGGCCAAACGCCTATTGAGCAATCACATGAAGGATAGCCGAGACATCGAAAGGATTGTGTCATTTATCTGCAGTGAGTCAGGAAGTCACGACTACGCAATTTTCCGTCGCGAGGCGAAAGAAGAGTTAAAGTTACCCATAGAAAAGCCGACTCAAGAGGTATACGATAACGTCATCAAACCTCTCTATCTGGATATTCGTGATGAACTTAAACTTAACGAGCGTTTCGATCCCAGTCTCTTTCTGGGCAATCAACCCCAAGCTCCATATTCTTTCCCGCGAGGTCTCATTGAGAGCATCAGTGGAGGTAGGCATGTTTTTACGACAGAAGGTACGTTGAGCAAGAAAACCGCGACGACGCCCGTCGGCGTCGTAGTAACTGGATTCGAAGACCAAAAAACGTTTGAAGGCTGGAAGTACAAATCCCCGAATGATCCCTAATCTAAAATTCCCGGTGTCCAATTCGGCCGCCTACGTTAACTACGTTGATGGAATGTCGTCGTCCGCTCCGGAAATGGTGACGAGTTCCTCAGACCCGCAATCAACGATAGAATCGTTCAGGCCGATACTGAAGGAAGTCTCGGTAGAGGAGTTTTTCGGGCTCGTCGGCAACGGCGATTCCAAAGGGATTTAGGCCGCAGGGCGTTGATCTGCTGGCTGATTTGAGTTCGGGGAAATCCCGAACTAGGACATGACCTGCCCCCAAGTTCTGTCCGGTTTCTAATGAGAGTCCGGGCTGGGTGATGGAGGTTGTGGGTTCAGTGTTTTGGAGGCAAGTAAGTGGTTGATGCTGATCAGGGACCCCCCATGGGGGGTCCGCGCGGCCTGAGCCGCCTATTCTGCCGGCGTGAGGCCACCAAGTGATCCTGGGCCTCAATGGTCATCAATCCGCCAGCCTCCCACGAGGAGGCGTCATACACGACGATGACGTTGAAAATTTTGGTGAATGAGCCACCGCTGGGTCTAACGGTCAACGTCGTGCTGAACGGGTGACGCGCAATGAGCCAGTCAGCTCGCACATAGGCGG
>Ga0302326_10007497_pt1 | contig 24235 bp, 22 predicted proteins | sample Palsa_T0_3_FD_202264 | JGI IMG/M metagenome (GOLD analysis project Ga0302326, IMG submission 202264) | Peat permafrost microbial communities from Stordalen Mire near Abisko, Sweden - Palsa_T0_3 | ecosystem: Environmental > Terrestrial > Soil > Palsa > Peat permafrost | place: Sweden: Abisko... | reverse complement strand
CGCACCAAGGCACCAATGTAAATGCAACCCAAGTCCCGGAGGCCACGTAGTAGCCCCAGGAAGACGAAACACCGGTTCGCTCCAGCAAACTCCTGCCCAAAGCTAACTCGTAAGGCACGAGAATGGCCGAGACGCCGATGAGCAATTCCGTCAGCGCATAGAAGTTCAGGGCTGAACGTTTGAGTTGCTCTCCGTATTTTCGGACCAAGTGTCCGCTACCCCACGCACCCAGTCCCAGGCCGGCCATGAACACAGACAGCACAATCGAGACCAGCGCGCTGGTGACGCCGAAGTCGGCCATGGCCAAACGAAGCCAGATGATTTCGTACAGAATGCTGCAAAATCCGGAAACGCAAAAAAAAAGAAAGAGCCAAAGCATGAAAGAACCCCTTACCTGCGTGAGCGAAACGCGGAACGCTAACTGTAGCCGAAGTCTGAAGAAAATTGGTAGTAGCGCAGTTCGAAAAAGACTCGTATCAGGCTATGCACTAAACCGAGATTGATTTTGCGGGACTTACGGTGCGGCTGAAAGCCGCACCCTTTCAAAACTGCTCGAATCGAACTTTCAAATCTAGAAGAAATCGATAGCCTTCACATCGCCGACATAGCCGACGATATTGATCGAACCCTCAGGCACGTAGTCGTTGATCAGCAGGGTGTCGAAGTTCGTGTCGTAGACGCGGAGGTTGCCGCCCTCGGCCACATATTCGATCTCGCGGGTGGTGAAGCTTTGCAGGCCATCTACGTTACCGTTGTCGGGAGGAAAGATCATCGAGTTATTAGTGGTGTTGTAAATCGATAGGCAACCGCGCACTTCTCCCACCGGATTGCCGGCGTTGCCGACGTTGGTGCAATTGTAGGATCCGACGAAGAGCTGGCCGTTGACGCTCATGTCGATGCGGTCGTGGTAGCCGTCAGGAATAGCGATTTCCGTGGCGGGACTATTGAAGTAGGGGTCGGTCATCGTATTGAGATTGACGATGTCGAGTGTGCCGCAATATTGCGCGGCGGTGGGAGCGGCGGTCGTGATCGAAGTGCAGAGCGGTCCCGTGGGCGAGCCGTTTCCGGCCACGTAGAGGCTCGATCCGCTCAAGAATGCGATCGTGGCTCCGTTGACGGGAATGGGCGTGCCGGCCGTGAGCGAACCCAGGTCCAGGGTCTGGACGCTGGCCTGCACGCCGCCACACTCCGCGCCGCAATTCAGAATGTAGGCTGTAGTCCCGCTGATGACGGCGTTGACCGGCCGGTCAAAGCCGGGAACGATAGCGCAGACCGAGTTGGGAGTGTTGCTGAGACAGCTGGTATCAACCGGCGGCGACACATTGCCGGGAAAGAGCACGGTGACGGAGTTCGAATCGCTGCTGAAGACGAGCAGTTCTGTGCCTACGGAGTTGGAGACGACGGTTTGGGCACTGGTCACGGCGATCGTGGCAATGAGGCCGCCGGAGGAGAGATTCATCTCTTCGACAGCTCCGGTGAACGAGAAGCCATCGACCGAGGCGGCGGGCACCGCGGCGTAGCCGGTCGGACTGGAGGTGGGAACAACCATGCTCGATGTCAATCCGGGCAGTTGCACGTGTCCCATACCCGTTGCATTCACTGTGTTTATTCCGTAGACGGTGTTACTGCTGGCGTCGAATGCGGCCAGAACGTTGCGGGTGGGCGAAATCGCCATCAGGCTGGGCGAACTGCCGGCGCTGACGCCGCTGCCCCGGGAAAAAGTGTCGTTATAGCCGTTGACAACGACCAGGCCGCCGATGGAACCTGCCGAGGTCGCGCCTTGCGACGCCATGACGCGCTCTGGAAGCTGCGCGGGATTCTTCGATGTGTTGGATCCACCGCAGGAAATCAGGCCGAGGCTGGCGCACACGCCGAGAGCAAGAACGAGGACGCGTCTGTTCAAACCGAAGGCTCCTAACGACATGAAAAATGAAGATTTAAGTGTGAAATCGTGGATTATAACAGACCGCAATCGATGCTGAATGCTTAGCTTTACGCTGAAAGCGGCTAAACAAGCTTGGTTTAAAGAGTCGCTTCTACACGGCATCCCCAGCGGCTGAAGCCGGAATTTTTCTTGCGTACTTTACAGCGCGGCTGAAGCCGTGCCCTTTCAAAACAACTTAAGCAATATCAAGTCGAACGATCCAACGGTCAGAGCGCGAGATGCACGACTCGCGCTTCATCCTGTATTCTCAAAACATATATGGCTTCTGACTTCCTGGCCCGGATCAAGAGCTCCCCAATTCTCTGCGACGGCGCGATGGGGACGTTGCTTTATTCCAAGGGCATCTTTATCAACCGTTCGTACGACGAACTGAATCTGTCTCAGCCCGACCTGATTCGCGGGGTTCACCACGAATATCTTCAGGCCGGGGCGGAGATTATTGAAACCAACACTTTTGGGGCCAATTCTTTCCGTCTAGCCCGGCACAGCCTGGCCGACAAAGTGGACGACATCAACCGCGCAGGAGTACGCCTGGCTCGCGAGGCGGCTAAGAGCTTCGATGTGTGGGTTGCGGCATCGGTTGGCCCGTTGGGAACCAGAATCGAACCGCTGGGCAAGACGTCGTTTCAGGAAGCTCGGGATGCGTTTCGGCAGCAGATTCAGGCACTGGTCGACAGTGGCGTCGATCTCATCATGCTGGAGACGTTCGGCTACCTGGAAGAAATCCATCAGGCGATGCTGGCGATAAAGGATGTGAGCCCATCGATACCGATTGTGGCGCAGGTGACCATTGACGAAGACGGCAATGCACTGGACGGCGCCGACCCAGCGACATTCGTGCCGAAGCTGGCCGAATGGGGTGCGGACGTGATTGGGTGCAATTGCAGTGTGGGCCCGGTGGCGATGCTGGAGGCTATGGAGCGTGTGCGCGCGGCGACGAGCCTTCCGCTGGCGGCCCAGCCCAACGCCGGCATTCCCCGATCGGTTGAGGGCAGGAATATTTATCTATGCTCGCCGGAGTACATGGCCAGCTATGCCCGGAAGTTTGTGGCTGCGGGCGTCCGACTGGTGGGAGGGTGCTGCGGAACCACTCCGGAGCATATCCGGGTCATGAAGTCGGCTCTGCGGGTGGGAGAAGCCCGGGGAAAGGCTGTGGCGGCACATCTGGCTGGTGGTCAGTCCGCCCCCAAAGCCGTGCCAGCGGTGGAACTGAAGAACCGTTCCCTGCTCGGAGCCAAGCTGGCGAAGGGCGAGTTTGTGACGATGGTCGAGATCGTGCCGCCCAAGGGCACCGACATTTCGAAAGAGGTCGAGGGCGCTCGTTTTCTGAAATCGGTGGGCGTGGACGCGGTCAATATTCCGGATAGTCCGCGGGCTTCGGCTCGGATGAGTAACCAGGCTTTGTCGCTGCTGATTCAACGAGATGTGGGGATCGAGGCGATCCTGCACTACACTTGCCGCGACCGCAATGTGCTGGGCATACAGAGCGATTTGCTGGGGGCGGCTGCGGTTGGAATTCGCAATCTGATCTGCATTACCGGCGATCCGCCGAAGATGGGAAATTACCCCGATGCAACCGCGGTTTTTGACGTGGATGCGATTGGGCTGGTGAATATTGTTCATAACCTGAATCGCGGGCTTGATCTTGGCAGCAATCCTATCGGCGCGGGGACCGGCTTCGTGATCGGCGTGGGGGCGAATCCTGGTCTGACCGATTTGGATGAGGAGGTGCGGCGCTTTGAATACAAAGTGCAGGCCGGAGCGGAATATGCGGTAACGCAGCCGGTGTTCGACATGCGATTGTTGGAGAACTTCGTGAAGCGCATCGAGCAGTTCAGGATTCCGGTGGTCGCCGGGATATGGCCTTTGTTGAGCGTGCGGAATGCCGAATTCATGAAGAACGAGTTGAGGGTTTCGGTGCCTGATTCGATCCTCGATCGGATGGCCCGCGCGCAAACCCCCGAAGCGGCAAGAAGTGAGGGCGTCGCGATTGCGCGGGAGATGCTGATTGCGGTGCGGCAGACGGTGCAGGGGGCGCAGATCAGCGCTCCGATGGGGAAATATAACCTGGCGGTAGATGTGCTGGAGGCGCTAGGTTAGGCGAGATCTTTCTCGCCGATTCTTGCGCTGATTCGAATCCTTGTCATCCGATCCTGAGCGCGGCCAGGGGATCGATTCCAGAGGCGCGGCGCGCGGGAATGTAACCCGCAGCTAGGGCCACGACTACAAACAGGATGGCGACTCCAACAAACGTCAACGGATCGGTGGCGCTGACCTGAAATAACAAGTCTCCCATCAGTCGGGTGAGAGCGAAGGCTCCGCCGACGCCGAGACCCTACCGCAGGCTGTCGAAGAATCTAGTCTCGCTCATTGGCGGCACTTTCCCACGCGGTGCTCACAAGCTCCCGCGCCGTTTTGCAACTGTACGATGGTCCGATCGCTCGATTCAAGACTCTTTTCCCGGAGGCGGACGATAGCTTCATTTTTTCGATTCATCTGACAAAAAAAGACTGGACTATTCTTTCCAATAGTTGCATTACAATAGGAGACGGAGCGAAATCCCGTTGGCTAAGTTCGAAGAGTGTCTCCAGCGACTGGAGAAAATTGTGCAGGAGCTGGAAAAGGGGGAGGTCCCTTTGGAGAAGTCCCTGACACTGTTCGAAGAAGGGATGCAGCTTTCGTCGGCCTGCCGCAAAGAGTTGGAGCAGGCTGAAGGAAAAGTAGAAATCCTGCTTAAGAAGAACGGAAAGCTTCAGGCCGAACCATTCGAGCCGTTGGCTGAGAAGGCGCCCGCGCACCGGTGAGGGTCGGATCCTAAGGTACAAGTTCGAGAGTTAAGTAAATCATAGATTTCTGTGGAGTTCTGGTGTTCCAGCCCGGCCCGCAGCCCAAGTCGGACGTCGTCCGCTAACGACGGCCGCAGTAGACGACGGTTGAAAGATCGGGGGAATTATGCTTCAGAGTGTGGTTCTACTGGAGAAAGACAGCGACGTTGCTCGTTCCCTGGCCGGCTGGCTCTGCCCTCACTTCGCGGTGCATGTTACGGCATCGCGTGAGGAAATGCGGGAAACGGTGGCACAGAACCATCCCGAAGCCGTAGTTCTCAATATTGAGCACTGGCGGCTAAGCGACGTTCAGAGTCTGCGCCGGGATTTCCCCGAGCTTCCGATCGTCTGCACTCACCGTGTTCCCGATGAGGAAATGTGGATGGCGGCTCTGGAAGCCGGCGCCAGCGACGTTTGCCCCTCCGATGATGCAGGCAACGTACTGGCCTCCGTGTTGCGCAGCCGCGCGCTCGCTCGCGGCGCTGCGGCGTAAGATTTTCTGGGAGATGGCTCGCTTTTGTCTGGGCTCATCCCCCGGCGGCTGAAGCCGGGATTTATTTTGCGGGAAGTACGGTGCGGCTGGAAGCCGCACCCTTTCAAAACATGACTCGATCGGAGTTTTTCCGCAACCTCTTTAACCGTGCCCTTTCGAAGCGATACCGAACTAATCAAAGCCGTACAGAAACCCAATCCCCAATTTTGAGGCGCCGATTCCGGCGCTCTGATTCCGCCTTGTTATACTCACTGCTTCATGTTGCAGGAGACTCTCGAACAAGGGCAGCGGCTGACTGACGCTGCCCTCGACCGCCTGATTCCGCTTGAGACCGAGCATCCGGTCTCCATTCACAAGGCAATGCGCCACAGTGTGTTTGCCGGCGGCAAGCGCCTTCGGCCAGTGCTCTGCATTGAGGCGGGGCGGATGGTCGCAGGGCATCTCCCAGCCGGGATCGAAGAGCTAGGCGCGGCGCTGGAGATGCTCCACACTTATTCGCTGATTCATGACGATCTGCCCGCGCTCGACAATGACGATTTACGGCGCGGCCGCCCCACCTGCCATAAGGTTTTTGGAGAGGCCATCGCCATCCTGGCTGGGGATGCGCTGCAAACCCAGGCCTATGAAGTTCTGGCGAAGTTGAAATGCCCGGCCGAAGCTCGGGTGCGGATTATCGAGACCATCGCCCGGGGCACTGGCACCGTCGACGGCATGATCGGCGGCCAGGTGGTCGACCTGGAGGCGGAGCACACCCAACCGACGGCCGAGATGCTGGAATACATCCATCGCTCAAAGACTGCGGCGCTCATCACGGCGAGCCTGGTGAGTGGCGGGATGTACGCTGGAGCGAGCCACGGCCAAGTGGCCAAGCTGCGGGCTTTCGGCCTGTCGATCGGCCTGGCGTTTCAGATCGTGGATGACGTCCTCGACGTGACTCAGACTTCCGAGCAGCTGGGGAAGACTGCGGGCAAAGATACCGCGTCGGAAAAAGCGACTTATCCGGCGCTGTTTGGAGTGGAGGCATCCGAGCGTAAGGCGGACGCTCTGGTGAGCGAGGCGTTCGCGGAACTGGAAAGTTTCGGCGAGCAGGGTGAAAAGTTGAAGGAGTTAGCGCGGTTTCTGGTGGAGCGGAAGAAGTAGGCGAGGCGTCGGAGTTCCCTGCCGTACTCCGAGGTAACGGTCTCGAACAATGCTCCCCCGTGCTTCACTGCGGTCTCTGTGATAAAAATTAGTTAGCAATTAAGTAAAGGCGATGGAGTTCGCCACAACCGTCTGAGGCTATCCGTTCTTCAGGCTGATAACTCCTACAAAATCTGCGCGTGATTTGTAGGGAGCTCCATCGTGAAAGATTTTCTCGCCATTTCCTTCGCTGCGATTGTAGGCGCCAACCTCCGCTATCTAATTAGCCGTCTTGCTGCCCGAGAGTTCGGCTCTGTCTTCCCGTTCGGAACGCTGGCCATCAACATCGTGGGCAGCTTCATCGTGGGTTTTTTTGTAATCTGGACCACGGAGCGCGTGCTGCTGGATCCGCGCTGGCGGCTGCTCGTCGTGGTCGGCTTTTGCGGCTCGTTCACAACTTTTTCCAGCTATGCGTTCGAGTCAATGGCGTATTTCGAGAAGGGGCAGTGGGGATTGATGTTGGCGAATGTTCTTGGAAACAACCTGCTCTGCCTGGGGGGAGCGCTGGCAGGCATGGCCCTGGCGCGAGGGGTGTGAAGCGACTGCTGAAGTTGCTTCTGGATGTGATCTCTGCGTCTGGACTTTCAATATGACTACACCTCCCACTCTCGAAACCGCGCGGCTTAGGATTCGCCCTTATAGCGAGGCCGACATCGCGGAACTCGTTCCCCTGATCGGTACACGGGAGGTAGCGGCCACAACTTTGCGAATCGCCCACCCTTACACCGAGCAAGATGCGCGTGACTTCCTGCTATTGACCCGGGAGCCGGACAAGTTATGGCTGGCAATCACCCTACGCAGTAATGGCCAGCAGATCGGCGGGGTGGGGCTTCGCATCGACGAGCAGCACCAGAACGCAGAACTTGGCTACTGGCTGGGCGTGCCCTACTGGGGCCAAGGCTATGCGAAGGAGGCGGCGCGGGAAATGTTGCGCTACGGGTTTGACGAACTTCGATTGCACCGCATTTACGCCTCGCATTTCAAACATAATGTTGCCTCGGGCCGCATTCTGGTGAAGCTTGGCATGCGTCACGAGGGCTGCCAGCGCGAGCAGATCCGCAAGTGGGACCGCTTCATTGATCTGGAGCTGTATGGCTTGTTGCGGCAGGACTGGGAGATTTCCGACAAGGACGAGGATGGCGAGTAAAATGTCGAATGGCATGGCTGTTCAAGTTACCCTGTATCTGGGCGAGGCCGACCAGTGGCATCATCGTCCACTGCACATGGAGATTCTGAATTACCTACGCAAGGAGAATGTTTATGCGGCGACCGCGATTCACGCTGTGGCTGGATTCCTTGGGCGACAGCAAGTGGAGACATCGCATCTGGTCGATGCCGGAGGCAAGCTGCCGGTAATCATCATCTTCGTCGATACCGATGAACACGTAAGCCGCGTGCTGCCCACGTTGAAGGAAATGGCGGCGCACCGGTTGATCGTGCGCGAGAACGTGGTGCTGGAGCAGGGGAATCTGGACTGACATGTCCTCCCTTCCCGCGGCCCAACCCCTCGACATCCTGGCTATTGCGGCTCACCGCGATGACGTGGAGCAAACCTGCGGCGGAACGTTGCTAAAAGCAGCGCAGGGCGGGCAGCATACGGGGATCCTCGACCTGACGCAGGGCGAGATGGGGACGCGGGGCAGCGCTGATGATCGCGCTCGCGAGGCTGCGGACGCTGCGAAGATTCTGAAAGTGGGCTGGCGGCGGGCGCTCGACATCCCCGACGGGCGCGTTGAAAATACTTACGAAAACCGGCTGAAGGTGGCCACGGTCATTCGCGAGACGCGGCCTCGGGTGGTGATTCTTCCCTATTGGAAGGGGCGGCATCCGGATCACTACACTGCCTCAGTCCTCGGGTATGAAGCTTGTTTTTTGGCGGGACTGGCGAAGTTGGAATTAGCTCTCAGCTCTCAGCCGTCAGCTGTCAGCCAGACTCAGGTTGTGAAAGAAACGAGTTTGCTTGCTCCTCATCGGCCGTTCAAGATCGTCTACGCGACGCTCTACTACGACATTCGGCCGAGCTTTGTGGTGGACATCGGCGAACAATTCGAGACCAAGTTCGCTTCCATCCTCGCCTACAAAACGCAATTCAGCGATCAGGAGGCGGGCAAGGATCTGTTCCCCGCTCATGATGAGATTCATTCCCGGGTCGAGGCCATGGCGCGTTTTTACGGCATGCTGGGCGGGGTGACTTATGCGGAGCCCTTTCTGCAAAAAGAAGTCGGATTGGTCGAGGATTTGTTGGCCCTTCCCGTCAAGTCCATTTAGCATAATCAAATTGACTGTCCCAGTTACACGATCAAGAGTACGGGGCATTCGTAAAAATTATCATTCGAAAACGATCATTCCTGCGAGAACATTCTTGCAAGATCATGGTCAAGGGGAAATGTAAATATGTCACGCCTTCTGTTGAGCTTTGTCGCCTCTCTGGCAATCGCAACCACCGCTGCGGCGCAGGCGGGAACCTGGAAGATCGATCCCAACCATACGTCGGCGCAATTTGCCGTGCGGCATCTTGGAGTATCGATCGTGCGAGGCGCGTTCACCAAAGTCAGCGGCTCGGCGACTTTCGATCCTGCCGATCCATCAAAGACTACGCTGGAGGCAACGATTGACGCGACGTCGGTCGATACACGCGTGGAGATGCGTGACAACGATCTGCGCAGTCCGAATTTTCTCGAGGTGCAGAAGTATCCGACGATCACATTTCATGCCAAGCGAACGCAAGCATCGGGCTCTGGAAAATTGCAGATTACAGGCGATCTGACCATCCATGGCATTACCAAGGAAGTAGTGCTGGATGTGGACGGGCCTTCGGCGCAAATCAAGGATCCGTGGGGCAACCAGCGCATCGGGGCGTCGGCGTCGACGAAGATTAACCGCAAGGATTTTGGAGTGAACGGGCTACCCGGAGTCGTGGGCGATGACATCACAATTACGATTGACGCGGAGCTGATCCAGCCGCCGGCAAAGTAGCGCGTGTCCTATTTCTTCACAGCCACAGCCAGTCCGTCCCGGATAGGCAACAGAGTGGTGTAGAACTCCTTCGTGTCATAGAGCTTGCGATTGAATTCGAGGATGGCCTTGGTCCGCGCATCTGCCGGGTTCTTTTCGGCGACGCGACCGCTCCACAAAACGTTGTCGGTGATAAACAGTCCTCCCTGACGCAGTCGCGGCGCGACCAGCCGAAGCACGCGCGGATAATCTTCTTTGTCGACGTCGTTGAAGATGATGTCGAACTCCTGCTTCTGCTCGGAAAGAAATTCCAGCGCGTCGCCGACATGTACGGTGATGCGGTTTGAAACGCCCTCGCGATCGAAATATCCACGGGCGCGTTCGGCGTTCTTGCGGTCGCCATCGGTATAGACGACGCTCCCTCTTTCTCCGACGGCCCGAGCCCACCAGATGGTCGAATAGCCGATGGCGGACCCGAGTTCAAAGACGGTGCGGGCTTTGATCATCACGGCCAACTGTTGCAGCACGCGGGCGACCGCCGGGCCCACGATGGGGATATTGTGGGCGGTGGCATAATCCTCCATCTCGGCCAGCACCTCATCGCGGGGCGGCAGCATGGAGTAGAGATAGTCGTCGACCGGTCCGGCCGTCGTGAAGTTGTAGTGCCGCCAACTGGCGGGCGCCGCTTTTTTCTTGCTTTGGGTCACGAGCTCCTCGCTTTCAGCATTCACCTTTCAGCATTTCGCGTTCTGACCACGCTCATTGCAGCGTAACGCCAGGCTTCATTTCGACGATTTCGAGCCCGGTCACAAGCTTGCGCAATGCTTCAGGTGTTCCTGTCAGTACAGGGAATGTGCCGAAGTGCATTGGGATTACCGTTTTCGGCTTCAGAAGATTGCACGCGTAGGCGGCCTCGCGGGGCGACATTACGAAGTGGTCGCCGATGGGGAGCATGGCAATGTCCGGTGCGTAGAGTTCGCGGATGATCGCCATATCGCCAAAGACGGCCGTATCTCCGGCGTGGTAGAGCTTCACGCCGTTGGAAAATTCGACCACGTAGCCGCAGGCCTCGCCGCCATAGACAATCTGATCTCCGTCGGAAATTCCGCAGGAGTGGTCGGCATGAACCATCGTGACTTTAATGTCGCCAACAGTCTGCGTGCCGCCTTTATTCATGGGAGATGTCTGCTTTGCTCCCTTTTTTCCCATCCAACTGCAAAGTTCGAAGATGCCGACGACCGTGGGATTGTGCTGCTTCGCGATCGCGACTGCGTCACCGATATGGTCGTAGTGGCCGTGGGTGCAGAGCAGAACGTCGACTTTCCTCACTTTCTTTTCGGCTTCGGGGCACTTGGGATTGCCCATGACCCAGGGATCGATGATGATGGTTTTGCCGCCCGGCGTTTCGATGCGGAAAGTGGAGTGGCCCAGCCACGTGAGTTCAATGCCATTTAAATTCATTAGGGGATGATAGCTCCTGGCTCATGTCGGCAGTTCGAACGATCGGCGATTCGAATAATCTGGAACAGGAATGATTGCGCCTGCATTTGACCTCCTAGTTTAATATGAAATCCCATGTCTGAACTTAAGGTGCTGATTTCTCGGGATGAGATCGCAAAGCGTGTCGCCGAATTAGGGTCGCAGATCACGAAAGATTTTTCCGGCCAGTCGATCATTTTGGTAGGCGTGCTCAAGGGCGCGGCCATTTTCCTCTCCGATCTGGCGCGTCATGTCGACCTGGATTCGACATTCGATTTTATCGGCGTCTCCAGTTACGGCAACCGTCCCAGCCCTACGCAGGAACTGAAGAGTGGGTGGGATTCGACGGGCGAAGTGAAGCTCACAAAAGATGTCGACCAGTCGATCAAAGACAAGAACATCATCCTGGTGGAAGACATACTCGACACTGGTCTGACGATGACATATCTGAAGAAAATGCTGCTGGCGCGCCAGCCCCGGTCGCTGAAGGTTGCGGCTTTGCTCGACAAACCCTCGCGCCGTAAACTACCGCTGGAGGGCGATTATGTCGGGTTTAAGATTCCCGACGAATTCGTCGTCGGCTATGGCCTGGATTATGCGGAGAAATACCGCAACCTGCCCGATGTTTGCGTGGTGCCCAGAGAATAAGTTGAGAAGAACGCGGCTGCTATCATAGCGAACGAGTGTCACAACCACCGATGGATTCTGTTATTTCCAAACCGGATCGCCTGCCGGTCGAGTCGCTGCTGCTCGACGTAGCCGATGTACTGGCTACGTCTCTGGATCTGGATACGACCGTTCGCCGGGTCGCTGAAGTGGTACGAAAGGTCATCGATTACCAAATTTTCGCCATCCTGCTGCTCAACGAAAAGACGCAGGAGTTGCGCTTTCGCTTTCAGGTGGGCTATCCGCCGGCATACGCCGAACGAACGCGAATCAAAGTTGGCGAGGGCGTCACCGGACTGTCGGCTCAATCGCGGCAGGCGGTGCTGATTGACGACGTCACCCGCGATCCTCGCTACATCGAGGCGGTTCCGAACGTGCGCTCCGAATTAGCCGTCCCGCTGATCACCAAGAATCGCGTTATCGGCGTGATTGACATTGAAGCGCGGGAGCCCGGTTACTTCACCGAGGAGCACAAGCGGGTGCTCACGCTGGTGGCGTCACGGATGGCCGCAGGAATCGAAAATGCCCAGCTTTATACGCGCACTACCAAGCAGGCTCGAATCCTGTTGTTGTTGAATGAAATTGCGCGCGAGCTGACTTCCATCTTGAACCTGGACGAGTTGCTGGGGCGCATTGCAGACCTAGTGCGGAAGCTGATCGACTACCAGATGTTCAGCATACTGCTGCTCGACTCTTCCGGCGAGAAATTGCAGCATCGCTTTTCTCTGCGCTTTAACCAGAATATTCATCTGAAGCATGAAATTCCTCTGGGGCGTGGGCTGGTGGGCGCGGCGGCTGAGAGCAAGCAGGCGGTGCTCGTGCCCGACGTCAGCAAAGATCCGCGATATATCGAAGCCAACCCTGAGACTCGGTCTGAGCTGGTAGTGCCACTCATCTACAAGGGGAAAGTGGTAGGCGTGCTTGATCTGGAACACACCCGGCGCGGATTCTTCACCGACGATCACCAGAAGACGATGACCACGCTGGCAGCGCAAATCGCCATTGCGGTCGAGAACGCGCGGCTCTATGAAGAAATCGAACGGCAAGAGCGACGACTGGAGCGCGACCTGGCGCTGGCGCGGGAGTTGCAGACACGCCTGCTCCCGCAGACCCGACCGAAACTTTCGCATCTGGATGTGGCGGCGAAGTTCGTTCCGGCTCGCGCGATTGGAGGCGATCTGTATGACTTCATTCCTTATTCCATGTCCCGGCTGGGCATCGTCATCGGCGATGTCAGCGGCAAGGGCGCACCCGCAGCTATTTACGCGGCGCTGGTGAGTGGAATTATTCGGTCGCACGCTCCGATTGAACCGACGCCCTCAGAAATGCTTTCGGCAGTGAATCTTTCGCTGGCAGAGCGGCGGATCGAGGCGCAATTCGTCTCGATTATTTATGCGGTGTGGAATGATGAGTCGCGCACGTTAACGGTCGCGAACTCCGGCTTGCCCCGCCCCATCTTCGTGCATGGCGGGAAAAATGAAGTGATTGAAGCGACCGGCTTGCCGCTCGGCCTGTTCGACGAAGCCGATTATGACGAATTCACATTCCGCATGAAGCCGGGAGACATGTTCGTATTCTTCAGCGATGGCATTCTCGACGCTCGCAACCGCCAGGGGCAACTCTTCGGGCGCGGACGAGTCGAAAAGATTGTTGCCGAATGTGCCGGTAAGTCTGCAGACTGCGTGGTGGAATCGCTGTTCAAGGCCGCCGCCGAGCATTCGGCCGGAGTGGAGACGTTTGACGATCAGACTGTCGTAGCCATCCGCGTACGCGGCGGCGCGCCCGCGTCGCCCAAGTCGAAATGACCCCGCCCCGTCAAACTCCAGTGCGGCCGCCGGGATTTGCTTTTCGGGAAAATAAATCTCTCTTGACGGGTCGCAAAGGCGCGGCCGTTTTGCACTGTGAAAACGTCGCCCTGCCGGAACTCGCCAGAAAGTACGGAACGCCGCTGTATGTTTATTCCTGGGAGATGATTCGCGAGCGTTACGATGCGTTTGACGCAGCCTTTCGCGACATCCCACACGCCATCTGTTACTCCGTTAAAGCTAATTCCAACTTGACTATCCTACGTCTGCTGGCAAGGAAGGGATGCGGCTTCGATGTGGTTTCCGGCGGAGAATTGGAGCGCGTTCTCAAGGCCGATCGAAAGGCTGCGAAGAGGGTTGTATTTTCGGGCGTGGGCAAGACGCGCGCGGAACTAACCGCGGCTCTGAAAGCTGGGATCTTTCTTTTTAACGCCGAGAGCGAGTCGGAACTGGAAGCACTGGCGGAATGCGCCGAACGATTGCGCATTTCTGCGCCGGTGGCGCTCCGAGTGAATCCTGATGTCGCGGCGGAGACTCATCCTTACATTTCGACGGGACTACGCCAGCACAAATTCGGTGTGCCCATCCGCCAGGCGCGTAAGCTTTATGCCAAGGCCGCGGCCGCGCGATATTTGAAGGTACGCGGGGTGAGCGTTCACATCGGCTCGCAGATCACCGACGTTGCCCCTTTCGGCGAAGCAATGGCGCGGGTGTCCGATCTTATTCGTGAACTGCGCGCGGACGGCCACCGCATCGATTCGGTGGATGCGGGCGGAGGGCTGGGGATTACGTATCAGAAGCCACAATCGAAAGAGTTTACAACCAATGTCGAAGCTTATGCCCGGGCGCTGGCCGCGCCGCTGCGCGGTCTCAATGTGCGTCTTCTGCTGGAGCCTGGCCGCTCTATCATTGGTCCTGCTGGTGTTCTGCTAACCACCGTGGTGTATCGCAAGCAGAACGACGGCAAGCGATTTCTGGTGGTCGATGCGGCCATGAACGACCTGATTCGCCCCGCGCTGTATGGTGCGTATCACGAAATTATTCCGGTAAGTCAGAGCGTCAATGCGGCTGCGAAATCAGAGGTTACCGACATTGTTGGTCCGATTTGCGAGACCGGAGATTTTTTCGCCCGCGATCGGGAACTACCGGTAGTCAACGAAGGCGATCTGTTGGCGATTCTCGATGTTGGGGCTTACGGGATGGTGCAGACATCGAACTACAACACGCGGCCGCGACCGGCGGAGGTTTTGGTTTCGGGCAAGTCAGCCAAGGTAATTCGACGGCGCGAGAAAATATCGGACTTGCTGCGCGCGGAGCTGTAAAGTCCCGGCCTGTCACTCTATCTTTCTCCCCACTTCAGCTTGGCGCGTAAGACCTGGAAGAAATCCGATCCGGTGCGGAAAAGATTAACCTGATGCTCTGATTTTCGGCAGTGCACGCGGTCACCATCGCGCAGATCAAGGCCGGGTTGGCCGTCGAGGCTGAGGTAGGCCACTTCCTCTTCAATCCGCAGCAGAATTTCGATTTCGGCAGAGTCCGGCACCACCAGCGCGCGATGGGTAAGGGAATGCGGCGCGACGGGCGTAATCACGAAACCCTTGACGCTCGGCATCAGCACCGGTCCGCCAGCGGATAAGGAATAAGCGGTCGAGCCGGTGGGCGTAGCCACGATCAGGCCATCGGCACGATAGCTCGAAACGAACACCCGGTCGATGTAGAGATCGTAGGTATTCAGGCGGGCCAGCGCGGTCTTGTTCACGACTGCGTCATTGAAAACGTGATAGCTCCCTCGGACTTCGTCTCCGCGCAACAACTGGCACTGCATGAGCGAGCGATGCTCGACGGTCGCGCGACCCTGGGCGATCGCTTCCAACATGGGATAGAGAGACTCGAGCGGAACCTCCGTGAGAAAACCGAGCGAGCCCAGGTTGACGCCTAGCAGTGGTACGTCGATAGGCGCGGTCGCTCGCGCCGCAGACAACAAGGTGCCGTCGCCGCCCAGCACTACCGCGAGATCCAGCCGCCTCGATGCCATTTCCACGCGCGGAACTTCTTCTTGTTCTGGTCCTGAAGTATATTTCGCAGTCTGCTGATCGACGATGATTTTGTAACCGTGATCTTTGAGCCAGGTAATCAAGGCAGGAAGAATCTGACCGACTTCCGGACGATTCGGCCGCGAAATAATCGCCGCAATTTTGGGGACGATTTCCTGGGAAGGCGCTTGCGGAGTGGGCATGGCGATGAAACAAAGATTGTACCGAATTCGGGAGTTTTAACCACAGAAGACACGGAGGACACAGTTAGAAAATGCCGCGGAGTAGAAACTCGCGATTCCCTTCCGCACCGAGGATGGGCGACTCGATGGAGTCCGTCTCTTTGGCGCCAAGATTTCTCAGCGCCGCTCTTACTTTTTCTACCGCGCCGAGTTGCGCCGCTTCGTTGCGGACGATGCCTCCTTTGCCTACGTTTTCCCTGCCGGCTTCAAACTGAGGTTTGACAAGGACTACGATTTGCCTTCCTGAGCGTTGTTCAGTCAAGTCTGGAAAAGCAGCTTCGATGACAGCGGGAAGAACCAGGGTCGCAGAGATGAAGGAAACGTCCATCACAATGAGATCGACCGTCTTCGCGAGCGCATCGCGGGTGAGATAACGGGCATTGGTCTTTTCCAGCAGGCGCACGCGCGCATCCTGACGGAGCTTAAAGTCCATTTGGCCGTAACCGGTGTCAACTGCAACCACGCTGGCGGCGCCACGTTGAAGCAGACAGTCGGTGAAACCTCCGGTGGAAGCGCCCACGTCGAGGCAGACTTTATCCTGAGCTTCTATCTTCCAGTGTTCGAGGGCGTGTTCAAGTTTCAGTCCGCCGCGGCTGACAAATTTCAAGTCTTCACCGAGCAGACGTATCGTGCAATCTTCGATAACTTGTGCGCCGGCTTTCTCCAGCTTCTGGTCGTCCACCAGAACTTTGCCGGCAATGATGAGAGCTTGGGCGCGCTCACGCGATGCGTCCAGGCCGCGGTCCACAAGAAGTTTGTCGAGTCTTAGCTTCACGTGAAACTCTGGCAAACGAAACTCGGTACGATCGCGAGTACCACCAAAGTGCCAGCACCCGCACCAGTGCAAAGTGCTGAACCAACTCCCGGAGAATCACTTACGGAGATTGAGTGCCGCTTTTCCACAAGATTTTCCACGAAAATGTTGAAAACTTCGAGGGGATTGCGCTCACCACCCGAATAAATACCAGATTCACCTGATTCCAAAAAACTAAAGCCGCCCGAACGCCCGGGCGGCCTTGTAAAGTTCCTTTTCAGCAATTATCCCGCAACTTCTTCCAGAAGTTTCTGATCGATGTCGAAGTTGGAGTGCACGTTCTGTACGTCGTCCTGGTCCTCGAGGGCTTCCATCAAACGGATCATCGTATTGGCGGCCGCGCCTTCCAGCTTGATGTAATTCTGCGGAATCATGGCGACGCCGGCAGAAGCGGGCTCGATCCCGGCTTTCTTTACCGCTTCCAGCACCGTTTCGTAGGCGGAGGTCTCAGTCAGGATCTCCCAGTTCTCGCCATCGTCGTTCAAGTCTTCGCCGCCGTTTTCGAGAACGATGTTCATCAAGTCGTCCTCTTTGGCAGCGCTCTTCGGAATGATGATGTCGCCCTTCTTGTGGAACATCCAGGAGACGGCTCCGGCTTCGGCCATGTTGCCGCCGTTCTTGCCGAAGCAGTGCCGGATTTCGCTGACCGTGCGATTGCGATTGTCGGTATTAATGTCGAGCAGAACCGCCACGCCGCCGGGGCCGTAACCCTCGAGCGAGAACTCCTCGTATGTGGCGCCGGGGAGTTCGCCGGTGCCGCGCTGAATGGCCCGCTTGATGTTATCGGCGGGCATGTTCTCGGCCTTTGCAGCCACGATGGCTCCGCGAAGTCTCGGATTGGAGTCGGGATCGCCCCCACCATTCTTGGCGGCAATGCTGATTTCCTTGATCAGGCGGGTGAAAATCTTGCCGCGCTTGGCATCGAGCGCGCCCTTCTTATGCTTAATTGTGGCCCACTTGGAATGGCCGGACATGGTTAGACCTCGTATTTAAAGAGCTTGGATAGCGCAGGACTCGCCTTCAGAGCAGTTCACAAAAACCCTCGGCAAGTATGCAGGCGAATCGACATTATAGCACGCCGCACATGGCAATCAGCGGCTCTCGTTATCGAACTCATCAACCTCGTTACCCCCACAAATCTGCCATAGCCATAGCACGTTCAGACGTCTTGACGGCTTGCCAGTCCGCCCCTAACATGCCTTGCACAGTGCGCGCTGCGGTTTGACCTTATGACTGGCCAGCTGGTGGGGCATTACAGGATCCTCGAAAAGATCGGTGCAGGCGCGATGGGCGAAGTGTTCCGCGCACGCGACGAACGCCTTGGCCGTGACGTTGCGGTCAAATTCACTCGGCCGACCTCCAACGACAATCCCGATCACCTGCGGCGCTTCGAACAGGAAGCGCGCGCCGCCGCGGCACTGAACCACCCTAATATTCTTGCTATCTACGACGTAGGCTACGAGGGCGGAACTCCTTACATCGTCTCCGAACTGCTGCACGGCAAGACGCTGCGCCACCGCCTTAACGAGGGCCCCATCTCCGTTCGTGAGGCAGCGGATTATGCCCAGCAAATCGCGCAGGGTCTCATCGCCGCCCACGACAGGCTTATCGTTCACCGCGACTTGAAGCCCGAGAATCTTTTTCTAACTCTCGAAGGGCGGGTCAAGATCCTGGACTTCGGTGTGGCCAAGCTGCAGAACCCGGCCGATGACCGGGCCGCCGAGAGTCGTACCACGGTGACCAGGCACGGAGCAGTGATCGGGACCGTGGGCTATATGTCCCCGGAGCAGCTGCGCGCCCAGGCGGTGGACTATCGCAGCGATATCTTCAGTTTCGGTGCAATTCTTTACGAGATGCTATCCGGAAGCCGCGCCTTTTGCCGCGAAACTGAAGTGGACACCATCACCGCGGTCCTGCTGGAAGAGCCGCCGGAGGCGAACCTCGACCAGGCTTCCATACCACAAGGGTTTCGCGAAGTCGTCAAGCACTGTCTGGAAAAAGAGCCGGGGAACCGTTTTCAGTCGGCGAAAGATTTAGCTTTCGCGCTGCAAACCGTATCGGGATCGTCGCCGGGGAACGGTCGCACCAGTTTCCGACGGAGAATCGGAGCTATCGCGATGCTACCCTGGATGCTCGCCGCTGTACTGGCTGCCGCGGTTGCACTGCTGGTTGTCGTACCGAGCTTTCGCGCTCCGGCTCCGGCTCCAACCTACCAGCGCTTAACCTCTGAGGCGGGAACCGTCTATTCGGCCCGGTTCTCGCCCGATGGGCAAGGCGTGCTCTACAGTGCCGCCTGGAATGGCAAGCCGGTGCAACTCTTCTCCACGGTTGGTAATTCCCTGCTTGCCCAGGCTTTAGCTCTAGGGGACGCCCATCTGCTGGCTATTTCCAAGACCCACGAACTGGCGGTCGCGCTGCACGGCAGCCACAACGGACAATTGGAAACTGTGGGCGGAATGCTGGCACGTGCTCCGATGGCCGGAGGATCTCCTAAAGAGTTGCTGCCCGATGTGCGCTGGGCCGACTTCGACAGCGAGGGCCGGTTGGCGGTCGTGCATGACGTCGACGGTAATAGCCGGCTGGAGTATCCCATCGGAAATGTTCTCTATCAGAGCGGTGGCTGGATCAGCAATATTCGCATCTCTCCCCAGGGTGACAAGATCGCATTCATGGATCATCGCGAACTTTGGGATAACCGTGGGGTTGTCTGCGTGGTCGATCTCGCAGGCAAAGTTCAGACTTTGACCAAGGAATGGGAGTCCGAACAAGGGCTGGCGTGGCAACGCGATGGAAGAGAGATCTGGTTTACTGCGATTCAGAGTGGCACCAACCTGAACTTAATGGCAGTGTCTTTGGCTGGCAAGGTGCGCACCGTGCTCGATCTGCCTATGGGAATTACTCTGCAGGACGTGGCCGCCGACGGCAGGATGCTGTTCGCACTGAATTCCAAACGGCTGGAGATGGCTTTCGGCACGGTAGGAGGGGCAGTTGACGAAGACCTTTCGTGGCACGATTGGAACGTCGCCAAGGACATTTCGCCGGACGGAAAATTCGTGCTGTTTGAAGATTCCAGCGAAGCTGCAGGGCCGCAATACGCCGTAGTCCAACGAAGGCTGGATGGCACTCTGCCGGTTGTGCTGGGAGAAGGCAGCTCGGGCGGACTTTCACCCGATGGGAAGTGGGCCGTCGCGATTTCCAATGCCCATCCCCGGCAAGTTACATTGTTGCCGATCGGCGCGGGTCAACCTCGCACAGTGGAAATCCCCGGGTTGGAGCGGGTCCACAGCGCATGGGCGCGATTCCTCCCCGACGGCCAACATCTGATCGCGAACGCCAATGAGAGCCAACATTCGCCGCGATGTTATCTCCTCGACCTGTCTGGAGCCAAGCCCCGAGCATTGACTCCGGAGAGAGTTTTATGTGGTCCATCCTCGCCAGACGGTGGTTCGTTGATCGGTGTCGGCCCCAAGCAATCCCTGGCAATTTACGGGATGCAAGACCAGGCTCCTCGATCCATTCCAGGAGTCGAGGCCTCCTTCCAACCGGTGCAGTGGTCGACGGATGGCTCCGCTCTCTTTGGATACCACATCGGCGAACTACCCGGCCGAATCTACAAGGTCGACATTGCCACCGGTAAGGAAACCTTGCTCCAGGAGTTGCGTCCGCAGGTTCCGGCCGGAGTTGTAAACATCGCACCCGTGGTAGTGAACCGCGACGGGACCAGATTTGCCTACAGCTACAACCAAACTCTATCTGTCCTGTACCTGGCTTCCGGATTGCACTAACCGATTACGGCAGCCCAGATAAATTGCTTTCGGCAATCCCTTCGTTCGCTTGTGGTGCGGCTTGAAAAAGACGCGGCGATAGAGCCGCGAGATTTGAAGCCGGCTTGAGACGCCGTCGCGGGGCGGCCCAACGGCTGAAGAAGAATGCGGAAGAATGCGCTTTTGTCTCGCCAGCATCCCCCGGCGGCTAGAGCCGGGTTTGATTTTGCGGGACTCACGGTGCGGCTGAAAGCCGCACCCTTTCAAAGCATCACTCGAACCGGAGTTTTTTCCGCAGCTTTTAAAGCCGCTGTTTCAATCCAGCGATCCCGTGAAATCGGCCGACACATAATGGAAAAAGATCGAGGTCGAGGTTTTCCCTTCGCGCAGCCCGTCCCGGTAATGCGGCAATCGGGTTCCGCGATAAGCGAGCGCATCTCCGACGGCCTGGTAGACAGTCACGATGCCGCGCGGAGTGTCGAGCTTGATGGGCCACGCGGTTTCAAGCGCGGGCTCGGGAGAAAAGTCCAGACAGAATGTAAGGCTGAAGTCGCATTGCTCCCGGTCAGTATGCTTCTTAAGTTCCGCACCACTCAAATACGACGCCAGGTAAACGTACGACGGTTTGAGTGGCTGGCCCGCGACCCTGCTCAGATTGGCGGCAATGGAGCGGTGAAAAAACTTCGCTACCGGATCATTGTAGGCAACGTAGCGCTTCGGGCTTTGGCCGTCCCCAAGCCGAATCGCGCCGGTGCGGATCAAGTAACGGTAATAACGGCGTAAAGCGGCAAGATGAAAGGGGTGAATCAGATCTCCGATAGGGGCATAGCCTTTCGCTTGAAATGACGGAGCCGCTTTTTCTGCTGCCCGTTCCCAAGCCTGCTCGCACCGAGCAGCGTAGCCCTCGGGGATCAAAATGCCTGCTCCTAACAGCCACATACGATGGGCGTTTTCCAGAGTCGGTGGAGCGAGCTGCCCGCTCGCGATCGCGCGCACCGCGGCGTCGAGTCGTGGGCCAAGCCAGAATGGCAGAAGAGATCCACTGGCGGGGTCGCGCACCCAGGCGATCGTCCCCTGCAACGCGAATCGGGAGAATATTTCGCTCACGCGGTGGAGTTCGTTTGGCAATTCGCCCGCGGAGCAGAGGACGCAGTCCGGGTTGAGAAAGAGAGGTTGATTACTACGAGTTCGTTCCCGCAATGTGCGGAGCGCCGGTTGCGGAATCAGATGTAGCGGCAGTTCGTCCAGCAGGCAATAGAAACGATCGGGAGGGAAAGTCGCGGCGTGGCTCTGCCGCGACCCTCCTCCCATCAGGGCTGTCATCCACTTCAGCCACGCCGAATTGTCTATTGACGTAGCCATCCGTTCAGGGTGAAGCGGCTGTCGGCGAAAAGTCCCGAAGGACAGGTCACCGGAGTAATCTCGTGCAGCAATTCGCACGGGAAAAAGACGATCTGGTTTTGACCAGGAACGATGGTCTGGTAACTGCCAGCACTGACATAAGCTCCATCTTCCAATCGCGCGTCGTGAATCCATAGCTCCCCGCCTTCGAACTGCCGAGGTTCACGTTGAAAGAAGTAGACAAACGTCAGGTGACGCGAAGCCACGCGGTCGCTGCCGTTGTCGCTATGGAAGTGGAAGAAGTCGCCGTCATTGCTGGCGGTGACCTGGAACTCGACTGCGGAGATGGAAAACTCCTCCATGCCCAGTGTCTGAAGAACCTGCGGCAAGGCGGCCTTGATCCGGGTGAGCATCAAATCCTGATATTCGCCCAGGTCCATTAAGACACGGGAGCGCCGATGTTCATAATTGACGACGCCGCCGTCTGCGCTCGGCGAAATCACTTCGCTGGCAAAAAAATCCGCTTCGTGTTCAAGCGTGAAGCGCATGAGTTGGTCGAGCTCCTGCGGGGCGAGGAATTCATCCAGGACCACACATTTCGCCGGCAAGGCCGCCGGGCGCTCCGCAAGGGCGACACCTGTATTCGAAGCCTCCTGCGTAGAAAGGGGATGCGCCTCCTTGCGCGGCGCACGGACTCCGGGTGGCTGGGGTTCCACGGGCGTTCCCGGAACTCCGGGCGTACGCAGCGGCGAACCTGGGGGCTGCGGCTCTACCGGAGTATCGCGGTCCGGCCGGTGAGGCTCTTTGTGCGGCTGTTTAACCGGTTCTTTAACTCCGGGTGGCTGCGGTTCGCCGGGCGTCCCAGGCACACCGGGCGACTTCATTGGAGCCTTACCCGGGGGGTCCGGTTCTTTCGATCCAGCGTGAATTTCCGTGTCGCGCGACGCCGTGGAGCCGCCTGTCTGCAGGCCACTACTCTCAAGCAGACGCTCCACGATACTGCCCCCGAGCACGGTAAAGGCGCGTTGCGCCACGGTTTCACCGACAGCGGAGGCGATCACCTTCCTGACCGCTTCCTGGACCTCGAGATTTTCTGTGGTGGATGGTTTGGCATGCTGCAGCAGAGCGGACAATAGCGCGCGTTCCTGGGCGCTGAGAATCCGTTCGTCCTGCATCAAAGTTTCGGAAAATGAATCTAGAATTTGCTTCGGTGTCATAAAAGACACGCCTCCCCGCGTGTGCCTGCGAACCCGTTCAGGTTTTTGGAACCCGTAATACAGGGGAAGACGCGAGAACGATATACCGAGGGCCTGTTGATAACCAAGAAAAATCGCGTCGCACGGAGAGAAAAGAAGAAATACTAGCGGGAGGACATAACGCCGACCATCGACTGGAATATTTTGAGCCCGTCAACGCAGCCCAACTCCGGCTCGGCCGAGCGCTCAGGATGAGGCATCATGCCCAGCACATTGCCCCCGGCGCTGCATATTCCGGCGATGTTGTCCAAAGAGCCGTTCGGATTGGCCTTGGCGCTGGATCCGATGCCAGTCTCGGCGGAATCGATTTCGCCCGAAGGGGAGCAATATCGAAAGACCACGCGGTGTTCGCGCCTCAGTTCCGCGAGAGTATCCGGATCACAAAAATAATTTCCCTCCATATGTCCAATCGGGATGGTAAGTACTTGGCCCGGCGTGCAAGCGTTGGTGAAAGGGGTGTCAATGTTTTCCACCCGCACCTGAACCGGTTTGCAGACATACTTGAGGCCGACATTGCGCATCAGCGCTCCGGGTAACAGGCCCGATTCGCACAGGATCTGAAAACCATTGCAGATGCCGAGCACAATTCCTCCGCCGTCGGCGAAGTTGCGGACTGACTCCATCACCGGCGAAAACCGGGCGATAGCCCCGGTGCGAAGATAGTCGCCGAAGGCGAACCCTCCGGGAACGATTACCGCGTCACAATTTTCCAGGTCGTGCGATTCGTGCCACAGAAAGGTGACCGGCTGCCTGGCAACATTCTGAATGGTCCAGTAAGCATCGTGGTCGCAGTTCGAACCGGGAAAGACGATGACGCCGAATTTCATGGCGCTCCTTAAGTTGTGAAGTTTGCATAGTCTAGCATGCCATTCCGACCGCGTCGCGCCTCTCAGGCCGACGTTCCCCTGTAAGGCCCGTGAAATCATGGGGATAACCGACTGAATACCGATGTCCGAAGCTGGCCGGATTTCCTTGACTTGCCGTTACGGGCGAGGTATTCTCCCCTGCCACAAGCGTGCTCGGCAAGCCAGTGCTTGCAACTGACGCGTTTCGTGCGGCCTTTGCCTTCCCCTCAGGCTCTCGAATGATGCGGCAGAAAGAACTCCCACAGGTGAATTGCGCCATGTCGACTCGTCGTCGCTTCGTCTCGTCGATTCTCTCGTCTTTGATCGTTTTCGGCTGCTTTTCCAGTCTCTCAGGTTCCTCCTGGGCCGTGGGTTTTCAGGCGGTTTCTTCGGACGAATTAAGAATGACCAGCGAGCCGAAGGCCCCCGGCGCGCCCGCCATCATTCTCTATCGCCAGGTCGACCGCGATGACCGAGGCCTGACGGCCCACGAAGATGTGTATTTTCGCATCAAGATACTCACAGAGGAGGGCCGAAAGTATGCCGATGTCGAGATTCCCTTCTGGAAGGGCGAAGGAAACGTAGTGGGTATT